>OGOB01000921.1_pt1 | contig 11761 bp, 15 predicted proteins | sample 1573611 | NCBI WGS metagenome assembly OGOB01 (sample SAMEA2582016, study PRJEB24529) | metagenome | biome: Human gut stool | place: China | collected 2011 | reverse complement strand
TATCTACGCTATTATGGGGGCTGGATAGCGACCTATAAAACATGGGAATATTACGGGAATATCGTAGGGAAAAGCTGGGGTTTTATCAAGTGCATATACGCGGTAAAATAGTAGCGTGCAAAAGAGTAGCTTTTAAGGCGTCCTATATGGGTTGCCTTATTAGGTGCTCTTTTTTATTGTGTAAGAGAGGTGGGACTATGAAAGCGTGGGCTAGAGGCTTTTACTTTAGCAAGGCATGGAGCGACACGAGAGAGGCTTACCTAGTGAGTAAGCATTATCTGTGTGAGAGATGCGAGCAGCCAGCGAAGATAGTACACCACAAACAATACTTAACACCAGCCAACATAAACGACACGAGTATAACCCTAAGCTGGGACAACCTAGAGGCGTTATGCCAAGACTGCCACAACAAAGAGCATCACAAGAACGAAGAGCAACGGCGCTACTGCTTTGACGAGGACGGCAATATTATTGCAGCACCAACCGAGGCAGAGCGCGTGCAATAGCAAGCGCATAACTCCCCCCAGTATTTTAAAAATATTTAAGGGGACGGCTACCGAGGGGGAAGTACAAAAAAACCCTGCGGGCGCGTGCACGGGTGGTGTAGGGGGTGTGGTGTAGCAGAAAGAGGGCGAACTTATGGCGATAAAAAAAGAATTGACAAAAGAAGAGCTAATAAGCAAGGAAAAGCGCAGACTTAAAGGTATTTTCAAGAACTTAGACGAGAATAAAAAGAAACTTGTAACGCCGCTTATTGAAAAAGCCGCCTTTATGTCTATTGAGCTTGATATATTGCAGGAAACCATACAGCAGGACGGCTGGACGAGTGAGTATAAAAACGGCGCTAATCAGTTTGGGACAAAGAAAAGCCCAGATGCAGAAACCTACATAGCTCTAAGCAAGAACTATGCCGCAATTATCAAGCAGTTAACAGACTTAGTACCAGCAGCGGAAAAGAAAAAAAGCAAGCTGGCACTATTACGAGAGGAATAAGCCACGGGCGCACCTTATCGTAATTATATCTACGAGTACTACGCTAAGATTACGAGCGGCGAAATTGTAGCGAGTAAGTGGATTTTAGCAATATATCAGATTATCGTAAAAGGCTTGGAAACCCAAGAATATTACTACGATGCAAAGCGAGCAAACAAGGCTATTAAGTTTATAGAGAACTTTTGCCACCACAGTAAAGGGCGCAACGATTTAATTAAGCTGGAGCTATGGCAAAAAGCTATAGTTTGCTGCATTTTTGGAATAGTTGACGCAGAAAAAACGCGTATTTTTCGCGAAATATTTATTGGCAGAAAAAACGGCAAGAGTTTATTTGCCAGCGCGATTATTGCCTACATGGTTTACCTAGAGCCAGAATACGGGCAAGAAATATATTGCCTAGCGCCAAAGCTAGACCAAGCGGCGCTAGTGTATGACGGCTTTTACAAAATGATAAAGGCAGAGCCAGAGCTAGACGAGCTGGCAGACAAAAGGCGTAGTGATATATATGTCGAGGAAACCAACACGACCATAAAGCCCATTGCATTTAACGCAAAGAAAAGCGACGGATTTAACCCGCAGCTTGTTATATGCGACGAGATAGCGGCGTGGAGTGGAGACGGCGGGCTCAAACAGTACGAGGTTATGAAGTCTGCACAAGGTGCTAGGCGTCAACCTATGATATTAAGCATATCAACAGCAGGATATATTAACGACAGCATCTACGACGAGCTAATGAAGAGAGCAACCAGCTTTCTTAAAGGCAATAGCAAAGAGCGTAGGCTTTTGCCGTTCTTATATATGATTGACGATGTAGAGAAATGGAACGACCTAACAGAGCTTAGAAAAGCCAACCCTAATATGGGCGTGAGTGTTCGCGAAAGTTTCTTTGCAGACGAGATTTTAGTAGCAGAAAACAGCCTAAGCAAAAAAGCGGAGTTTATGTGCAAATACTGCAACATAAAGCAAAATAGCTCTATGGCTTGGCTTGAATACACAACAGTAGACGCTGCGGCAGCAGAGCTTACGCTAGAGGACTTTAGAGACTGCTACGCGGTAGGTGGTATAGACCTTAGCCAGACAACAGACTTAACAGCAGCAAGCGTGGTTATAGAAAAAGGCGGTGTGCTTTACGCTTTTACTCAATTCTTTATGCCGCGCAATAGGCTAGAGAGTTTGCAGGCTACGGATAGCGTGCCGTATGACATTTTTGTTAAAAAGGGCAACTTAACACTAAGCGGGGACAACTATGTAGACTATCACGATGTATTTAACTGGTATGTAATGCTGCTGGAAGAATACGGCATAAGAGTATTACAGATAGGCTACGACAGATACAGCGCCCAGTACTTAGTTGACGAACTAAAAAATTATGGTTTCCATACAGACGATGTATACCAAGGCGAAAACCTAACACCAGTTATACGAGAGTTTGAGGGCATCATAAAAGACGGCAACTTTAAGATAGCAAGTAACAACCTGCTTAAGTCGCATTTTTTAAATGTGGCGATAAAGCAGAATATGGAAACACGAAAGATAAGACCAATAAAGATAGAGCAGAGGGCACATATAGACGGCTTTGTAAGTGTAATAGATGCAATGACAGTAAGACAGAAATATTACAACGAGTATGGAGAGTTGCTTAAAAATGCCGCATAGAAAGGAGTGAGTAAAACGGGACTTTTAGAGTATATATTTGGCAGGCGAGAAGATAAAAAAATTATGAGCGAATACTTTAAGATGCTTAACGGGTATAGCCCAGTATTTACGAGCTACAGCGGCGGCGTATACGAAATGGATTTAACCCGCTCTGCTATACATAGCTTTGCTACAGCATGTAGCAAACTTAAACCAGAGATAAGCGGGAGCGCCTACAAGCACTTAGAGCGCACGCTACAGTTTAAGCCTAATAGCTTTATGGATACTACAAAATTTATATACAGAATTGCAACTATTCTGGAATGTGAGCACACGGCTTTTATTGTGCCAATAGAGGACAAGTACGGAGAGCTTAGCGGCTTTTACCCACTACTGCCGCAGAGCTGCGAGGTAGTAGAGGCAGGCGGGCAAGTGTATCTTAGGTACACTTTTGCAAACGGACAAAAGGCAGCTATTGAGTTTGAGCGCGTCGGCATTATGACAACGCACCAATATAAAAGCGACCTTTTCGGGGAAGATAACAGCACGCTAAAGCCAACAATGCAGCTTATACACACCAACAACGAGGGTATCGTTAACGCTGTAAAAAACAGCGCCAATATACGCTTTATGGCTAAAGTTGCAAATATGCTTAAGCCAGAGGACATAAAAAAAGAGCGCGACAGATTTACAGAGGACAACCTTAGCGCGGATAACAAAAGCGGAATGATTATATATGACAATAAATTTAGCGACTTAAAGCAGGTAGAGAGTAAACCATACACGCCAAACGCCTTGCAGATGCAGCAGATACAAGAGAGCGTATGCACGCACTTTGGTACAAACATGGACATACTGCAAAACAAGTTTAACGAGGACACTTGGAATGCGGCAAGATAGAGCCATTTGCATTGCAGCTTTCGCTTGTAATGTCAAATATGACATACACAGAGCGCCAGCTTGCTTGCGGCAATATGATTACCTTTAGTGCTAACAGATTGCAGTACGCAAGCAATAAGACCAAGCTAGAAGTATCAACGCAGTTATTCGACAGAGGCTTACTTAACCGAAATGGCGTAATGGATATATGGAATATGCCAGAGGTAGAGGACGGCGACAAATACTACATACGAAAAGAGTACACGGAAGTAAGCGAACTGGATAAACACAACGAACCAAAGCAGCAGGTTGTTGTAGTAGGGCAGCCAGCAGCAGAACCAGCGGCAGAACCAGCAGCAGAGCCGACACCGCCAGACAACGAGGAAACAGAAGAGGACGACAAGACAAAGAAAGCAAAGGGGGTGGAGTAATGCCAGTAGTAAAAGAAAGAGAGTACAGAGCATTAGCAACGCCTTTAATGGCAGCCAACACCAACAAAAGAATAGACACGGAATACTATGTAGAGGGTTACGCCACTACATTTAATCAGCCTTATACCTTATGGGAGTTTGAGGACGGCACTAAATACTACGAAATGATAGACCGCCACGCATTAGACAATGCAGATATGAGCGATGTAATAATGCAGTACGACCACGAGGGCAGGGTATTTGCCAGACAGTCCAACAAGTCGCTTATCATCGAGCCAAACGACCAAGGCTTATTTATAGCCGCAGACTTAGGCAGGACAGACTTAGCAAGAGGGCTGCACCAAGATATTAGCGCGGGCATGATAACTAAAATGTCATGGGCTTTCGTGGTAGCAGAGGACAGCTACGACAGAGAGACGCATACCCGTACTATATTGAGAGTTAAAAAAGTATATGATGTGAGCGCAGTAAGCATACCTGCTAACGACGCCACTAATATAGCAGCGCGCAACTTTGCAAGCGGGAGACGCGAGGCAGAGCAGCGGGAGTTGTTGGAGAGACGCGCAACAGCACTAAAGATTAGAGCATCACTATAAAATATAGCAAAAAGGAGTAAGAAAATGAACAGACGCAAAGAAATTGAGGCAAGATTAGCACAGATTAAGACAGAGCTTGAAACAAGAGCAGCAGAGCTTACAGCGGAAGAGCTGGCAGCACTTGAGAAAGAGGTAGGAGAGTTGCAGACAGAGCGCGCAGCAATCGACACAGCGATAGAAAAAAGAAACACTTTACTTGCCACTATTGCAGCAGGCGAGCAGGTAGACGGCGCAGAGCCTACAGTACTTAGAGCCTTTGATAAGGACAAGGACGACAAGGGAGAGGATAAATACGGAACTATGGCATACAGAAAGGCTTTTATGGAGTATGTCACAAGAGGCGCAGCAATCCCAGCAGAGTACAGAGAGAACCAGAACACAAAGACAACCGATGTAGGCGCGGTAGTACCTACAACAATTTTAGACAAGATTGTTAGCAAAATGGAAAGTGTAGGCGGCATTTACGCACTTGTAACAAAGACAGCATACAAGGGCGGCGTGTCTATTCCTAAGCAGACACTTAAGCCAGTTGCTACTTGGGTTGCAGAGGGAGCAGGCAGCGACAAGCAGAAATACACGGGCGGCAACATTACATTTACATACCATAAGTTACGCTGCGCTGTATCTGTTTCTTTTGAAACTGACGCTATGTCAATCGCAGCCTTTGAAACATTGCTTGTAAACAACATCGTAGGCTATGGTAAAGGCTTTAGAAAAAGCTATTGTAGCTGGTACTGGGACAGGACAGCCTACGGGCATTATCACAAGCACAGAGTACGCAGAAATCGTAGAAGTAGCAGCGCAGGACTACGACAGCCTTGTAAGAGCAGAGGCAGCAGTACCAGAGGCTTACGAGACTACCGCCAAGTGGTGTATGTCTAAAAAGACATTTATGGGCTATGTAGGAATGACAGACAAGCAGGGGCAGCCTATCGCCCGTGTTAACTATGGCGTAAACGGAAAACCAGAGCGCTACCTACTGGGTAGAGAGGTAGTACTTACAGAGCACCTGCCTAACTTCTCAACAGCAAATGCAAATGATAAGTTTGCATTTATCTTTGATTTTGCTAACTACGACCTCAACACAAATTATGCTATTGGCATCAAGAAGTACGAGGACAACGATAGCGACGACCAGATTACTAAGGGCATTATGCTTGCAGACGGCAAGGTAGTAGACGGCAACGGCTTAGTTATCCTTAAAAAAATTGAGGCAGCCTAATAATAAAGAGCTGGTGCGGGAGACCGCGCCAGCATTGCAGAAAGCGAGGTAAAAGCATGAAAGGACATTTAAACGCTAAGCAGTTGGGAAAATACAACAGAGAGGACTTAGAGAAGTTAGCAACAGAGCTAGGAGTAAGCACAGAGGGCACAAAGAAAGATATAGCCGCGCGATGCGCAGAGATAGAGGTAGAGCTACCAGATGCAGACGGGCAGCAGGGAGCAGACAAGCTACCAGACGCAGACGGGCAGCCAGCCAGCGACTTAGTAAAGGTGGCTTGTATTCAGAACTATAAAGATTTGCAGTTTAACAGAATTGTAGAAACTGGGGAAGAGTACGAGGTAACACCAGAGCGCGCGGCGCTGCTTTTAGAAAAAAATCTTGTAAAAAGAGCATAAGAAAGCGAGGCGCAGGCAATGGCAACAACCTTAACAGAACAAATGCGCGGCAGTCTGCGCATAAGCAGCAAAAACGAGGCTATTACTACAGAAATTAACGACACTATAGAGGCGTGCAAGCTAGACCTTAAGGCAGCAGGAGTAGTTAACATCGACGAAACAGACGCGCTAATAGTTAGGGCTATAAGGTTGTACTGTAGGGCTGATTTTAATTTTAACGGCAAAGGCGAGCAGTATAGGCAGTCTTACGATTTACAAAAAATGTCTTTAAGCCTAGACGGAGACTATAACGCAGCCAAGGTAGCCGAAACGGACACCGAGGGGTAACTATGGCGTTATGGGCTGACGAAATAACGCTTATTTCTCTGGAAATGCCAGAGGAAAGAGTAAATAGTAACGGTTTTCCTAACGCCGCTACAGAAAAGAAAAATACTGTATTTTGCAATAAAAAGCCTATCGGTTATAACGAATACTACAAGAGCCAGCAGCTAGGCATATCGGTAGAGTTTAAAGTAGAGGTATACGCCATAGACTACAGCAACGAAACAATAGCGGAGTTTGAGGACAAGAGATACACAATACTTAAACATTACTAAACGACGAGGTAACAGAGCTTACACTAAGCGACTTAAGGCAACAGCCAAAAGAAAGCGAGGGGTAACTATGGCAGAATTGAATACAGAGGGCTTAGAGGAATTAGCCGCAGCCTTTAGGAAACAAGAGGAAAGAGCAACCGAGACAGTAAAAGAAATGCTTACAGCATCGGCAGAGGAATACCTTAACGCAGAAAAAATGGCAGCGGCAGGCTATGGGATAAGAAAAACGGGCGGCTTTATCGCGAGCTTGACGGCAAGCGAGATAAAGCAGGAAGATACCGCGCTAGTTATCGAAATAGTGCCAGAGGGGCGCGCAGACCACAAGGCAGATTATGGCGGCGGTGGAAAAAAGAGAAAAGGAAAGAGCAGCAAAGGAAATGTACGCTATGCAACTATAGGATTTATCTTTGAGTACGGCACAAGCTCATTAGCCGCCAGACCTTGGCTTACACAAGCCTTAGAAAAAGCCGAAGAGCCAGCATACAGCAAAGCTAAAGAAATATGGGAAAAATATGTAGACAATAGCTTTAACTAAGAGAAAGCGAGGCGCATACATGGCAGGTATTAAAGACACACTTGCAGCGCTGCTACCTACAGAAAGAGGCGTATACACGGGTAAGGACAAACCTAACCAGTACTGCACTTTTACCCGCATAATGGGCGGCGCTGCAATAAGGGCAGACGATGTACAGCAAGTAGGCAAGGAGACTTACAGAGTAACGCTATATAGCAAGTCTGACTTTGAAGAGATACTACAAAAGATTATAGACACATTAGAGGCAGCAGGGTACTACATCAACAGCCAAGACGGCGAGAACTACGAAACCGATACGGGCTACTGGCAAGTACCTATAACTATTCAGTTTATAAAGGAGCGATAAAATGACTATTGGACTTAAAGACCTTTACTACGCAATCATTACAGAAACAGACGGCGTAGAAACATACGAAAATGAGCGAGGCAATGACCGCGGACTTATCAGTAACAACAGCAGACGCTACGCTTTACGCAGACGATGCGCTTAGCGAGAATGTAAGCGAGTTTGCAAGCTGCACGCTGTCACTTGGCGTTAAGGAACTTACTAACGAAGTGTTAGAGGATTTGTTAGGGCAGGAAGTAGACGAGGACGGCGTACTTTATGCAGGAGATACAGACGAGCCGCCTTATGTAGCCGTAGGCTTTAGAGCTAAAAAGATGGGCGGCAAGTACCGCTATATCTGGCTGCTGCGCGGAAAATTCAAAGTACCAAACGATAGCTTTGCAACTAAAGGCGAAAGCATCGAGTTTAAGACGCCAACCATTGAGGGTACTTTTAGCAAGTCTAAAGCATCTGGAAAATGGAAAGCGGACTACACGGGCTTACCTACAGACGCAGTAGCCGCTAGCTGGTTTACAAAGGTAAAGACATACCAGAAAGCAGAGTAAAGTTTAAGAAAGGAAAGGGCGCGGCTGCTTATGGCTGCGCCTTAAGGTAAAAATATGAGTGCGATAAAAGACGGAAGATACCCAATCACATTAAACGGCAAAGATTATTATTTGTTATTCAGCTTAAACGCGTTAGACGCATTGCAGGACAAGTACGGCGGCTACGATAAGTTAAGCGACATATTTAACGAAAACAACAAGGATATTTTTAAAGATTTGCGCTGGTTGCTTACTATGCTTATCAATGAGGGCTTAGAGGACGACGAGCCAGAGCTTACAGAGCAGAAAGTAGGTAAGCTAATCCACTTAGGTAATATAGGAATGATTAAGACGGCTATATACAAGTCGTTTGCATTTGGTGTAAATGGTGGAGAGGAAGAGGCAGAAAAGACAGAAGAGACAGAGGCAGGCGCAGACGACACCGAGGACAACGAGGGAAACATACAGAGCGCGCGGGGAAATTAGATACTGCGCGCTTGTTATACATAGCAGTAACAATGTTAAGGTTTACCGAGCACGAGGCTTGGAAACTGACACCATACAAGATACTAAAGCTATTTAAGTACCATAAAGAGTACAACCCTTTGCAGTTTAGCGGCGGCAATACTACACAATCACAAAAGAGTATATATATTGACGACATAGACAAGGCGCTAGGGGGCTTTTAATTTATGGCAGATACTACCAAAACAATAGGTACAAAGGTAAAATTCGACGGCGAAGCAGAGTACAAAGCGGCTGTAAAAAACATTAACGGAGAGCTTAAAGTATTAGGCTCTGAAATGAAATTAGTAAGCGCAGAGTACAAAGCTAACGGCGGCAGCATTGATAGTCTAAAAGCCAAGCAGGAAACGCTAGGGAAGATATACGACCAGCAAAAAGCAAAGGTAGAGGCTACAGAAAAAGCACTTGCAAAGTGCAAGGAAGAGCTGGGAGATAATAGCGACGAGGCAAAACGCTTGGAAACCCAGCTAAACAACCAGAAAACAGCGTTAGTAAATACCGAAAGCGAGCTTAAAAAGACGACAACCGAGCTAGATAAGACAGAGACAGCAGCAGACGGTATGGGTAACGAGGTAGAGGACAGCGGAAAGCAGGCAGACGATGCAAGCAGCAAGTTTAGTAACTTTGGCAGCATTGTAGGCAATGTGGCAAAGGTAGCGGCGGGAGCTGTAGCAGCAATAGGAACGGCAGCCGTAGCAGCAGGAAAAGCTATATATAATATGGCAAGTGATACGGCATCAGCAGGCGACGAAATAGACAAAGAAAGCCAAAAGATGCAGATAAGCGCAGGCTTATATCAGCAGTTAAGCTACGCCTGCGAGCGTAGCGGCAGTAATGTTAGCGACCTAACAAAAGGTATAAAGAATATCACAACAGAGTTAGGGAAAACATCAGAGGGCGCAAAAGGTGCAGGCGCTAGCTTTGAGGCTATCGGCGTATCGCTTAAGAATACGGACGGCAGCGTAAAAAGCACAGAGCAGGTGCTACTTGACAGCATAGACGCATTGGCAGGAATGAAAGACGAAACCAAGCGAAACGCAGCAGCGCAGGAAATCTTTGGAAAAAGCGCAGCAGAACTATTGCCGTTGCTTAATTCTGGAGCAGACGGAATTAAGCAGCTTATGGACGAAACAGAAGAATACGGAATGCTCATGAGCGACGACGCAGTAGCGGCAAGTGCAGCCTTTGAGGACAGCCTAAGCCGCCTGCAATGGACTTTTAGCGGCGTCAAAAACAGCATAGTAGGCGAAATGCTACCAGCTATCACAATGATAATGGACGGGCTAAGCGACCTTATGGCAGGAAATGACGGAGCTACAGAAGAAATAAAAAACGGAGTAAGCGACCTTATAGGAAACATAACAAGCGTTATACCGCAGCTAGTGCAGCTCATAGGAAGTATAGCGGCAGCAGTATTAGAGGCTGCGCCGTCGATTATATCAGCACTTGCAGACGGAATAATACAAGCGCTACCGACGCTAGCACCAATAGTGCTGGAAACAATAACAACGCTTGTAGGTATGCTAATAGAACAGCTACCAGCCTTATTAGACTGTGGCGTAGAAATCATAACGCAGCTTATAAACGGCATAGCAAACGCTATACCAGAGTTGCTGCCAGCGGTAGTAGATATTGTATTCAATATAACAGATTCGCTGATACAGAGCATACCACAGCTATTAGAGGCAGCAGTTACACTATTCACAGCAATAGTGGACGCTATCCCAGTTGTGATAGTGGAAATTATTAACAAGCTGCCAGAACTAATACAGAGCATCGTAGATACGCTTATAGCAGCGCTGCCTATTATCTTAGAGGGAGCAATTACAATGCTTATGGCGCTGGTAGATGCAATACCAACAATTATAGAGGCACTTATAGCAGCTTTTCCTACAATCATTAGCACGATTATTGAGGCGTTACTTAATGCCATACCTATGACATTGGACGCAGCAATTACCTTGTTTATGAGTTTGGTAGATGCCATACCAGATATTATAGTGGCTTTAATAGAGGCACTGCCTACGATTATCACAACCTTAATAGATACTATAGCAAGCTGGTTGCCGCAAATGCTGGAAATGTGCATAACTCTATTTATGAAACTGGTAGAGGCAATACCAGAGCTAATAGTTAAACTGGTAGAGGCATTGCCAGAGGTATTGCTTACTCTGGTAGAGACTATAGCAAGCTGGCTGCCACAGATAGGCGAGAGTGCCTTAAGCATCGTAACAACAATTATCGACTTTATAAAAGAGTTGCCGGGTAAAATATGGGACGCAATTATAGGCGCTGTAGATAAAATAGCGACTTGGGGCGCAAATGTAGGAGCTAAGGCAAAAGAAGTAATAAGCACTATGGTTAGCAATGTTATAAGCATTGTTACAGAACTGCCAAGCAAGATATGGAACGCTATAGTAGGAGCAGTAACAAAGGTTGCTACATGGGGTACAAACATGAAAGCAAAGGCGGTAGAGGGCATCAAGAATGTAGTAACGGGCGTTATTAACGGATTTAATGACTTGCCTAGCAAGATTACCGACATAGGTAAAAACTTGGTGCAGGGCTTATGGAATGGTATAAACAACGCTAAGGACTGGGTACTTGATAAGATTAAAGGTTTTGGCGATGCTATTTTAAGTGGAATTAAGGGATTTTTTGGAATACATAGCCCGTCTAGGGTTATGCGCGACCAAGTAGGTATTTATCTTGCAAAAGGTATAGGCGTAGGCTTTAGCGAGGGCATGGACGATGTTAATAAAATGATTAACGACAGCGTACCGAGTGAATTTGATGTAAACCCAAGAGTAAATATGCACCCAGAAGAGGTAGACGAATGGGGAGACTGGGACGACGACGCAGACAAGCCAAAGGGCGGCGCAGGCGGCGTGGTAGTAAATCAGTATATTTACGCAAACGAGACAGACTACGCAGCCCAGCAAAAGCAAGCTGCTAAGAATTTTAAACTAATAGCAAGGATGGTGTAGCGCGTGGAATATGAGAAACTTACATACACGAATGAATTAGGCGACAGCTTAGAGTTTAGTATATCTAGCTTGTTTTTTTGCAATGTAAGCAAAG
>OGOB01000913.1_pt1 | contig 11868 bp, 10 predicted proteins | sample 1573611 | NCBI WGS metagenome assembly OGOB01 (sample SAMEA2582016, study PRJEB24529) | metagenome | biome: Human gut stool | place: China | collected 2011 | reverse complement strand
GCCAGCCGAAGCACCAGAGCGGAAAGATCAGCCTGCTCATTGATATCCAGAACAATATCAAGGCACAGCAGAGTGCAGGCTATCGCCGCTGGGCGACCATCGAAAATCTGAAACGGATCGCGGATACCTCCAACTTTTTGACGGAGCATGGTATCAGCAGCTATGAGGAATTATCGGATTGGTGCGAGGCGGCGTCTGTCTCCGCCGCTCAACTCAAAGCAGACCTTCGGGATACCGGGGCAAAGATCGACGAACTGGCCTTGAAGATGAAGCACGTCGGCACCTATCGCCAGCTCAAACCGATTTATGACCGCTATAAGGCATCCAGAGATAAGGAAAAGTTTCTGCGAGGCCATGAGAGCGAGATCATCCTTTTTGAAGCCGCCGCCAGAGAGTGTAAGCGGCTGGGTGCGGTTCCGCTGCCTGCCATAGAACGGATGCAGGCTGAAATGGGCGAGCTCAACACAAGGAAGGCTGCGCTGAAAGCTGAATTACAGAAGGCCCAACGGGAAGAACGGGACTATGCTGCCATGCGTCAGAATGTGGAGGATTTTCTTTCTCCGCCGCAGCCGGAGCAGGAGCGAAAAAAGAATGTGGAGCTGGAATAAATCCGTTTTCTGCGTTTTATCCTGGGCTTTTGTCAGAACATCAAATATAATAACGATATAGACATATTAAAGGAGGCGAAGCGATAAAGGATTTCTGTTGCAAGACGATCCTGCCCGTGGCGGCCGCCGCGCTGCTGTATTGCATCTTCCGGTCCGCTTGCGTGAAAAACGGTGAACTGGACTACCTATGGTTATGGATACTCTGTGGGCTGCCGTTCGGCATCTGGCGGCTTCGTCTTTGGATTATACCGGGTGGCGGCTCTCTGGGCAGCGGGATCGCCCTATTCGCGCTGAATTTCATTCTGGCCGGAATCATTGGTGGTTTCGTCCTGGTCTGGCGGCTGATCGTGGCGCGTGGTATGTGCCGCTGACGGTGTACCGGCTGATTGTTGGCCAACTGTAAACGCAAACAAAAAATGTGAGGTGGCGTTTTTCCACCTCACATTTTTCTATACTATTCAGATAGTCTGGATAATTTTGCCTCATCAAAAGAAGGACCAGCATCTAAAGTTCCATCAAATAATGCAGCATATACTTTTTTATCCGCACGGAGTTGATATTTCTCCAAAGGGTTAATGATAGACTTTCCTTGTGCTGTCTTGTACACAAAACAGATTTCATCATTACGAAGCATTTCAGATGCTAGGAGCCTTGACTCGTGAGAAGTAATAATCAACTGCGTGTTTCGCTTTTTTGCCATTGACAAAAACAATTCTATTACCTTCACCGTCATTGATGGATGTAGACATCTATCAATTTCGTCAATTATAAAAACTCGATCATCAGACACCTTAAACAAAATCTCTATTAAGTCTAGTAACCTAGCGGTGCCATCTGATTCTTCGTTTAGATCGAAAAATACTTTCTTGTTTTCATGGCTAAATTCAATTGTGGTAATAGTTATTTTTCCATTAGCATCTATCTCAAAAGTGTAAAACTCTTTATAAGAGCGGGCCATAATTCTGGGGCGGTCATCAGTTTCTGCCTGTATACGAGCATTTGCCTTTTCTAAATCTGCAACAATTCTGTTATAGAACTCATCGGGTATTTTGCTCTTTATCACCTCTACAGGAACCTCAACAATTTTTAATTCACTAATACCCGTACCAAGTGCATTTAACAGTTCAGCGATTTCATCTAGATTTGCATCAGTAAAGTACGGATATCCTGTAAGAATGCTATCCGGAAAACTTATATTAAGTCTATCGGAAAACCACTCAAATATATTTCGTAGAACTTGTAATTCAGGGAAATCGGAAAACATTTTTCCTTTGTTCCTGTTGATAATCGTCAAGAATAGGACTTCTTGATCAGCAACACTATCTTCACCATAGTTATTCAGTTTTGCAATTGCATCGTTACTTTTGAAATAGTTCCCTACGTCAAATAAACCTAAAGCCGTATCTCGGCTAAATAACATCTTTTTAGACGAGGGACTTATCTTCTCATATAAATATTCTTCCAAAACACTTCCCGTCGAAAGAATAACAGAAAATCCATATACAAAAATTTTTGAACCGCAAAGAAGTTCGATTTCAAACTCGGAAGGAACACTTTTATTTTCAGGATTTAATCTAAAAAATTTATTTGAAAAGCCGCGAGGTAAACCATCGACTATTACACTTTGAGCAAATTGAAATGCAGACACAAGATTGGATTTTCCTGATGCATTTGCTCCGAGTATCACTTCACACTTAGTGAGTTTAATTTTCTTGTTACTAAAAACTCGATCAATATTTTTTCGAGCTTTACCGGCTATCATTGAAAACGTTTCCTTCTCATTAAACGATAAGAAGTTAGAAACAGAAAACTGTATTAACATAGCTATATCCTCCCGTTTGTTGCGCGCCATAATAATATACTCTCAAAAAACGATTTTGTCAATTAAAATCGTCTAATTCTTGTCTCGCAATCATAAATGTGCAATCAAAAAACGATTTATTCGATAAATCGTTGACTTTTCAGAACGGAGGTGGTATTATGTAGGCAAGAAATAGCACTCGTTGCAGCTGAGTGCTACTGATACTATAGAAAGAGAGGTATTCTTGTGAAGAATATACCTGAACGTCAAAAAGACATCCTGTCCATTATCTCTAGCCTTGATATATCACCGACAATGTACAAGAACGCCGTTGAAAAATACCATGCGATTACGAAGTTTCTCAATGACTACGGCATTGACGCAGATATGTACCCTCAGGGGTCGTTTGCCTTCGGAACGGTAATTCGTCCGAACGCTACGAATCCATCTGCAAGCTATGATTTAGATTTTATCTGTCAAGTTCGCGGAAGTCGAGTTGACTATGCTCCAAGTGAACTTCGGCAAATAATTGAAGAAGCTCTCAGCTCAAGTGGAATCTATGGTGGCAAGCTGACGGTATATAAAGAGTGCTTCACAATCGAATATGCTGATGTCAATGACATCGGTTTTACAATCGACATTGTTCCTGCTACAGATGAAACGGTTGAGAATAAGAACCAACTCATCAAAAAGAGTTTGGAGCCTGCCTTGATTGAGACAGCAATTGCAATTCCAAAATATAACGGTGAGCGGAATTACTCATGGTTGACCAACAATCCTAAAGGGTTACGTGCGTGGTTTGATGCAAAGAATGAGCCATTTTTGGCCGCGTCTAGATCAGCTTATCGCGAGCGTCTTTTTGCAGCGAACCGTGTCCTTTTTGCATCAGTTGAAGAAATCCCTCATGAATTGGACCGATCGGCGCTTCAGCGGGTCATTCAGATTTTGAAATACCATCGAGATGTATTTTATGCCAAAATTGAGGACGGCAATGAGATCAAGCCTATTTCTGCAATTATCAATGTAGTTACTACACAGATTGCTTCGCGGCACGATCCTAATTGTTCTGTCTTTGAATTGCTGGAGCATGTACTCAACGAACTTAACATCTACGCCCAGCAGCTGACTCTCACATTTAAGGATTTTACGCAGATATATGGTAGTCGCACCGTTTTCTCTCGTCCAGACGGAAAATGGTACATATCAAACCCGGCTAACCCTGAGGACAACTTGGCAGATAAGTGGAATCAAAATGAACGGATTCCGACACATTTCTTCCGTTGGGTTAAGGCCGTTAAGGATGATCTCATTGAATCTTTGCAGCAAGACGATGACCAGCGGTTTAGGGCATCAATTGAAAATGGGTTTGGAATCACATCTGTATCTTCTGTCTTGGGTAACAAGTACTGTAATACCACTCCGCCAAAACCCATTAGTTCACAAGGCACAGCAAAGCCTTATCGAGGCCTATGATTATTTCTAAAGCGGTCGCCGTGCAGCAGGCTAATAGCCTGCTGCACCTATACAATTATAGAAAATTGAAAATATGCACAATGGAAGAAACGGAAATTGTGCTTGCAGGCTCTGTTTTAATCAACCGTTCTGCAAAAGGATTTCAACTTTGCAAAGAATACTCGGTGAAAATTGTTATTCCGATAGAATCAGAAAAACTCCCTTACGTGTTGGACATCGACAATCAGATTGATGAAAGCTATCCGCATCGTTATACGGATGGACAATTGTGCCTTGAAACGGATGCAGCGATTCGCATCTGCTTCCTTGCTGGATTTGATTTAGAAATATGGATGCGTGACTTCGTTGAGCCCTACTATTTCTCATATGAATATTACCAAAGATATGGTGTATTTCCATTTGGAGAACGTGCGCACGGTATAGAGGGGGTTCTCCAAACATACGGAGAGTATTTTAACGAACCAGATTATGTAAAAGTTTTTAGGTTAATGGAATTTATTCAGTTTGGTCAATATCGTGGGCATTTGCCATGTCCATGCGGATCAGGTGAAAAAACGCGGTCATGCCACGGGAAGTTTATAAAGAAGTTTTTTGAAAATAGCAATTTAAAAATTATAGTTCAGCGTGACTATAAAACAATTAAGGAGGTGTTGTATGCTTATTATGAGCAGTCAAGAAATACAAAAGCGACAAAATGAGGCGCGATTTTTAAAAATTCAATATGCGGCTCGCGTGTGTTTTAATGCGGCTGAAAATTATAATTACTTTGCTTGGTTGGCCTGTATTGCTTCTGCATTTTCCATATTTTTTCCAGGCACTTGGCATATATTTATTATTAATGGAATCCCATTTGTTTTGGATTTCGTAGCCGCATTATTTTGTGTATTAACACAAAATAATGTATATTGGGGTGCGCGTCTTAGAAAATATTTCGACGCAAATGTGATAGGCATAAATCCAAGTCAATTTTCAAAATCAGAAGAGCAGGATATCTTTGAAAAGGCAGAGTCTATTTTTTCTGCACATCTACATGACGGATTAATTCAAACTAGAAATACAGGACATGATGTCCCACCTGGAGTAAAAGATTGGTATGAATTTGCAACGCCATTAAATGCTGTCGATGCTCAGTTTGAATGTCAAAAGCAAAATATATGGTGGGACAAAAAAATGAGCCACCGCAAAATTCCCATCATCATTTTTGTGGGGATATGTATTATTGTGGCTTTTGGATTTTCTATGCACATACTGAATCGTAGTATATTTACCACACTTCTTTGTTCAAGTGGCATTATCCTTAAAATATTTGAGCGATTATATGAAAATGTAAAATATATACAAGTTTCTTTGCAAATTGATGGTTCAAAAGAAACCATAGAAATCAAGCCTGAAGAAAAATATGTAGAACACCTACAGTCACTAATTGACGAACGACGCAAAATTAATGTCCTTGAGTTGAATTCTGTTCACAAGAAGGTGGCAGCTAAATTATCTTCGCTATATAACAAGTCCTCATAAAAAAATACAATTATCAGATGAACCGAAGAAATGTACTTCCCTGTGGCCTCCATCGGATATGCCTCCGGATCGCGTCGGGCGGCTGCTATCCATTCCGTCCCATACAATCCCAAAAGCGAATATAAGCAAAAAAACGGGAGTACAGCCAATCGGATGAACCGAAAAGCTGTACTCCCGTTTTGCGTGACAGAAAGTGTTTGAAATCAAGCCTTTTTCTTCATGTACCAGCAAACAGACCGACACATGAGAAATCATAAAGGCTCCCTTTGAAAATACGGATACAGGGAATTATTTTGCGGTTTTTCCACCCCTATCTTCACATATTTTAGACCGTTTGGAATTGTAATGCGGACAAGCGACCAGACACGCCCGGAAACTCTGCTTGCAGCCGTGAACACATTTTTTACAGATATGGTTATACTGCCGCCTGCCGTTGTCACCCAGGAAGAACGCCCATTCCAGCCGCCATTTTTTACTTCGGCTCATAGGCAGTCCTGCTCCGGCGCATCACGGCCAGGCTTCTTACTCTCCGGGGGCTTATGCTCGGCACACTCCCGTTTGGCATCTTCCAACCTCTCACGGATGGAAGGCTTCTCCGGCGTTGTCCGTTCTGCGTACTCCTGGGCTTTTTCCAATTCCTCGCCGCGTCTGCCGTTGTTGATAACGCCGTCGATCATGCCGTAGTCATCTTCCAGCGTCATTTCCGCCGTGCGGAGGGGATTGTCCTGTTCCGGCTGCTGCGCGAGGACAGCAAAAGCCCGTGTGCCGTTGCCCATGATGAGATATTTCCCATCGTCAGACTGATGGTGAACCCCATATCCCGCCGCCTCCATTTGTTCCCGCGTCATATTGGTCACACAAAAGCTGCCTCTGGGTGTGCTGATCCGCTCTTGCGTCGCCATCTGATCCGGCGTGGGGATCGTGACCTCCGCTGCCCGTTCCGGCTGCAAAAATTCCGGCACCTGGGAGAAGCCAAAGCGGTCACAGTAATGCGCGGTGTTCTCCCCGTCCTGATGCAGCACCACAATATCGGACACGGACAGGGAGTGCCCCTTGAAGTCTGCCGGATGGTTGATATTAAATCGGGTATAGATGCTTTCCAAACTGTCCTGCTCTGTCAGCGGGGCGGTGTAGACCAGTTCATAGTTCTCCGGCTTTACAGAAAGGCCATTGTTGCGGATGGCATCCAACGGCTCAAAGCGGTAATCCAATGTTTCATTGCCGCTTTTCAGTTGGTAGATGGAAAAGGTATCTCTCGGAACGGCCTGCGCCTGCTCCGCAATGTCGGCGGGCGTCTGCACATAGGCGGCCGCCTCCGCTGCATACTCCCGTTCTGCCTTTTCCGCAAAGGCCAGCATTTCGTCAATACGGGACTTGTCCGGGTTCTCCAACGCTGCCTTGATTTCGGCGGGGTCGAAGTCCAGAAATTTCTCATAGCCTGTGGCATCCTTGAACTTTTCAATCTCCGACGGAAGATAGTCCTCCTGCGTCTGACCCAGCGCCGCCAGCTTTTCATCCAGAGCGGAAATGCGTCCCGCCATCAGGTTTTCGTAAAGTTCTTCCTTTGCGGCGTGCGCCTCCGGGTGCTCCGCCGCATACTGCGGATCACGCTGCCGGAAAAACTCGTCCATGTCAAAGGCAATATCCATGGCCCATTCGGATTTTTCTTCTTCGGGAAGATCGTCTTGAAAGGTCATCACCCGGTACTCGTCGGGGATGCTGCCGCGTTCGCCGTCGTAAAACTCATGGAAGCTGCTGCCGGTATCCCAGACATACCCCTGATCGGTGAAGGTGCCATTTTCGTCCATGGCGATATCCCGTCCGTAGGCCTCATAGTCGATGTAATTCTGCAAATGCTCTGGCACCTGCATAACGTCCAGTTCTTCGATGTAATAGCGGCCCAGATCGTCATAGTCATGGATATCGGGGTAAACCTCATAGCAATCCAGATTCTCGGTGAGGTTGATGATCTCCTGCAGGCTGCCGCAATGGTCGCCCATTTCCATACCGGCCTGAAACTGCGCGTATTCGCTGTCGCTCATTTCATCCAGCTTCGACGCCAGATAATTCAGCTCGTCCAGATTTTCGTATTCGCCCAGCTTGTCATAGAGGCCGTCCACATAGCAGTCATAGTCCGTGATGAACCATTCCTCATAGGGCTGGCCGAAGTCATCCTTCTGGCCGATCCCGATCCGCTTAAACACTTCCTTCAATTCCTCGGCGGTGGTGGGAAACTTCACCCACTCGCCCACAAGCTCGCCCTCGTTATATTTCCCAAGATTGGTGATAAAGGCGGCAAAGGGATAATCCTTGTTGTGATCGTAATATGGCATATCAGCACCTCCTTACAGTTCCGGCGCAGACTTTTCCTTATGGGGCTGCACCTTGTTTTTCTCCGCACATTCCTTTTTGCCCTGTTCCAGCCGTTCCCGGATGGAAGGCTTTTTCTCCGGCTTCGCAGAGCGTTCCTGTTCCCACTCGTCGCCGGAAAGAGAAATGTATCCGTGTTCCGTAAAATGCCCCTGTTCCTCCTGCATGGCGTACTTGCCAAAAGGAACAGGGTCGATTGCTTTCAGAAGTTCCGGGGGTAACGGCGTATCCATGTGCTGTGCCAGATACCGCCACCCCAGATCATTCAGATCGTGGATATTGGGCTCAAATACGAAATAGTCGATGTTGGCCGCAAACTCCTTGAACTGCTCCGGCGCTGTCAGCTTGAAGGGCGAGGCCTGCACCGCCACCAACAGCTCCCGGTCCTCTGGGGAGAGGGCAGCCACCGCCGCCCTCACTTCGGGTAAATGTTCCAAAGTCTTATTTTCTGCCATTGACACCTTCCTTTCTTTTCGGAAATTCCAGCTTGAAATTGATGTACTTGCCGCCCGTGTCATCCAGGATCACCGCAGCGTCATAAGCAGCCTGTTTCTTTTCAGACCACATTCCCTTGACATTGGTACGTCCCTTTTTCAGAAGGTCCGCTGCCATCTTCTTTGTCAGCTCCTTCTTGCGGCTCGTCCAGAAGCGGTCATTTTTCCAGAGGACGAAGCCGCAGGACCGATCCGAACACGCAAAGTTTTTCTTTCCCTCATGGACCGGCTGGCCGCAGCGGGGGCAGGTGCCGATCACTTCCTTCTCCGGGGCAAACAGCTTTTTGCCATCCTCGGAAATGCAGGAATAGGTGGACACGATCTCCTGGACCATCGTGCGGATACCGTCCATGAAGGTATCCGGGTCAGCGCCGCCCTTTGCGATCTCCGTCAATTTTTGTTCCCATTCCGCCGTCAGCATGGGAGAGGTCAGCGGCTCCGGCAGGACCGTGACAAGGTTGATACCGGCTTTTGTGGGGATCAGGCTCTTGCCCTTGCGTTCCACAAATCCGGCTGCCACCAGCTTTTCGATGATTGCCGCCCTGGTCGCAGGCGTGCCAAGACCTTTTCGCTCCGCCTCATCGGGAATATCATCCTTGCCTGCGTTCTCCATAGCGGACAGGAGGGTATCTTCGGTATAGGGCTTCGGCGGCTGGGTGAAATGCTCGGTGACGGAAACCTCCGCGCCGTCAAAGGTCTGCCCTTCGGTGAAGTCCGGGAGCGTATCGCCGTCCCCATCCGCAGGCTTTTCCTTCAAGAAGGCACGGAAAATGCGGTCGATTTCCCGCCAGCCTACGGCGAGAATACGCTTGCCTTTTGCGGCGAAGGAATAACCGCCGCAATCAAAAGTTGCCGTGACCGCCTCATACATATACGGCTCCGCCGACGCACACAGCAGCTTGCAGCAGACCAGCAGGAACAAATTGCGCTCGCCCAGGGGCAGAGCCTTGATATCCGCTTTTTCAATCTCCATCGTGGGAATAATGGCGTGATGGTCGGATACGTCCTTGTCGGAAATCATGGCCTCCACCAGCGGAAAGAAGTTGCCGCAGCCATCAAAGGGCGGCAGCTTTGCCGCCAGGTGGATCACACAGGAAGCCGTTTCTGCCATGTCGGAGGTCAGATACCGGCTGTCCGTGCGGGGATAGGTCAGCAGCTTCTTTTCGTAGAGGCTCTGGGCGTAGTCAAGGGTCTGCTTCGCCGTGTATCCAAACAGGCGGTTCGCCTCACGCTGCAAGGTGGTAAGGTCATAGAGCTTCGGCGGCTGTTCTTTCTTCTGTTCCTTCGTGACAGAGGTACAGGTGACGGCCGTACCCTTGCACATAGCTGCTGCCTGTTCCGCCTCCGCCGAATCGGTGAACTTCTCCGAAACCGCTTCGGCTCCGTCCAGCGTCAGGCGCAGCAGATGATATTTTTCTTTGTGGAACAGCGTGATCTTCGCGTCACGCTCCGCCAGCATTGCCAGTGTGGGGGTCTGAACACGGCCCACATTCAAGGTACGGTGATAGAGAACGGAGAAAAGACGAGTGGCGTTGATCCCCACCAGCCAATCCGCTTTCTGACGGCAGAGGGCAGATTGATACAGGGCTTCATAATCGGCGCCGGGGCGCAGGTCAGAAAAGCCCTCCCGGATGGCACTGTCCTCCATTGAGGAAATCCAGAGACGGAGGACCGGCTTGCGGCAGCCGGTCATTTCATACACCAGACGGAAGATCAGTTCCCCTTCACGCCCGGCATCACAGGCATTGACAATGGTATCCACATCGGGGCGGTCCATCAGGGCGCAGAGATTTTCAAAGGTGTCCTCCTTGCCCGGTGTCAGCACATAGCGGAACGGCTCCGGCAGAATGGGAAGATCGTCATAGCGCCATTTCTTGAAATGCTCGTCATAGCCACCCGCATCCATCGGGGATACCAAATGCCCCACGCACCAGGACACAAGAAGGTTATTGCCTTCATAAAAGCCATCGGCCCTGGATGAAGCACCCAGGGCCGACGCGATAGATTTTGCCACGCTCGGTTTTTCTGCGATAACTAATCTCATATTATATTCTCCATATGTTTGAAAAGTTGAAATTTTTGCTGTAAAATAAAGCATATTCCAATGAGAAGGAGGTGAAACTATGAAACTGAACTTCTATCAGTTGCAATATGCAGTTAGTGAAGCTGAGTATGAGGCAATTCAAGACAATGCCATGTCGGTTAAGGATTTGCCCGTTAAGAAAGTCACTGCAATTCTAACGAAAGAAACGGATATTGGAGACCAGGCTACACCGCATATAGGTGAAAGCGTTTCTGATTCTTACTGGCCAAGTGATTTTTCTGAGCAGAAAGTGACAAATGTTTGCTATTCGTATTCGGATAATACTTGTACCATCACGCTTGAACCTTTTGTTATGGTTGCAGATAGTATGCTTCATACTGAACTTGAAAGAATTGCAACGCTTCACGGCTGGAAGTACCAAAAGCTATAAGCATCAAGGATACCGCTACCGTATCAGGTGGCGGTATTACTTGTTTCCTGTATTCTCGTCCTCGTTGATATACTCCTCGTCGGGGAAATCGTACTCGTCGGGATCGGCGCTGACCTTCACGCCGCTGCGGTTCGGCTTGATGAACTTCACATAGGCGAAGGCTCCGCCGCCTGCCAGCACCAGCAGCGCCACCACAGCCAACTGGCCGCTGCCGCTCTTTTTCTTCGGCTGCTCCGGTTCCGGCTCCGTCTCTCTGGCCTTCTCCCTGCCCGCGCACTCGGAGAGGTTGGTCTTGCAGACAGGACAGGATGTATCCACCGCGCCGGCCGCGCATTTTTCCTTACAGGTACACGCAGGGGCGGCGGGCGTCTCCTCGTCCATCAGGGCCAGCAGGTCGCGCTCGTCTACCTGGTTGAGAAAGTGGACGGTGTTCTCGCCGTCCTCCGCCCGGTCGATGATGATGTAGAAATAGTTGCCGCCTTTTGTGACCACGGTGATGAACTGCTTATCCCCGGCGCTCTCACCGGCGATATCGTCCACCAGGGTCATGTTGCCCTCCGGGGTCAGGGGCTGGGGCTCATAGCCGCCCGTGGTCTCCTCCCCGGTGTAGTAGGGCTCGCCGTCCCCGCCGCCGGCGAAGGCCACGGTGGAGGTGGCCGCCATGCAGAAAAGCGCCAGGAACACGGCGGCGAAACGGCGAAAAGCTCTGTTACGCTTCATCTTCCGCACCCTCGCTTTCCTCCGTCTCCATCAGCTCGTCCGGCAGGGAGATCATGCCGCTGGCGTAGGCGCGCAGGAAGGCGGTCAGCTCCCTGTTGTCCATGCGGACAGCCTTCACCATGCGGACGATCTCCAGGTTCTCCTCCTCCGTGAGCTGGGCTTCCAGCGCGCGGAGGCGCTTCTGCTGCTCCGCGATCTTCTCCCTCGTTTTCTCAATATCCTTGCGGATCTTCTCAGTCGTTGCCATTCTTACAAATCTCCTTTCCAAATCGTTCTTTCCATGAATAGTTGCGCCCAAGCCCCCGAACAGTTTTCAGGTTGGCCCGTGCGTTATCCTCCAATGCCAGCGCGCGCCGGAACAGATCCGGGTAACGCTCCCGCAGGTCGATGATCTCCTCCGCTTTCATACT
>OGOB01000907.1_pt1 | contig 11924 bp, 6 predicted proteins | sample 1573611 | NCBI WGS metagenome assembly OGOB01 (sample SAMEA2582016, study PRJEB24529) | metagenome | biome: Human gut stool | place: China | collected 2011 | reverse complement strand
GCTCCAAAGCCAGTAGAGAAGATCATCGAGCGTATCATCGAGAAGCCAGCTCCAGCACCAGCTCCTAAGACAGAGACCAAGCAGGAGGCAGTAGATGAGAACTTCCGTCGTGATATCTTCTTCCCAATCGGTAACTCAAACATCGCAAAGTCACAGACTACAAAGATTGCTGAGATCGTTACCTTCATGAAGGAGAATCCAGATGCAAAGATCACTTTGACAGGTTATGCTGACAAGGGTACAGGTAGCGCTGCATTCAACGATAAGATTGCTGCTCGCCGTGCTCAAACTGTTTACAACACACTCGCAGCTAAGGGTGTTGCAAAGAGCCGCATGATCAAGAAGTCAATGGGTTCACGCGTTCAGCCATTCGAGGAGAACGATATGAACCGTGTTACTATCTGTATTGCTAAGTAATCAGCTTGTTGCAGGTTATAAGACACAATAAATAATAATATAACCGATTTTCATCCTTATCTCTACCCAATGTGATATCGCATGAAAATCGGTTATTTTTATATTATAAAGAAAATCTTTTATGAATAAATTCATTCTTTCAATAGCATTAGCTTGTATCTCAGGATTATCAGCACACGCTCAATTCACCGGCAAGGGCTACTATCGTGTGAAGAACGCCGTTACAGAGAGATATATGTCACTCTGCGATAACCACAGCCGCGGCGTACACTTTGCCTCAACCAGCGTTGATGCAGGTGCATTGGTCACCAAGAGAAACTTAGACGATGTACTCACCGACCCAGGTACGATTTTCAACATCGAGAACGTATCGGGCGTGAACTACAACATCAGTTCACAGGGAGCCAATGTATACAATATGATCAAGTACTACATCCGTCTGACCAAGTTGAACGACGGTACTTACAGAGCATGGCAGATTGACAACGGTCAGATTATCATGCTCAGCGATGAAGACGATTACTATCAGGGCGAAGACACCAGCTACGTAAACAGCATCACTTCGAACACACAGAGATGGTATATCCTTCCTGTAGACACCAAGGACAACTATCTCGGTGTAAAGCCAACCATCAAGGCAAATGGTAAATACTACGCTACATTCTTTGCGGAAGTACCATTCAGTTTCGCCTCATCAGGCATGCGAGCATTCTACATCAACGAACTGAGAGGAAATGGTGTGGCTACCTATAAGGAAATCAAGGGCATCGTACCAGCCAAGACCCCAGTGATTATTGAATGCTCATCAGAAAACCCTGCCGACAACAAGCTGCAGATAGAGTCAACATCACCAAGCAGCATCAAGGACAACCTGCTCACAGGAGTTTACTTCGGCTTGGGCATGAAACCGACAGACCACTTCAACAGCACCGCCTTCGACGCCAATAGCATGCGCGTATTAGGCATCTCGGAAGATGGTTCATTGGAGATTAACAATGAAGATACTTACATGGCAGATATCAGAATCAAGGTAGGTTCCAACTACAACTACACCTATCCTTATATCAAGGCCATTCCTCATAACACTGCATACGTGAAGGTTTCAGCATCAGCACCAACCCACATGAAGCTCTATGCAGAGAACGACCCTGCCGGCATCCACGATGTGCAGATTGACGACAATCAGCCAGCCAACATCTACAACATGAATGGTATGGTGGTTCGCCAGAAGGCTACTTCAACCGAAGGCCTGCCACAGGGCATTTACATCTTCAAGGGAAAGAAAGTGGTTATCAACTAACCCTCTACCCCATACGCATCAAAAAAGGTCGCCCCATGAGGAGCGACCTTTTTTTTGATACATATCTTATTGATTAAAAAATTCGATGTGTTAATCTCAATTCCAGAACCGGGAACACCTTTACCCCCTTGAAGAAGGTAACGTAATCACCTACCTTGCCCGTGATGCCCTTTACATCCTTCGCCAGGTTGACACCATCATGGGTAATGACCTTAGGCGTACCGCCCCAGAACATCGCTCCGCAATCGAAGGAAATCCAGTTGCGGTCGCTTCGGTTAGAAAGCTTTCCGCCATATCCGAAACCGAGATAAGGACGGAAGTTGTTCACCTTAATCTTGCAAGACACCATGTTGTTGGCATCCGGTTCCATGCGATAAGGTTTTCCTTCCTCGAAATCTCCCACATGCACGCCCATTCTACCATAGCTTAAAAACTTGTTGTACAACTCTTCTCCAGCATATATCTGTTGACCGTTGATGGTAATATAAGGTATAGGGTCTGTAGGATCTCCCGCCTCCATCTTCTTGATAGATTCATAGGAAGCTATAACTTTCTCGTAGAGATTATTATAGATAGACACACTCACCAGCGAAGTACCGTCATAGGCAGCGTTCTCTGCCTTTGCCACGGTAGAAGGTCCCCAATAGAAACCGCCTGTTACGTGCCAGTGCTTATTCTGGAATGGGAAGACATCCACCAGCAGTTTGAAGTTCTTCATGGTTGGCTTGCCCTTCATATCCACATTGCGGTCCACCTCGAAGGTGAACATCTCGTTCAGGGTCTGCTTGAGCTTGTTGAACTTCTCGTCCTGAACAGCAGGATCGCTATCGTCGCCCACTTCCACACCAAAGTGCATGGTCTGCTCATAATGAGGGAAGAAGGAGAAACCTGTGCGCACCTGCACACGGTTGCCGATAGGCATTGCCAAATCCACACCTAGACCGGTGGTACCCAAAGTGATAGATCCATCCAGATGGTTGAGGATATTCTTATCATCCTTATTGCTCGTGCTACCCTCTACACAAGGATAGTCGGCAGATTGAGCGAAAGAAAGAGTAGCAGTCAGTAACGCTGCCACGATGATTCCGAAACGTTTCTTCATATAATTATTATCTCTTTTTGATTCCTAGATACTTATTATTTATGTCAATTCTGAAATTTCGTGGCAAAGTTACTACTTTTTTTCGAGAAATCCCCTATTTTTTCTTATTTTTTAATTCCTTATCCCATTTTAGGAGACTATTGTACTCCTTCTTGGTGATTCGCATAAAACTGCCGTGCTGCGGACCGGTTACGCCCTTGATATCCACAGGGTCTGAGAAATTGCGGAGATACTTGTCAGCCTTGCAGATGCGATAGTGCTTCGGATTATCGTGATACTGGATGTATGCCACGCGCCAGGTGTCATCGCCGATGAGCTGGAAGGCAGAGCTACCCTCGCAGTTCTTGCGACCCTCGAAGCTTACATAATCGTTCTCTACAGGCTCGCCCCAACCATGGTTCAGATACTTGCTAGTGGCAGTGTAGATGCCCGGTTTTCCTCCCTCTTTCTTGATGAGCATGTGGTAGAGGCCATCGCTCTTCAGGAAGTTGATGTCGGCATCGATGGTAGCATAGCCCCAGTCGAAGAGCAGCTTCGGCGTGGTGAGCTTGGTGAAGGTCTTGTCGGCATAGCTGTAATACATGCGGTCGTACTTCTCCTCTGCACGGTTGAGCATGGAATAGTAGATCATGTATCCGCCTTTCTCGCCGTTTTCCCAACGGTAGTCAGGATCCCAGAAGATCTGAGGTGCCCACACACGGTTGATGGTGCTCCAGTCCTTGTATGGAGACTTGGCTGTGGCAGCATCGCAGAAGTTCTGCATACCCTTGCGGTAATCGAAGGTAACGCTGGTCCAGTTTTTCAGGTCCTTGCTCTTCAGGAGGTCGATGCCATAGTTATCCCACTTGCGGCTCTTGCGCACGCACATATCGGTGGTAACCATGATGTAGCCCTTGCCATTATGCATGCGGGTGATGTAGGCATCGCGGGTACCGCCTTCGATGCGGGCGTGCTCTTCTGGGTTGAAGATTGGGTTGCCATCGTTGATGTCCTGATAGTTGTAGCCATCACGTGATACGGCGTAGGCAGTCCACTCTCCCTTGTCGCTCATGTGACAGTAGAGATAACCGTAATCGCCCTTTACTAAATTCTGTGCGGTCGTTGGCATAAAGGCTGCCAACGCCAGGAGAACAGCTGATAATTTCTTTTTCATTTTCTGCTGATTTGCTAGTTTAATTATTATTAGTTGAAATATTGAGTGCAAATTTACACTTTTTATTTGAGATTACCAAATTCTTGGGGGGAAGAATGGGGAGTTTTAACGAAAAAGGGAGGAAAACCTCATCACTGAGCTTAACCTCCCTGCACTTATAGTTAAAAATAACCGATTTTACTTGCTCAGGAACTTATCTACCTGGGCTGCGATCTTTCTGCCGCTTGCCATGGCACGAACCACCAGAGAAGCACCGCTGGCAGCATCACCTGCCACGAATACATTCTCGGCAAACTCTGGCTGCTGTGGCTTCAGGAAGCCCATTGCCAGGAATACTGCCTCTGCCTTGATGATTTCCGGCTCGCCTGCCTCTACCATCAGTGGGCGACCACCCTCTGGGTTTGGCTTCCAGTCGATAGGCTGAACCTTCACACCTGTCAGCTTGCCGTTCTTTCCCAGGAACTCCAGAGAGTTGATGTTCCAGCGGCGGGTACAACCTTCTTCATGACTGGAGGTAGTCTTCAGGGTGCGAGGCCAGTTTGGCCAAGGATTCTTAGGGTCCTCTGGGCCTTCCACTGGCTTAGGCATGATTTCGATCTGGGTTACGCTCTTGCAACCCTGGCGATGAGCGGTACCGATGCAGTCGGAACCCGTATCACCACCACCGATGACCAATACATCCTTGCCCTTGCAGTTGACCAGTTCGTCCTTAGAGAACTCCATGCCGGCGAGGATACGGTTCTGCTGAGAAAGCAGTTCGAGGGCGAAATAAACACCCTTCAGCTCTCTTCCAGGAATCTTCAGGTCGCGAGCTGTTGGCGTACCGGTAGATACCACGTAGGCATCGAAGCCTTCCGGCAACTTGGTAACGTCAATATGCTGGTTGTATCTGAACTCGATGCCCTCCTCTTCGAGAAGACGGAGACGGCGGTCGATGATGCTCTTGTTGAGCTTGAAGTTAGGAATACCGTAACGCAACAGGCCACCGGCATTCTCACGTGCCTCTAAGACTGTTACCTTATATCCCTTATGGTTCAACTGGTTGGCAGCAACCAGTCCCGCAGGACCGGCACCGATGACAGCCACCGTCTTGCCATTACGCTCCGGAATCTCAACATGCACATAGTCCTCAGAGAAGGCGTGCTCCACGATGGCGCACTCATCCTCACGGTTGGTGGTTGGCTCATGATCCATGAGATTCAATACACACGCCTTCTCGCAGAGTGCAGGACAGATGCGTCCTGTGAACTCCGGGAAGTCGTTGGTGGAATTGAGGAGACGGTAAGCCTGCTCCCAGTCGCCCTTGTAGAGGGCATCATTCCACTCCGGTGCCTTGTTGCCCAGCGGACAAGCCCAGTGGCAGAAAGGCACGCCACAATCCATGCAACGTGAAGCCTGCTGTCGGCGGTCGTTGCTATTCAATGTCTGTTCTACCTCGCTGAAGTCGAGGATTCTATCGTGAATTGGTCTATAACCTGCTTCCTTGCGAGGTATAGTCAAAAATGCTTTTGGATTTCCCATCTTTTTTCTAATTTTAAAATTAGTAATCTCGCTGCATATCCGCAATCTTCTGCTGCAACTTCTTTACCTGCTCCTCCTGGAGAACTCGCTTGTACTCGATTGGCACTACCTGGATGAAATCCTCTACGTAGTGGTTCCAGTCATCGAGCATGGTACGGGCAAGCTTACTGCCAGTGTAGAGATAATGCTGACGAATCAACTCGTGCAACTCCTTGCGATAGGTGCTGTCCTCCACGAGGTTGATCTCCACCATATCCATGTTACAGAAGTAATCGAAGTTGTGGTTCTTATCCCATACGTAGGCAACACCACCACTCATACCAGCGGCGAAGTTACGGCCGGTTTCACCGAGCACTACTACTCTACCGCCCGTCATATACTCGCAACAGTGGTCGCCAGCACCCTCAATTACGGCGATGGCACCGGAGTTACGAACACCGAAACGCTCGCCTACCTTACCATTGATATACAACTCACCGCTTGTGGCACCATACAATCCGGTATTACCGGCGATGATGTTATCCTCGGCAGAGAAGTTGCTGCGGATAGGAGGAAGGATGGAAATACGACCTCCTGAAAGTCCCTTAGCGAAATAGTCATTGGTCTCACCTTCGAGCTTGAAATCCACTCCATTGACCAGGAAGGCACCGAAGCTCTGACCTGCAGAACCCTTGAACTTCACGTTCACTGTCTTGTCTGGAAGACCCGCCTCACCATATTTCCCGGCAATCATACCGCTCAACATGGCACCTGCGGCACGATCAGTATTCTTGATGGCAAAGTCGAGGTTCACCTCTTCCTGATTCTCGATGGCACGCTGTGCACCACGGATAATCTGCTGGTCGAGTACATTGTCGAGGTCATGGATCTGCTCGGTAGTATGATAGAGCGAGCAATGACCTGTTTCACGATGCAGCAAGCGAGAGAAGTCGAGCAAGTCTGCCTTTTCCTCGATGCTCTTAGCCACCTCTGGCTCTACGGCATCAGCACCCTCGGTAGGAACAATCTCCTCATCCTTCTTGCGGACGATGAGCTCGGTATGACCGATGATATCGTTCAATGAGGTGTAACCCATCTCAGCCAGATACTCACGAACCTCCTCGGCGAGGAAGCGGAAGTAGTTGATGAGGTACTTGTAGCTGCCACGGAAGTGCGCACGGAGCTTAGGATCCTGTGTGGCAACACCCATAGGACAGGTATTCAGATTACACTTACGCATCATGACACAACCCAATACGATGAGGGCGGCAGTACCGAAACTGAATTCCTCAGCACCGAGCAGAGCCATCAGGATGATGTCGCGACCGCTCTTCAACTGACCATCCACCTGCAGGCGAACCTGTCCGCGAAGACCGTTCTTTACCAAAGTCTGCTGGGTCTCAGAAAGTCCGATTTCAGGAGAGATACCTGCGAAACGCATACTAGATGCAGGGCTGGCACCTGTACCACCCTCAGCACCAGAGATGACGATGAGGTCGGCCTTTGCCTTAGCCACACCAGCAGCGATGGTACCCACACCACTCTCAGCTACCAGCTTGACAGAGATAGCCGCCTTAGGGTTCACATTCTTGAGGTCGAAGATGAGCTGAGCCAAATCCTCGATACTGTAGATATCGTGATGAGGTGGAGGAGAAATCAGGCTGATGCCAGGGATAGAGTGACGGGTCTTGGCGATGACCTCGTTGACCTTGAAGCCAGGCAACTGACCACCCTCACCCGGTTTAGCACCCTGTGCCACCTTGATCTGGATTTCCTCTGCATTTACCAAATATTCTGTAGTCACACCGAATCGACCGGAAGCCACCTGCTTGGTCTTGCTGGAGAGGCTGATGCCATCCTGTGTAGAATGGAATCGCTCGTTATCCTCACCACCTTCACCGGTATTGCTTCGAGCGCCCAGGGCGTTCATGGCGAGTGCCATCGCCTCGTGAGCCTCCTTGGAGAGGGCACCGAAACTCATCGCACCGGTAACGAAGTGCTTCACGATTTCCTCTACCGGCTCCACCTTATCTATAGAAATAGGATTCTTACGGAAACCGAAGAAGTCGCGGATGAAGATAGGCTCCTGCTTATCGTCAACGAGATGTGTATATTTCTTGAAGAGATCGTAATCGCCCTTGCGTGTTGCGAGCTGCAGGGTGGCGATGGTCTCTGGGTTCCAAGCGTGCTTGATACCATCCTTGCGGTAGTGGAACTGTCCGAGACTTGGCAAGAAGTCGAGCTTCTTGGTCTCGAAAGCCTTGTCGTGCAGGCGGATGGCATCACGGGCGATGGTCTCGAGTCCGATACCGCCGATGGTGCTCACCTCTGTTCCGAAGTAGCTCTTCAGGAGGCTTTCGCTCAAACCGATGCTCTCGAAGATCTTGGCACCACGATAGCTTCGGATGGTAGAGATACCCATCTTAGCCATAATCTTGAACAAGCCCTTCTTCACAGCCTTGATGTAGTTCTGCTCGGCTGTATGGTAATCCTCCTGAATCTTTCCCTTCTTTACCAGGTCGTCGAGGATGGCGTATGTCAAGTATGGACAGAGGGCTGATGCACCGTAACCCAGCAACAGGGCAGCGTGCATTACCTCACGAATTTCACCGCTCTCAACGATGAGGGCAGTCTGCACACGCTTGCCGGCATCAATCAAGTAATGATGTACGGCGCTCACAGCGAGCAGAGATGGGATGGCGGCATGGGTCTCATCCACGCCACGGTCGCTCAAGATGATGTAGTTGTAACCATCATCCACGCTCTGTGCTGCCTGCTTGCAGAGTTCATCCAGAGCCTCATGCAGTCCTTCTTCGCCCTTGGCGGTTTCGAAGAGCATGTGGAGTTTTACTGTATTGAATCCCTTGTAGCGGATATTCTGAAGGATATCCAGCTGGGTATTGGTCAAAATAGGATGTGGCAGACGAACCATCTTGCAGTTGCTTTCGTCTGGGTTCAGAATGCCGGAACCTACTCTACCGATATACTCGGTAAGACTCATCACGAGGTTCTCACGGATGGAGTCGATGGCAGGGTTGGTAACCTGAGCAAACTGCTGACGGAAGTAGTTGAAGAAAATCTGTGGCTGGTCGGAGAGTACGGCAAGTGGGGTATCATTACCCATGGATGCAGTAGGCTCCTGCCCCTTGGTAGCCATCGGAACGATGGTACCGTCGATGTCTTCCTCGCCAAAACCGAATTCCAATTCCTTGCGAGTGAGGTTTTCTACACCATTTTCCACCTTACGTCCACTGCGCAACTTTTCCAGTTCAATACGGTTGGTGTTCAGCCACTGGCGGTAAGGATGCTGCTCAGCCAGGCGCTCCTTGATTTCGCCATCATAGTAAATCTTGCCTTCCTGGGTATCAATCAGGAGAATCTTACCAGGCTGCAAGCGTCCCTTCTCGGCAATCTCGGTTGGGTCGAAATCCATCACACCCACCTCAGAAGCCACAACCATCATATCGTTCTTGGTGATGGTATAGCGTGCAGGGCGCAGACCGTTTCTATCGAGCATACCACCGGCATAGCGGCCATCGCTGAAGAGCAGGGCGGCAGGGCCATCCCATGGCTCCATCAGGATAGAGTGATACTCATAGAAAGCCTTCAGATCCTCAGAGATAGGGTTCTTGTCGTTGAAGCTCTCAGGCACCATCACAGCCATGGCATGAGGCAGAGACAGACCGCTCATCACGAAGAACTCGAATACATTGTCGAGGCTGGCTGAGTCACTCATATCAGGCTGGACGATAGGAGAAATCTCACGGATATCGCCCAGAGCCTCACTGCTCAACACACTCTCGCGCGCCTTCATCCAGGCACGGTTTCCACGGATGGTGTTGATCTCACCATTGTGGGCAAGGAGACGGAATGGCTGAGCCAGACTCCATGTTGGGAAGGTGTTGGTAGAGAAGCGGGAGTGAACCAATGCCAGACCGCTTGTAAAATAATTATTGGTCAAATCAGGATAATATTGACGCAACTGGAGGCTGCTCAACATACCCTTATATACGATGTTCGAATTAGACAACGAACAGATATAGAAATCAGGATCGCTGATTCGTTTCTCGATGCGCTTACGGATGAGATAGAGGGTGCGCTCGAAGACAGGCACCTTATCATCGGTAACGCCCGTGATGAACACCTGCTTGATGGCAGGTTCGTTGCTCAATGCAGCCTCACCCAGACAGTCAGGGTTGGTAGGCACATTGCGCAGGTGCATCAGCTGCAATCCCTCGCGCTCAATTTCCTCGATCATGATAGAGAGGATATCCTGCTGTTTCTTCTCATCCTTAGGCAAGAAGATGAGACCCGTTCCGTATTTTCCCTTCTCAGGCACTGGGATACCCTGAAGAAGAATAAACTCATGTGGAATCTGGAGCATGATACCGGCACCGTCACCCGTCTTGTTATCGGCACCCTCGGCACCACGATGGCGCATGTTCTCGAGCACCTTCAAGGCGTTATCGACCAGCTCATGACTCTTGTTACCGTGGATATTCACCACCATACCTACGCCACACGCATCGTGCTCATAGGCTGAACTGTACAATCCTTTTTCCATTTCTTGTTCGTTTTATATCGGTTATTTCTAACTATTTTATTATTGATATGCTTGCTCGTAAAAGCTATGTTATTTATACGCCTGTTCATGAACTCCCGCCACGGCTCTGCCGCTAGGGTCGTTCTGGTTCTTGAATGAGGCATCCCAGGCAAGGGCTTCGGCTGTAGAACATGCTACGCTAGGTACGCTAGGCACGCTCTTGGCTGCACTGTCGCTTGGGAAATGCTCGGCGAAGATAGAGCGATAATAGTACTCCTCCTTGTTCTGTGGAGGATTGATAGGGAATCGCTCGGCAGCATGCGCCATCTGCTCATCACTGACGGCAGAAGCCGTAATCTGCTTCAGGGTATCAATCCATGAATAGCCCACACCATCGGAGAACTGCTCCTTCTGGCGCCATGCCACTTCTTCAGGAAGCAGATCGGCGAATGCCTCACGAACCACCTTTTTCTCGATGGTCTTATCCGGACACATCTTCAGCACAGGGTTCATGCCCATGGCTACATCCAGGAACTCCTTGTCGAGGAAAGGCACACGGCCCTCGATGCCCCATGCAGCCAGACTCTTGTTGGCTCTCAGGCAATCGTAGAGATAGAGCTTGCCCAACTTGCGCACGGTTTCCTCGTGGAAAGCCTTGGCATCAGGTGCCTTGTGGAAATAGAGATAACCTCCGAACACCTCGTCGGCACCCTCGCCCGAAAGCACCATCTTGATACCCATGCTGCGGATGACTCTCGCCAGCAGATACATCGGGGTAGAGGCACGCACGGTGGTAACATCGTAGGTCTCGATGAAGTAGATGACATCACGGATGGCATCCAAACCTTCCTGGATGGTGTAGTTGATTTCGTGATGCACGGTTCCGATGTGCTCGGCTACCAGTCGTGCCTTCGCCAAATCAGGCGCACCCTTCAAGCCCACGGCAAAGGAGTGCAGACGTGGCCAGTAGGCCTTGGTTTCGCCACCGTTCTCCACACGGGTAGAAGAATATTTCTCGGCTACGGCAGAGATGACAGATGAATCAAGACCGCCGCTCAGCAATACGCCGTAAGGCACATCGCTCATCAGCTGGCGCTTTACAGAAGCCTCCAGGGCATCGTGAATCTCCTTCACGGCTGCCTCTTCCTGAGGTTCCGCATCCTTCAGCTGGGCTTCAGCCTTCTGAATATCATCTATCTGATATTTCTTCTGCATGGCGGCATACTCAAACCAATCACGGGTATAGTAGCGCTTCATGCCAGGGTTCTTGCTGTAATAATAATGACCCGGGAGGAATGGCTCGTAGTGGTCGCACTGACCTTCCAGCGCCTTCAATTCGCTTGCTACCAGCACTTTTCCATCCTTATCATAACCAATATAAAGAGGAATTACGCCGATAGGGTCGCGGGCGATGAGGAATTCATCACGCTCGGCATCGTAAAGGGCGAAGGCAAAGATGCCGTTCAGCTCTTCGAGCATCTTGGTGATACGGGCGTGGAGCGCATCCTCACCTTTATATATTAAGGTATCAAAGTCGGAATCTGCTCGCATCTCACGATAGAGAGAAAGAATCACCTCGCAGTCGGAACCCGTCTGATACTGGTATTTACCGGCAAAGCGGGTATGGATGTCCTGATGATTGTAAATCTCACCGTTTACGGCAAGCACCTGTTTCTTATCTGGTGCAAACAAAGGTTGGCGACCACTTTCTGGGTCAACGATGCTCAGACGCTCATGTGCCAGGATAGCGGAACCACCACAATAGATGCCGCTCCAGTCGGGTCCGCGATGGCGGATCTTCTGGCTCATACGAAGCGCTTGCTGTCGCAATTCAGGAGTTTGCTCCTGAATATTGAAGATAGATACGATTCCACACATAATATCTTTTCCTTTCTTTTACGGTTATTTT
>OGOB01000902.1_pt1 | contig 11972 bp, 8 predicted proteins | sample 1573611 | NCBI WGS metagenome assembly OGOB01 (sample SAMEA2582016, study PRJEB24529) | metagenome | biome: Human gut stool | place: China | collected 2011 | reverse complement strand
CCGCCGGGCAGCTCGCCCTCGGCGGCAAGTCCGCGCTTGATGCAGCTGTTCATGACGATCCACACGCGGTCGAGATAATGCCAGATTCCTTTGCCCTCGAATCTTTCAACCAAGTCGGGGATTCGGATATTTTCTTTCTTGCAGTATTCTTTTATCTCCGCGAAATTCTTGAACGGGTAGACTTCGGGCGGCTCTGCATCTTTTCTGCCCTCTATCTCTATCGCACCGCCGCCGACGCTGCAGACTCTGCGCTTGCCGATGATGTTTCCGTCCTTGTCGAACGCCGTGAAGTCGAGCGTGTTGGGGTGGGGGATATCGGTCGTCGTCATGTCGAATTTTATGTCGAGCACGCGGGGCGCGAAGGTCTCGCGCAGAACTCGGTCCGTGCCGTGCCCTTTTCCTGTCTTTGCGAGCGAACCATATAGAACCGCCTCGTACCTGCCCGCCGACGGGAACTCGTTTATAAACATTTTGGCGGCGGACTCGGGTCCCATGGTGTGCGAGCTTGACGGGCCGCGTCCGATTCTGTAAATTTCTTTGATAGATTTCATTTGCCTCTCCTGTAAGCCGTTGAAATATGTTGCCTCATACATTGTTAAGTATATCACATAATATTTCCAAACTCAACAAGTTGCGGCAAAAAGACCGTTGACAAAAAATAACCGGGTGTTATAATTGCTTCATCACGGGTGGGGAGAGAGTCATGGAACAGCGCAAGGACAAAGAAAAAATACTTTCGGCGGGCACGTTGATTTTTATCGCCTGCTGGGCGGCTTATTGTGCCTCGTATCTCGGCAGAATAAACTATACCGCCGCGCTCACCGCGATAGTCGCGGACGGCGTGTTTTCAAAGTCCCACGCCGGGTTTATCGGCACGGTTTATTTCTTCTGCTACGGAGCGGGTCAGATATTCAGCGGAATCCTCGGCGACCGAGTCTCACCCTATAAAATGGTCGGCACGGGGCTGGTCGGCACGGTGTGCGCGAATATCCTCATGCCGTTGTGCTCGGGCAGTTACATAGTCATGAGTGTAGTGTGGGGACTCAACGGAATAGTCCAGTCGATGCTCTGGACTCCTATACTTTATATAATATCGAATATCCTGCCGGAAGAGCAGCGCAGACGCGCGTGCCTCTATATCGCGGCGTCGTTCCCGGTTGGCAGCCTGCTGTCTTATGTCATATCCGCCGGCGCGATAAAATTTGCGTCGTGGCATTTCGCGTTTTTTATTCCCGCCGGAATAATAGCCTGCATATTTGTCTTCTGGTGCTTAGCGGCCGGAAAGACTTCGAAAATACTCGGAAGAGGGGAGAAAAAGTCTCTCCCTGTTCAGGAGAATACAGGGGCGAAGGTCTCCCTCGGCAAGCTGTTCATAGTCTCCGGTGCGGCAATTATCTGCGTCGGCATACTCGTTCAGGGCATGCTCAAGGACGGCGTGACCTCGTGGGTGCCGACTCTTATTAAAGAAAAATATAATGTTTCGGCGTCGTTCTCCGTTCTGCTATCGGCTGTCCTGCCGATAATCAACCTCAGCGGCGCGTGGTTCGCGACGAAGCTCTATGAAGGGCCGTTCAAGCTCAACGAGACCGCCGCGGCGGCGTTCTGCTTCGCTCTGACGCTCATTCCGCTGACCGGAATACTCTTTGTCGGCCACTATCACATCGCTCTGTGCGCCATATTCTTTGCGCTCTTCACAACGCTCATCACCGCGATAAACCATCTGGTCATCACGCTAATCCCCGTGCGCTTCGCAAAATACGGCTGCGCCTCGACAGTCGGCGGAATATTCAACTCCTGCACATATATCGGCAGCGCGATATCGACCTACGGCTTCGGTGCGGTGTCCGAAAAATTCGGCTGGACTGCGACGGTTATTTTCTGGCTCATTCTCGGTGCGCTCGGCGTCGCTGTGTGTGCTATACCGATGCGCCGCTACGGCAGATTCGCAAACGGGAGCGGAAATAAGAAATAAAACGCGGCATATTTTGGCAAAAAATCAGAATATCAGACAAACTGTGTCAAAAAAACCGCCATCGGCGCAAAAAAATTAAAATTAGGTATTGCAAAACCCGGAATCTTATGTTATTATAATGTGCGTTCGGTGAGAGCCGACAAATTGGCCCGGTAGCTCAGTTGGTTAGAGCGCTAGCCTGTCACGCTAGAGGTCGACGGTTCGAGACCGTTCCGGGTCGCCATTCGCTGCTATGGCTCAGGTGGCAGAGCACATCCTTGGTAAGGATGAGGTCACCAGTTCGAATCTGGTTAGCAGCTCCATAAAAAGCCTTGGAACTTGATTGTTTCAAGGCTTTTTACTTTTGCCCAAAATTGAATTCTACAATTTTTCGCCCTGAATCGGCTGCAATTTTTCGTCAACTTTATGTGCCGCGCCGCCGCATTTCTGCAATTTTTGAGCACCTTGCCCTTTTTTCAAAATCTATGGATTTAACTTCCGCTTTGTGCTAAAATGCCTTTTGTGTTGTGTTTGAAAATCCAAATGGTTAATAATAAGCGCGACACCTGTGTACAATTCTCTGTTGGGGGAACGAAAATGAAAAGGATAGGATATAAACATACCGTCGCGGCGAGCTTCACGGCGTTCGTCGTGCAGGCGGTCGTCAATAATTTTGCGCCGCTGCTGTTTTTGACATTCCAGGCGCAGTACGGCATCGAGCTTTCCAAGATAACCGTTTTGATCACCGCGAACTTTTTTATTCAGATATTCGTCGATCTGACCGCCGTGCTGTTCGTTGACCGCATCGGCTACCGCGCTTCGACGGTGCTCGCCCATGCGATGTGCGCGACGGGTCTTATCTTCATGACGATCCTGCCGGAGATACTGCCCTCGGCTTTCGCGGGACTGCTTATCTCCGTGTTCTGCTACGCAGTCGGAGCGGGTCTTTTGGATATCACGATAAATCCTATAGTCAATTCCTGCCCCTCGACAAATTCAAATCAGCTGCTCTGCCTACTCCATTCGTTCTATTGCTGGGGCAGCGTCGCGGCAGTCGGTATATCGACCCTGTTCTTCGCACTGTTTTCGACGGCGAACTGGAAGATAATGTCGCTGATATGGGCGATTCTCCCGATAGTCAACGCCGTTATGTTCACCCGCGTGCCGATAGCGCCCGTCGTCGGCGAGGATGAGGAGAAGCTCTCTATAAAGGATATGCTCAAAACAAAGGCATTTTGGATATTCATGGTGCTTATTCTCTGCGCCGGTTCGAGCGAACAGGCGGTCAGCCAGTGGGCTTCGACTTTCGCCGAAAAGGCGCTCGGACTCACAAAGACCGTCGGCGACCTAGCGGGTCCCATGCTCTTCTCTATTCTTATGGGCGTGTCGCGCTTTATGTACGGCAAGTTCGGCAACAGAATAAATCTCGATTCAATGATGCTCCTTAGCGGGTGCGTCTGCACGGCTTCTTATTTCCTTATCTCGCTGACCTCTTCGCCCATTCTCGGTCTTGTCGGCGTCGCCGTGTGCGGACTGTCTGCGGGTATCCTCTGGCCGGGCACGATAGGCAAGATGTCTTCTGCTCTCCACGGCGGCGGAACGGCGATGTATGCTATTCTCTGCCTCGGCGGCGATATCGGCTGCTCGGCGGGACCGACCTTCGCCGGGATGATGGCGAGCTTCTTCGGCGATGATCTCAAAAAAGGCATACTCTGCGCCGTCATATTCCCGCTGACTCTGTCGGTGATAATGCTCGTGCGCGAGTTCATTATTCCGCGCCGCAGAAAGAAGGCGGCTTCATGAAGAAAAATTATAAATCTACCGTCAACGCCTGCTTTGCGGGCTATGTCGTCCAGGCGATAGTCAATAACTTTGTACCCCTGCTGTTTTTGACTTTTAATAAGAGCTACGGCATTGAGCTTTCAAAGATAACCGCGCTGATAACCGTCAATTTTATTCTCCAGCTTTGCATCGATTTGCTCTCCGCGTTCTTTATCGATAAGATAGGCTACCGCGCGGCGGCAATCATGGCTCATGTGTTCGCGGCGGCGGGACTTGTTTCATTGACCGTTTTGCCGGATGTTTTGCCTTCGCCGTTTGTCGGTCTGCTCATTTCCGTCGTGCTATACGCTGTCGGCGGCGGACTGCTCGAAGTCATAGTCAGCCCGATAGTCGAGGCGTGCCCGACGGATAACAAAGAGAAGATGATGAGCCTGCTCCACTCGTTCTATTGCTGGGGCAGCGTCGCCGTCGTCGGCCTCTCAACGCTCTATTTCTCGATATTCACAACGGCTAACTGGAAGTATCTCGCCCTTATCTGGGCGGTCGTGCCGATAGTCAACGCCCTGAACTTTATCCGCGTCCCGATAGCTCCGCTTATCGAAGAAGGGGAGACAGGGCTCTCTTTTAAACAACTGATCGGCAACAGGATGTTCTGGATATTCATGCTGCTGATACTTTGCTCCGGTGCGAGCGAGCAGGCGGTCAGCCAGTGGGCTTCGACCTTTGCGGAAAAGGGTCTTGGCGTCTCAAAGACCGTCGGCGACCTCGCCGGCCCCATGCTCTTCTCCGTGCTTATGGGCGTGTCGCGTATGATATACGGCAAATTCGGCGACAAAATCGACCTCGACGGCATGATGATTTTCAGCGGCGCGCTGTGCATGGCGTCTTATCTGCTCATTGCGCTCAGCTCCTCCGCTGTGCTCGGGCTTGTCGGAGTCGCGCTGTGCGGCTTCTCGGTCGGCATCATGTGGCCGGGAACGTTCAGCAAGGCGTCCGCGGGGATAAAGGGCGGCGGAACGGCGATGTTCGCTCTTCTGGCACTCGGCGGCGATCTCGGCTGTTCTTCCGGCCCCACTTTTGCCGGAATGATGGCGAGCGCATTCGGCGACGACCTCAAAAAAGGCATACTCTGCGCCATATTTTTCCCGGCGCTTTTAACTGTGCTGACAATTTTTACAAAACGCAGAAAAGCGAAAAATTGATATCAAAAAGCGGCAGAATACGGATGATAAACCCGTGTTCCGCCGCTTTAATTTGTTTTTGCGGTTTACATTTGCAGGAATAGCTGATAAGATATATACGTGAGATTTTGGCTTTCTTTGAGTCTCATTAACAGGAAATCACAGGAAAATGAAAATGTACAGGAAAACTGAAATAAGGGGACTGAAATATGAGCGTAGCTAATATTCTGTCGATGGCGGGCGGACTCGGTCTGTTCCTATTCGGCATCAGGACGATGGGCGACGGACTCGAAAACGCAGCCGGCGCCAAGCTCAAGAGAATGCTCGAAGTGCTTACCGGAAACCGCTTCCTCGCAGTGCTCGTCGGCTTTGTCGTCACGGCGATAATCCAGTCGTCAACCGCAACGACCGTCATGGTCGTCGGCTTCGTCAATGCTGGCATGATGTCGCTCGCGCAGGCGGTCGGCGTCATAATGGGCGCGAATATCGGTACTACCGTCACATCACTGCTCATCGCGCTGAATTTTTCGAGCGTCGCGGCGGCCGCAGTGCTCGTCGGCGTTATACTCATGCTCGCGTCGAAAAAGACCGTTGTCAAGAACCTCGGCGCAATATTCACAGGCTTCGGTCTGCTCTTCCTCGGCATCGATATGATGTCCGATTCCATGGCTCCGCTCAGAGATAGCGCAGGCTTCATGAACTTTATCGTCACCGTCTCGGAGTCGCCTCTGCGCCCGCTGTTCGGTATTATCCTCGGTATAGTCATGACCGCCGTGCTCCAGAGCTCCTCGGCGTCTGTTGGTGTGCTCCAGACTCTCGCCATGCAGGGACTCGTGCCGCTCAAGTTCTCCGTTTTCGTCCTCTTCGGTCAGAATATCGGAACCTGCCTCACGGCACTCTTCTCGACCGTCGGCGCGAAGAAAAATTCGAAGCGCGCCGCAGTTATCCACCTGCTATTCAATCTCATCGGTACGGGCATATTCATTCTTATAGCCCTGCTCACTCCCTATGTCGAGTGGATAGAGAAACTGTCGCCCGACCCGATGGCGCAGATAGCCATATCGCATATCGTATTCAATATCGTCTCGACCGTTGTTATGTTCCCGTTCGCGAAAGCTCTCGTCAAGCTCTCCTGCCTGCTCGTTCCCGGCAAGGACGACAGCGAGAGCGAGATGCACTGCAAGTTCATCGACGACCGCCTGCTCAATACGCCTCCCTTCGCTGTCATGCAGGTCAGCAAGGAGGTCGCCCGCATGGCGAAGCTCGCGCGCGATAACTTTGAGACAAGCGCCCACGCGCTCATAAACCGCAGCGACAAAGATCTCGACAAGGTCATGGAAAACGAAGAGATCATAAACTACCTCAACCATCATATAACCTCGTATCTCGTCAAGCTCAACGCTCTTGATATAACCGACAGCGATTCGGATTATATCGCCCGCGTCTTCCACGCGATAAACGATATCGAGCGCGTCGGCGACCATGCGATTAACCTCGCCGAAGCGGCTCAGCACAATATCGGCGAGGGGCTCAAGTTCTCCGACCCCGCGAGGGAGGAACTCAACCAGCTCTGCGGCAGTGTCGTTACATTGCTTGAGCGTTCGATGGCGGCGTTTGATAACCAGTCGCTCAGCGACAACGAGGCAAAGGAACTCTCCGACCTTGAGGAGCATATCGACGACCTGACCCTCGAATGCCAGGATTCGCATATTTTCCGCCTCAACCGCAAGGAGTGCAACACCGAAGCGGGTATGCTCTATCTCAACACCATAACCGACTTCGAGCGTGTCGGCGACCACGCCATAAACATCGCTTTTCTTGCAAGATCAAAATAATTTTCAAAATACCCTTGCATTTTGCAGGGGTATGATGTAGAATAAGAACAGAACATTTGTACGAACAAAATTTCAGCTCCCCGAAAGGACGGAACGAACATGGCAGATAAACAGAAAGCGCTTGAAACTGCGATATCGCAGATAGAGAAAAATTTCGGCAAAGGCTCGATAATGAGACTCGGCCAGAATACGGCAATGAATGTCGAGGCTATCTCGACCGGCTCCGTTACCCTCGACGCCGCCACCGGCATCGGCGGACTTCCGCGCGGCAGAATAATCGAGATATACGGCCCCGAGTCGTCCGGTAAAACCACTCTCGCGCTCCATGTTGTCGCCGAGGCTCAGAGAATGGGCGGCGAGGCTGCGTTTATCGATGCCGAGCACGCGCTCGATCCCGTGTATGCAGCGAATCTCGGCGTTGATGTCGACTCTCTTCTCGTATCTCAGCCGGACAACGGCGAGCAGGCGCTCGAGATAACCGAAGCTCTGACCCGTTCGGGCGCTATCGATGTTATAGTCGTCGACTCCGTTGCGGCTCTTGTTCCGCGCTCGGAAATTGAGGGCGATATGGGCGACTCCCATGTCGGTCTCCACGCGCGCCTTATGTCGCAGGCTCTCAGAAAGCTCGCGGGCGCGATTTCAAAGTCGAATACTATTATAATTTTCATAAACCAGCTGCGTGAAAAGGTCGGCGTTGTCTATGGCAACCCCGAGGTCACAACAGGCGGACGTGCGCTGAAGTTCTATGCTTCTATCCGTATCGATGTCCGCAAGATAGAGCAGCTCAAAGGCCCCGGCAACGAGTTCATCGGCTCGCGCACAAGGGCTAAGATAGTCAAGAATAAAGTCGCTCCGCCCTTCAAAGAGGCTGAGTTCGATATCATGTACGGCAAGGGCATATCCAAGGTCGGCGAAATACTCGACCTCGCCGTCAAATATGATATTATCCATAAGAGCGGCGCGTGGTTCTCTTATAACGAGAACCGCCTCGGCCAGGGCAGAGACAACGTCAAGAATTATATCAGCGAGCATCCCGACTTTATGGCGGAGCTTGAAGCCCAGGTTCGCGAGCGCCTTATGGCGGAGAACAACGCCGCAAGAGCCGCCGCAAAGCCTGCGGAAAAGCCCGCGCCTGCCGCCGAGCCTGCACCTGCCGCAGCCCCCAAGAAGCCGACGAGCCGTTCCGGCGCAAAGGCGAAGCTTGACATCGTTGTTGATGATGACGATTGATGAAGATAACGGCACAGCAGGGCAGGGGACAAAAAATACATATACTTGTCGACGGGGAGTACCGTCTGACCGTTACCCGGGATTTCTGGGCGAGTCAGAATATACGCTCCGGCGATGAAATTGATGATGCGGAGTTTGCCGCCTTTTGCGAGGCGGCAGGCTCCTGCCGTGCATTTAACGCGGCTGTCGATATTCTCTCGCGGCGCGACCATTCGTCAAAGGAGCTTCAGCGAAAGGTTGCCCGCCGCTCCGGCGTGGAGTTTGCGCGCGAAGCGGTCGAACGCCTTGAAGAGATGGGCTATGTCAACGACGAGCGCTATGCCCGCACCCTCGCGCAGGAGCTGTATGAGCGGCGCGGCATGGGTAAAAAACGCATTGAACAGGAACTCAGACAGCGCGGAATATCGCGCGAGACGGCGAGCGAATGTGCCGAAGAGCTCGACGGCGACGACGTTGAGCGGATAAAAAATCTGCTTGAGACCAAATTCGCCGGCAAATTTTCCGATGAAAAGGGCAGGCGGCGCACCTTCAACGCCCTGACCCGCCTCGGCTACGGCTATTCCGATATCCGTTCGGCAATGCGCGCGATGGACGAGGAATATGAAGATACGGACGATCAATTTTCCTGTTAGAAGATAAGAAAAGGAAAAAATAGTGTATAATTTCTGTTATCAAGCGAAAGGAAGAACTGTTTGATGAAGAAAAGAAGAGTTTTATTCGTGTCGCTCGGATGCCCGAAGAATCAGGTCGACGGTGAGCTGATGCTTGCAAAGCTTCAGAACGCCGGATTTGAAAATGCGGACAATTTCGAGCGCCTCGACGCAGTTATAGTCAACACCTGCGCGTTTATCGACTCCGCCAAGCAGGAGGCTATCGACACAATTCTGGAGATGGTCGGCCTCAAAAAAGACGGACTCGTCCGCGCGGTCATTGTCACCGGATGCCTTGCCGAGCGCTATCGCGACGAGATACTTCAGGAGATTCCCGAGGTCGATGCGGTCGTCGGCATCGGCGCAAACGGTGATATCGACAAGATAGTCGACGAAGTTCTCGACGGCAAGCAGACCAATGTTTTCCCCGACAAAAAAGAGCTCCCCATGTGCGGCGAGCGCGTGCTCACTACTCCCGATTACTGGGCGTATCTCAAGATAGCCGAGGGCTGCTCGAACTGCTGCACCTATTGCGCCATCCCGTCCATCCGCGGACCTTTCCGCAGCCGCGACGAGGAGAGTATAGTCGAAGAGGCGAAGACCCTTGCGAATGGGGGCGTCAAAGAACTCGTGCTTATCGCACAGGATGTCTCATCCTACGGCATTGATATCTACGGCGAATACAGGCTCGCTCATCTGCTTGATTTGCTCTGCGAGATCGACGGCATCGAGTGGATACGCCTGCTCTATTGCTATCCCGATAAGATAACCGACGAGCTTATCGACACCATGGCTTCCCAGCCTAAGGTGCTCCATTATATAGACCTGCCGCTCCAGCACGCGGACGATAAAATTCTCAAGGCGATGAACCGCCACAGCACCGCAGAAGAGACCCGCGAGGTCATAAGAAAACTGCGCGAGCGCATGCCGGATATCGCTATCCGCACGACGTTTATTGTCGGCTTCCCCGGCGAGGGCGACGACGAGTTTGAGACTCTTGCCGAGTTCGTCAACGAGGAGGAGTTCGAGCGTCTCGGATGCTTTGAATATTCCCCGCAGGAGGGTACTCCCGCCGCGAAGATGGAGAATCAGGTCGACGACGATGTCAAATCCCGCCGCGCCGAGGTCATCATGCAGGATCAGTATGAGATAATGACCGAAAAGAACAACAATATGATCGGCAAGACCCTGCGCGTGCTCACCGAGAGCTACGATGATTATACCGACAGCTACTCCGGTCGCTCATATATGGACGCGCCCGATATCGACGGCAAGATAATCTTCACCTCGTCCGATTTCATAAAAGAAGGCGAGTTCGTCGATGTCGAGATACTCGGTGTCAACGAATATGACCTGCTCGGAAGAACAGTAAAATAAAACCCGGAAAGGGGAATTGAAATGCAGAAGCTGAATCTGCCCAATAAACTGACGCTCATAAGAATGTTCCTCGCGCCCATTTATCTCGCGCTTATGCTTATTGAGTTCCCTTATCATTACATAGTCGCGCTCGCTGTTTTCTCGGTCGCGTCGCTGACCGATATGCTCGACGGCAAGATTGCACGAAAGAATAATCTTATCACCGTTTTCGGCAAGCTTCTCGATCCGCTCGCCGATAAAATGCTCACCACCGCCGCTCTGCTCGTATTCATGCGCGAGGGCTGGTGCAGCATCTGGATCGTCATGATTGTCCTCACCCGCGAGTTCGCCGTTGCAGGCGTCCGTCTTATCGCCACGGCGCAGGGCATTGTCATCCCCGCAAACTATTGGGGCAAGGCGAAAACCGTCAGTCAGATGGTGTTCACTATTGTTATCATGCTCCTCGCCGAGCTTGACGCGACGTTTGATATTTTCGCAAACGCCGGCTGGTTCACTCTCGCGAGAGTGTCGAATATCATGCTCTGGATAACCGCCGTTCTGACGGTTGTTTCGGGCATCACATATTTTGTGGACAGCAAAAAACTTATTGACTTTTCCAAGTGATTTCAATATAATGATTAGTAGATATGCGAGTCATATCGGCTGACAAAAACCAAAAAATAACATGCGTTTACCGGGAGAAGTAGCCGGATATCCGCGGCATCAGAGAGGGAGCCCGAAGCTGAGAAAGCTCCTTGCCGTATGAAGGTGAAATGCACCCGTCAGCACGCAGGGGGAACAACAGTATCCCTGCGCGGAAGGCACCGTTATCGGCCGGGCGCGTATTTGCGCGCAGAGATATAAACAGGAGTGGAACCGCGCTCAGGCGCCTCCGTTGTCCGCAAGGATAACGGAGGCTTTTTGTATGTTATTTGTATATTGAGCGGCTGTGGGGACGGATATTATCCGCCTGCGAAAAGCACAGACTTAATAACGCATATGCACTCCAAACACCCCACGCCGCATTGCGGCGGCAATTTTATCCGAGCTCAAGGAGTTGATATTTATGTTTGACAGGCTCAGGGAGGATATAAGCACCTTCAAACGGCGCGACCCCGCCGCGAGAAGCGCGCTCGAAATCTTCTTCCTCTATCCGGGTCTTAAAGCTATAAGAATGCACCGCAGAGCCAATTGGTGCTATCGCCGCAGGATGTTCTTCCTCGCACGTTGGATATCGCAGAGGGCGGCGCGTAAAACCGGGATAGAGATACACCCGGCGGCGACCATCGGCAGGCGCTTTTTCATCGACCACGGCACCGGCGTCGTTATCGGCGAGACCGCCGTTATAGGCGATGATGTTATGATATATCAGGGCGTGACCCTCGGCGGCACCGGAAAGGATACCGGCAAACGCCATCCGACTATCGGCAACAATGTCATGATCGGCGCGGGCGCAAAGGTGCTCGGCCCCTTTACCGTCGGCGACAACTCGAATATAGCCGCTGGCGCGGTGGTTCTCGATGAGATTCCGCCCGACTGTACCGCCGTCGGCGTTCCGGCTCATATCGTTCGCCGCAACGGAGTCAGGGTCGACGACCTCGACCAGGTGCATATACCCGACCCGGTCGCGCAGGAGCTCTGCAGGCTCGAACATCAGGTCTCCCAGCTGAGAAAACAGCTTGAGGAGCAGGAAAACACACAGGAAATTGACTGAAAGGAAGATATAAATGAAAGTCTATAACACTCTCACAAGAAAAAAGGAAGAACTTGTCCCGATAACTCCGGGCGAGATCAAGATGTACGCCTGCGGTCCGACCGTGTATAACTATATCCACATCGGCAACGCCCGCCCGCTGATCGTATTCGACACCCTGCGCCGCTACCTTGAGTACCGCGGCAACAAGGTGATCTATGTTTCCAACATCACCGATATCGACGATAAGCTCATCAAGAAGGGACAGGAAGAGGGCACCTCCATGAAGGAGGT
>OGOB01000901.1_pt1 | contig 11997 bp, 10 predicted proteins | sample 1573611 | NCBI WGS metagenome assembly OGOB01 (sample SAMEA2582016, study PRJEB24529) | metagenome | biome: Human gut stool | place: China | collected 2011 | reverse complement strand
ATATTTAATTGGAAAAATTATAACAATTGACGATTTACAAAAAATCGATAAAATGATATAATAAATATAAAATTATAATTACAACTATTAAAATTTTAGTGGTTTTAGAAGAGATGACAATGATTAAAAGAAAAGTCAAGAGTTTTTCAAAAAGAGAGCAAAATAGGCATCAAAATCAATTCCTATGATTGTTTCTAGGTGCGGCAAATTGAGCAATTGCAAAAAGCCCTCGCAGTCATTCGTATCAACCGTTGAATGTGAAGTAATTGCACTTTGCCTTTTTCCCGTGGTACAGACCTTTGACTGGGCGGGACCCGTGGGTCCAAGCAATATTATTTCAAAAGAATCATTCCAGAATGTAAAAAAGATCTATATGATCATTTTAATTTACCTACATTTCTTTTGGGAGAAGAAGCCCAGATGATGGACTTAACAAATGAGATTATTTCATATTTTTCCCAAGAATCATAGATAACAGAAACACCGTAATATTTACACAAAACCACTTCTTAACAACAGAAAGGAGTGATTGCATAGTCTGCACAAGACCAAACGTCTCGATTAGTCTTATGCTGCTATGCAACATATATTTTATAATGAAAAAACGATTTAAAAATTTTTGGCATGGAATTCGTTTTATGCTACAATACACCAAGAAATTAAATCCCGCAGTATTTGTGCCTACATTTTTTCTTGTTATTCTTGAAATCGCGAAAACCTTTTCTTCAATCCTTCTCCCTCAATATTTTATTGATGATATTACAAACAAGTCATCAATTAGACAGACTATGTTTCATCTAGCCATATTAATAATTACAATTTTTGGCATTCAGATTTTCAGAGCCGCTATTACCCCTTATATTTTAAAGGCGTATAACCAAGGTGATGCAAATACAGCTTTGGATTACGCATTTCATTATGTGAAAATGGAGTATAAAGACCAGGAAAATGATGAAATTCGCAATACACAAGAAAAACTGCGCCGCAATGTAACTGCAAATGGATTCGTAGCAGATGATTTGTCTGGATTTTTTATTAATCTGTTTTTAGTCATTGGCTTTTCTTTCATCATGGTAAGGCTGCATGTTCTAATCTATCTCGTCTTCTTTGTGATTGCAATATGCAATTATGAATTTGAGAAAAAAAGAGAACGATACAAATACGAATATGACCAAAATATCTCCAAGACTCAGAGAAAGCTTACCTATCTTTTTGAGATTCTCATTGATTTTCAATATGCAAAAGAAATGCGTATCAATCAAGCATCTAAATGGGCAAGCGATAAAATTGATAAAGAGGTAAAAGAATATAATCAAAAGTTAAGTGCACATACAAAAAAACTCTGCCAGCTTAACTTTTTTGAAACAGTTTTATTAGCGATAATTAATGCCGTTTCGTATGGATATGTTGTATATCTTGCATATAATGGCTCTATTTCAATTGGGCAAATGACAATGTATATTGGGACAATGCTTGCTTTTGCTCAGGCTGTTGGAGGACTGTTAGCAAGTGTAAATCGTCTGAACATGTTTTCAGTATATGTAAAAGATTACGAGACATATCTAGAAAACGTAACCTCTTCTAATAAATCGCTTCTTGCACAAACTTCATCCCAAAAAGAAGGTAGTTATGATATCGAGTTTGTAGATGTAAGTTTTAAGTATCCAAATTCAAATACCTTCGCATTGCAAAATATTAGCTTAAAAATTTGCACTGGAGAAAAGGTAGCGCTCATTGGCCTTAATGGATCGGGGAAAACCACCTTCGTAAAGCTTTTATGTAAAATTTATCAGCCGACAACTGGAAAAATACTACTAAACGGAACAGACATAAATGAAATTTCTTCCTCTGAATATGCAAAAATCATATCTGTCGTTTTTCAGGATTATAAAATTTTTTCCTTCACGTTTAAGGACAACATTATACTTTCTGGTGAAGATGATATAGCAAAGCTAGATGAGGCAACACGAGACAGCGGTCTTGAAGATAAGATATCTTTACTCCCTGACAGATATGAGACTTATATTAATAAAGATTTTAGTGAAGATGGAATTGAGCTTTCAGGTGGCGAGGGTCAGAAACTAGCACTAGCCAGAGTTCTTTATAAAAATTCACCTATTGTTATTTTGGATGAACCAACTGCAGCAGTAGATGCAATTGCAGAACAGCGTATGTATGAACAAATCAGTCAACTCACAAAAAATAAAACCACCATCTTTATCTCGCACCGAATGTCTTCAACAAAATTCTGTGATTCTATTTATGTGTTTGATGGAGGAAAGATTGACTCTGTTGGTGGACATGATAAGCTACTACAAAAACAAGGAATTTATGAAGATATGTTCATGAAGCAATCCCTGTACTATAAAACGTGATTGTCGCTGCCTTTTAATTTTCAGGAGAAAGGAATCATAGTTTTATGAGCAAGAAAAAAACTCCCATCTTATCCAATTTGTTTTTTTTGCTAAAGTTTATATGGAAAATAAATAAGAGGATTTATGCGTTGAATATCTTTAAAGTGGTGTTGGATATCGCACAAAGTCTAACTACTGTAATTTTTTTGCGATATATCGTACAGTACATTATTATAGACAAGAACTGGACTCTGACAGCTATATTTGTTGGAGCGCTTGTGGTCTCTCTTGGAATCACGCAAATTCTTTCGTCCGTGATAGAACCTATTCTAAGAAAAGATATGGATTTGCTTGAAAAACAGATTCTCACGCAAGTAGGCATGACCGCCATAAAAATGGATTATTTTGAAATGGAGAAACCGTTTGCAAAAGATTTGCTTCAACTGGCACAAGATCCGAGAAAGTTCGTTGGTGTGCTTGAAAATGTAATTGTTTCCATTTCTACATTTGTTACAATTATTGGTCTTGCTGCAACCATTCTTGCTGTAGACAGGATATTGATTGTTCCTCTGCTTGTCGCAATCGTATTGATCCTTTTATCCGAAAAAGTAAAGGCTTTAAACTGGACTAAATGGAAGAACCTTGTTATCCCACCACTCAGACGAACAAATTATGTTTTGGGGCTACTTAAAAACCCCATATACGGAAAAGAAGTCCGCATTAATGCAATTCAGGAATGGCTCTATGACAGAGCAGAAGAAAATTGTACGGAGTATCTAAAAACAAAAAAGAAATATGATCTAAGTTGCAGAAAATTCAGCATATTCTCAATTCTAATTAATTTTCTTCTATTTTCTTTTTTGACTTCGTTTGTTGTATATGTAATTTATAAAGACATTATTCAGATTGACGAAGCCGTGCTTGTTATCACCGCAGCCGTATCGTTATCAAGTATATCCGAACAATTTTCGAACGCCTTTTCTGATTTAATGAAGAGTGGAACGTTTGTTACCGATTTCAGAACTTGCGTGAATCTTTCTCTAAAAAAAGAAGCTGAAAATCAAAACAAACCTTTCTTGTCAGAAAATAAATCACGCATGGAAATTGTATTTGACCATGTTTCGTTTCGATACCCTGGCAAGGAACAATATATCTTGCAAGACTTCAGTTTAAAGATTCATGCGGGGGAAAAAATTGCTATTGTTGGGTTGAATGGATCCGGAAAAACCACTCTTGTAAAATTACTTTGTCGTTTTTATATTCCAGATGAGGGACAAATTCTTCTCAACGGCAGAAATATATATGAATATAATGAGGAAGAATATAATTCATTTATTTCGGCCGTGTTTCAAGATTACAAATTATTTTCATTCTCTTTGAAAGATAATATTTTACTTGGCAAAACTGAAAATCCTGAAGACATAAATATAGCCTTGAAAAAAAGTGGATTCTCTCAAAGACTAAAAACTTTAGATAATGGCCTTGATACTTTGTATAGCAAAGAGTTTGATAAAAATGGCGTTGAATTATCGGGAGGCGAAAGCCAAAAGCTAGCTATTGCACGCGCCTGCTATAAAGATGCCCCTATTATTATTTTAGATGAACCAACCGCCTCGCTGGATGCTGTTGCGGAATATGAAATTTACGCAGGATTCGAAAAATTGGTTGAAAATAAAACTGCAATTATTATATCTCATAGGCTCTCTTCAACACATTTTTGTGATAGAATTATCGTAATAAATAATGGCACCGTTTTTGAAGACGGAACACATCAGAGCCTTATGGCAAAAGAATCAGGAATTTACAAAAAAATGTTTACCACCCAAGCTGCCCATTATTTTAGCGATCCTACTACGGTAGCTGTTGTAGACTAAAGTAAGACCATCAACTTAAATGGTGCAATATGTGGATTTGTAATTTCTGAAATCGAGGAGGGAATATTTTTCTCTTCACTACACAGTGAAGGCTCTGCTAGGCATATAGCAGTTTGATTTGAAATCAAACATACACTTGGCTTAATGATTGAAAGACCGATTAAGCGGCTTTGTCAATAAAAGTGTGCAAGTTTTTTTCTAACTTACACACTTTATTTTACAAGCTCAAAACCACCGGCTGAGCCGGTGGTTATTATTGTTTTTGTAGCTTTTACTTCTCGTCTCTCCAGTTCTTGACTTCGCCGAGAAGCCAGTTCGCCCATTTGTCAACACCTTCGCCGGTCTTGGCGCAGATCATGAATACCTTGGCGTTCGGGTTGCGGCGCTTTATATATTCCTTGCACTTCTCGACATCAAAGTCGAAATAGGGGAGAACATCAATCTTGTTGATGATAACAACATCGCAGATAGAGAACATTAGAGGATACTTGAGCGGCTTGTCGTCGCCCTCGGGTACGGAGAGGATCATCGCATTTTTAACGGCTCCCGTGTCGAACTCTGCGGGGCAGACGAGGTTGCCGACATTCTCGAGTATCGCGAGTTCAACATCGCCGGTCTCGAGTCCGTCAAGACCCTGTCTTGTCATCTCGGCGTCGAGGTGACACATTCCGCCGGTGTGCAGCTGAATTGCCTTGACTCCCGTCTCGGCGATTCTCTTCGCGTCAACATCGCTGTCTATGTCCGCCTCCATAACGCCTATCTTGACCTTGTCTTTCAGCGCGGCGATAGTCGCCTTGAGGGTAGTCGTTTTGCCTGCTCCGGGCGAGGACATGAGGTTGAGCAGGAATACGCCCTTCTCTTTGAGCTCGCGGCGCAGCTTGTCCGCCTGCTCGTCGTTATTTTTAAACACGCTTTGTTTGATTTCGAGAATTCTTACTTCGTCCATGTTTTTTCACCTGTTTTCAGATTGTTTTATTATATTTTATCCCGTTACGGCGGCGGTGTCAACAAATCTGCGCCGTATTTTACATATCATTCATATAAGACGCCCCGCTCTGTCGAACGGGGCAACTGTTATTTGTTGAGTATTGATATTGCGTCGGTTATGGTCTTTTCGTGAGCCTGCATACCGTACTTGTCGACCTCTTTTTTGTTCTTCTCGCCGTGGGTCAGGCATCCTGCGCCGCCGATGCATCCGCCGATGCACGCCATGCCCTCGATGAAGTTCGCGTCGAGCATACCCTTGCTCTTCCTGAGCAGAGCCGCGCGGCAGGCTTCGATTCCGTCGCAGGAGCAGGCTTTGAGATCAAAGTCCTCAATGCCGTGTTCCTTGAGTCCCTGCGCCACCGCATCGGCAAGACCGCCGCAGCGGGCGAATATTCTGCCGAAATACGATGCGTTGTCAAGAACATCTTCGGAGAGGGTCATTATATCAATATCTCTGCTGTCGAACAGAGCCTGAAGCTCTTCGAAAGTCATCGCCGCGTCAATATAGGGCTTGACCTCATCCTTCTGAACCTCCGCTTTCTTTGCCGTGCAGGGACCGATGAATACAACCTTGCAGGGCGCCTCATGTTCTTTGATATATTTGGATATAGTCGCCATGGGGGAAAGATTGTGGGAAATGAACGGCTTGAGATCCGGGAAGGATTTTTTGATGTAGTTAACAAACGCGGGGCAGCATGAGCTTGTTAAGAAGCCTTTCTCCGCCAGCTCTTCGGACTCTGCGTATGCGACCATGTCCGCGCCGAGAGCGGCTTCGATAACCGTGTGGAAGCCAAGCTCCTTGAGTCCCTTTATGACCTGACCGAGCTTCGCGTATGTAAACTGACTTGAAATCGAAGGCGCAACAACTGCGAACACTTTGTATTTAGTGTTGTTCTCGCTCTTCTTTATAATATCAATAACATCGAGCATATATGACTTGTCCGTTATCGCACCGAACGGGCACTGGTAGACGCATGCGCCGCAGGATATGCACTTGTCGTAGTTTATCGCCGCCGCCTTGTTCTCGTTCATGCTGATAGCCTTTATCTTGCACGCCATCTCGCAGGGGCGCTTTCGGTTTATAATCGCGGTGTAGGGGCAGACTCTGGAGCACGCGCCGCACTCCTTGCACTTCGTCTTGTCGATATGCGCAACGTGCTCGCGGTCAAATGAGAGTGCGCCGAAGCGGCAGACATCCTCACAGCGGTGGGCGAGGCATCCGCGGCAGGCGTTGGTGACTTCGTATCCGCCCATGGGACACTCGTCGCAGGCGATGTCGATAACCTCTATAATGTTCGGGTTGCTGCCGATAGCTATCTTGACTCGCTCGCTGAGTATCGCTCTTTCTTTGTAGACACAGCAGCGCATGGTCGGCGTGTTGCCGGGGACGATGGTTTTCGGTATCTCGAAAAGATTTTCAAGCAGCGTGTCGTTCCATGCAAGCCGCGCGACCTCGCGCAGGACTTTATATTTAAGATACTGTACCTTAGTGTCGAATTTTCTCATTGATATCCCCCTTAGAAATAGCTGACCTTGACTCTCTTGCCCATCTCTTTGAGGCAGGCGCAGAGCTCCTTGACGAGGTTCATCTTTATATTGAAATTGATAGGCAGATCGGGATTCTGATGAGCCGGGTTGACGGCTCTGCCGACATAGAAGTTGATGTCGGTAGCCTCCTCGAACAGCATGCGGCATATGAGTGAAGCGCCATCGCGCTTGAAGCCCCATTCCTCATACAGTTCATTCTTGCCTAACGCATCTTTGGCATACTCAATGACCTTGTTTATCGTTATGACTCCCTCGGTCACCAGATCAACGCCCTCGATCTCCGCGATCGGCGGAACATCGCTCTGCTCAAAATTGAGGCTCGCCTTGAGCGGCTTACCCAGATATTTGGCGGCGATGGACGAAGTTGTGCCGCCGCAGATGATGTGCTTGCCCTCTTTCGAGAAGAAGAGCGACATCATTCGGTCGCAGTCGTCGGGATTGCGCGGCGGGCCGAAGAGAAGGTTCATCGGTTCGCGCTTGCGTATCTTGACAACGCAAGCAGTCGCATCGTCTCCTGGATGACCGCCGTAGAGCTTGTCGCACTCGTCAACGAGCATCGTCGAAAGCGTTTTCGCCGTGTATCCGACAGGCACAAGCCCAGACATGAAGTCCGCGATATCGTCGCGCTTCCAGCCGAAGTTGAAAGCTGTTCCGATTCCCGCGTGCGGGCAGCCGTCGCTCATCGCAACGAAAACATCACCCTCCTGAAGCTTTATCTGCGACTTGAAAATGCTCTTTCCGCCGATGCTGAGCTCCGTCTCCGTATATTTGAACGGTTCGCAGTCGCGTATCATTATAACGTGCGGATTGTCGTACTGTATTATCTCGGCAGTTTCGTTGTTTATGAGATGTATGATGGTGAAGGTCGAATAGGCGACTCCGCGCACCGAGCATATCGGCAGCGTTGCGGCTATGGTTGACACGCACTCCTCGAGCGGCAGACCCTCGGCCATCATGGTCGATATTATTTTTGAGGTGAGGGTGGAGAGAATGCTGGCTTTTACGCCGCTTCCGAGTCCGTCCGCGAGCACGATGACAGTTGAATTTTCGTCCTGTTCAATTATGTCAACGTGGTCGCCGCAGAGCTGTTCGCCCTCGTGGTTTATACTCTTCCAGCCTATCTCGGCGCAGAGGTTATTCATTGCTGATCGACTCCTTGAGCTTGGATAGCGCTATCTTGGTTTCCGCCGCAGTCTCGCCGAGCAGGGACGCAATCTCCTGGACGATGCGCATCTGCTTGTCAACGACCTTGTCGGCTATTTCGACGGTCTGGCGGCTGATGTTTTCTTTCTGCTCGCGCACCGTCTCCTCCTGCGTAACGTCGCGCATTATGCAGATGAGCAGGCGGTATTCCTTATCGTATATTATGGTTTCCTCAACATACTTGTCGTATTCGGCGAGGTACATGGGCTTGTCGTGTATATTTCTGCCCGTCTGAAGAACGGTGAGGAAATCCTGCGGGTCGAGCACGCGCACAACGCCGTCTCCGAGAATATCAGAGGGTGAGCGGAGATTCATGATTTTGAGCGCAGCTTTATTTATCTGCTGAACCTCAAGCTTTTCGTTGAGGAGAATAAGTCCGTTCGGAGTGTTGCGCACGATGTTGTCCGAAAAGCTCTCGGCCTTGTCCTTGAGATAGGGCAGGCACATGGATATCTCGGCCTTGCCGTGATATATCGCGATAGCCTTTTCGCGGCAGGTGTTGTAGCCGCAGGAGCCGCAGTTGAGCTCGTCCGAGGGCTTCGTCTTGCCCATGCGGTGAAGAATCTCGGTTATTTCGGCCTCCGACGGGGGCTGAAGCTTGCGCTCGATGACGGTGAAGTTTTTCTGCAGCGAGTAGCTGTCGGGCTGCTCGACCTCAAAGTCTTTTTTGCCCGCGAACCGAGCTACCGCCATGTAGTCCTTGACGGGCGCGCGGTGGAATTTCTCCATTACCGGGCCGCCTATGCAGCTGCCGGAGCAGGCGGACATCTCGATAAAGCAGTTATGTATCTTGCCGTCCTCAATATCCTTGAGCGCGGCTATGCAGTTCTCAACGCCGTCTATTGCCATATAGGTGTATTTCGGATTATCCTGCGCCATGGTCTTGAGTATGCCGCCGGTCGTCGGGAAAAAGCGCGCGCGGCTGTGCTCGTCGGAGTCCGTCTCGCGGTTAAGCTCAACGCCCGCCGATTTAAACCAGCTTGTCAGCTCGTCAAAGGTCAGAACCGAGTCAACTATGCCCTCATAGTATTGCGCCTCATCCTTTTTGGCAACGCAGGGGCCGACAAAAACGGTCTTTGCGTTCGGGTATCTGCGCTTTATGTCCTTGCAGTGAGCCTGCATGGGGGAGAGCACGTTTGCAAGAAACGGCAGCTCCGCAGGAAAATATTTTTGAATGAGCAGGTTAATAGAGTGGCAGCAGGAGGAGATTATGATATCTCTCGTGTCGCTGTCTACCATGTGCTCATATTCTGTCTTGACTATTGTTGCGCCGACGGCGGTCTCCTCGGCGTCGAAAAAGCCGAGCTTTTTTATCGCGTCGCGCATAGCGTTTATGCCCACGCCCTCATAGTTCGCTATAAAGGACGGGGCTAAGCTGACGATGACCGGGTCGCTGCCCTGGAGCAGGACTTTTACCTTCTCGGTCTCGTCAACTATCTGCTTTGCATCCTGCGGGCACACGACAAAGCACTGTCCGCAGAGAATACATTCGTTGCCGATAATATATGCCTGATTGCCCGAGAAGCGAATAGACTTCACCGGGCAATGGCGTATGCATTTATAACAGTTTTTGCAGTTGGATTTTTTAAGAGTCAGGCAGTCCATGCCGTCACACCCTCTCTTCCCTTATCCGTTTTAGTACCTTCTCCTCGAAGAAGCTGTTGAACCCCTCGGGCGTTATTCCGGTATATACATCGTCGTCAACCGATATGGTTACGCCCTCTCGGTTGCACCTGCCGGTGCAGAAGCTGCCGGCAAGTGTAACATCGTTTTCGAGGTCATATTTTTTCAGAGCGTCCTCAAACAGCCCGACTAACTTTTCCGAGCCCTTGAGGTGGCAGGCGGAGCCTACGCAAATCTGGATAATCATATGCTTCAAACCTTTGCAAGAACGTTTTCGTTGAAGAAATCCCTGACCGTGTCGGGCTTCACGGAGAAGAAGTCGTCGTCTACCGTGACGCACACACCCTGCTGGCATTTGCCCATGCAGAAGGTGCCGGAGAGCTCAACCTTGTCGTTAAGGTCGTTTTCTTTTATAAGATACTGGAGCTGTTCGACAACCTGGCGTGAGCCCTTTATGTGGCAGGAGGAGCCGATGCAAACGGTTATTTTCATTTGTTTCACCTCTTTCACGAGTAGTCAACGACATCGATCCACGAGTGAAGGAATTCGCGCTCAGCAGCGTTGCCCTTTACCGTCTGTGATGCGGCGACGATGGGCATCCATTTCTGGACATACTGTATTGCGGTATCGCTCTTCTCGCAGAAAAGATTCAGATACTTCTTCGCCGCGTCAATATCCCCGTTGAGCCAGAAGAGGAGATAGGTGCGTGCGGCGTCGGCGGAGGCGTTGCCCTGGGTAGCGTGCGACCAGTCTATGATATAGGGCGTGCCGTCGTCGGTGATTATAACGTTCGAGGGGTTGAAGTCGCCGTGGCAGACCTTGTTGTGCTTGGGCATAGACTCAAGGCGGGTGTGCAGGTCATATCTGACCGTTGCGGAAAGGTCTGTCTGGCAGATTTTCCTGTTCATCTTATCCTTGAGCTTGTTAAGCAGGGGACAGGTCTTTGACTGTATCTCAAGCTGGATATCCACGAAGAGGTTGAGATATTCGTCCTTCTTCTCGGGATTCTCCTGCATCAGCTGTGCGAGCGTCTTGCCCTTGATATAGTCGGACACTATCGTCCATTTGCCGTCGATGACCGTAACCTCGAGGACCTTGGGAATGTTGAGCCCCGTCTCCTCGATACGCGCCTGGTTGAGCGCCTCGTTGAGCACGTCTGCCTTGGAATAACCCTCGTTAAAAACCTTGAGACAGCGATCGCCGTCGCGGTAAACCGTCTTGTTGTTTCTTACTGCTATAATTCTGTCAAGATTCATTGTGAACCCTCCTTATGCCTTGTTCTTGCCGTTTTCCGCTCTGCGGTAGGCCTGCTTGAAGTTGTGAGCGCTGTCGTCCTCGGCGATGTCCGCCTCGGTCGGCATGGGCTTCTCTTCAAAATGCTTCTTGCCGTAGTATGCGTTGAGGTACATCTGCTTTATCTCGCTCATGAGCGGGTATCTCGGGTTTGCGCCGGTGCACTGATCGTCGAATGCGTTCTCGGTCATCTCGTCGAGAGTTTCGAGGAAGTATTTCTCGTCAATGCCGTAGTCCTTTATGCTCTTCTTTATTCCGACACGCTCCTTGAGCTCGTTTATGGCCTTTATAAGTCTCTCAAGCTTCTCCTTGTCGTTCTTGCCGCCGAGTCCGAGGCTGTCGGCAACCTCTGCGTAGCGGGCAAGGGTGTGCGGGTGATCGTACTGCGGGAAGGTGCCCATCTTTGCGGGAGCTTCCGCCGCGTTGAAGCGGAGAACCTCTTCAATCATCAGCGCGTTTGCAACGCCGTGGGGGAGGTGGTGATAAGCGCCGAGCTTATGCGCCATGGAGTGGCAGACGCCGAGGAAAGCGTTCGCAAAAGCCATACCTGCCATTGTAGCAGCATTTGCCATTTTTTCTCTTGCTTTTGGGTCATTTGCTCCGTTTTCATAAGCTCTTGGTAAATATTTAAATATATTCTTTAAAGACTCAATAGCTAGTCCATCTGTATATTCAGTAGCCATCATTGAAGCATAAGCCTCCAAGCAGTGTGTAACAGCGTCTATACCAGATGCTGATGTTAATCCTTTTGGAGCATTCATCATCATATTACAATCAACTATTGCCATTTTTGGTAATAATTCATAATCTGCTAAAGGATATTTTGTTCCTGTTTTTTCATCTGTTATAACTGCAAAAGGTGTAACTTCTGAACCAGTACCTGCTGATGTTGGAACTGCTATAAAATAAGCTTTTTCACCCATTTTAGGGAATGTGTAAACTCTTTTCCTTATATCCATAAATCTCATTGCCATGTCTAAGAAGTCAACTTCTGGATGTTCATATATAACCCACATAATTTTACCAGCATCCATTGCACTACCACCACCAACAGCAATTATTGCATCAGGTTTAAATTCATTCATTGCTCTTGTTCCTTCTATTGCACAAGCAAG
>OGOB01000897.1_pt1 | contig 12071 bp, 10 predicted proteins | sample 1573611 | NCBI WGS metagenome assembly OGOB01 (sample SAMEA2582016, study PRJEB24529) | metagenome | biome: Human gut stool | place: China | collected 2011 | reverse complement strand
AAGGAATGCTCGTTTCGGGTAATACCCAGATAGAACCGGGCGACTCGGTGATGGTGTTCTGCCACAACATCAACATGAAGAAGATAGAGAAGTATTTTATATGATAAAGAGAAGCATTTTATATGATAAATAGCAAACTGATATATAAGATATTGGGGCAACTGCTTTTCATAGAGGCTTTCCTGCTCTTTATCTCTCTGCTGGTAGCCTATTACTACCAGCAGGAAGATGTCTTCGCCTTCGTGATATCAACACTCGCTACCATCGGAGGCGGACTCATTCTGAAATGGAGGGGTCATGGAGCCGACAACTCGATGTCGCGACGCGATGCCTATCTCGTGGTGTCGCTATCCTGGATTATCTTCAGTCTCTTCGGAACCCTGCCCTTCATGATAAGCGGCTACATCAGCAACTTTACGGATGCCTACTTCGAGACGATGTCGGGATTCACCACCACGGGAGCCACCATCCTGGATGATGTAGAATGCTTCCCTCACGGATTGCTCTTCTGGCGATCGCTCACCCAGTGGATAGGCGGTTTGGGTATCGTGTTCTTCACCATCGCCCTGCTGCCATCGCTCGTAGGCGGACAGACCAAGGTGTTTGCCGCCGAGGCTACGGGTCCTATCAAGACCAAGCTGCATCCCCGGCTCTCCACCTCGGCAAAATGGATCTGGAGTATCTATCTGGTGCTCACCATCGCCTGCATTGCATCCTATTATGTGGCAGGAATGAATCTCTTCGACAGTTTCAACTATGCGATGACCACTACTGCTACGGGTGGTTTCTCTACCCACAACAGCAGTACCTCGTTCTTCCATTCGCCGGCGCTGGAATACATCTGCGCCTTCTTCTGCTTCCTCTCGGGAGTGAACTTCACCCTGCTTTATGCGGCAGTTATCAAGTTCAAGATCAAGGACCTGTTCAAGAACTCGGAGTTCAAGTTCTATATGCTCCTCGTCACCGCCTTTACGGCTTTCATTATGGTAGAGCTGATGGTGATGCGCAACTACGATGTGGAGCATGCCTTCCGCAGCGCCGTCTTCCAGGTGGTATCGTTTATCACCACCACGGGATTGTTTAACGACGATGCAGCCCTCTGGCCTCATGTTACCTGGGTGGTATTGGCAGCCTGCATGTTCTTCGGAGCCTGCTCGGGCAGTACGAGTGGAGGTTTGAAATGCATCCGTGGCGTGATGCTGGTGAGAATGGTGAAGAACGAGTTCCGACAGATTCTACACCCTAACGCCGTGCTGCCGCTGAAGATTGACGGCGTGAACGTGCCGATGCAGAAGCGGGTTACGCTGCTCGCCTTCCTCACCACCTATCTCATCATCTGCCTGGTCATCTCGTTCACGATGATAGCCATGGGCATCGACAACACCAATGCCATCACCATCACCCTGAGCTGTGTGGGCAATGTGGGACCTACCCTGGGTACGGAGATTGGCCCTACGATGTCGTGGAGCGAACTGCCCGATGTGGCAAAATGGTTCTGCTCGCTGATGATGCTCATCGGACGTCTGGAGATATTCAGCGTACTGGTGATCTTCACCCCTGCCTTCTGGAGGGAGAACTAGAGTTTAAGTGAAGAGTGAAGAACGAAAAATGAAGAGTTCTATAACTAGAAACATTTTATCAACTAATTCAATAAAAATTATGAAACCATTAAAATTTGAACCACTATTGAAGTCCACTATTTGGGGTGGCAACAAGATTATCGCTTTCAAGCATCTTGACATGAAGCAAGAGAAAGTTGGCGAGAGTTGGGAAATCTCTGGTGTTCCTGGCAACGAGAGCATCGTAGCCGACGGCGAGATGAAGGGCAAGAAGCTCAATGAGGTTGTTGCCGAGTTGAAGGACAGTTTCCTTGGAACCGAAAACTACAAGCGTTTCGGCAATGAGTTCCCGCTGCTCATCAAGTTTATCGACGCCAACACCGACCTTTCTATCCAGGTGCATCCTAACGATGAGATTGCCAAGAAGCAGGGTAAGGAGCGCGGTAAGACCGAGATGTGGTATGCGCTGCCAAGTGAGCCGGATGCCAAGCTCTACAACGGATTGAAGATGCAGATTACTCCTGAGCAGTATAAGGAGATGGTGGAGAATGATACCATCACCGATGCCCTGGCTCAGTATAACGTAAAGGAGGACGACTGCTTCTTTATCCCAGCGGGCAGAATCCACGCCATCGGAACAGGCTGTTTCGTTGCCGAGATTCAGCAGACCAGTGATGTTACCTATCGCATCTACGACTTCAAGCGCAAGGACAAGGATGGCAACTATCGCCAGCTCCACACAAAGGAAGCATCTGAGTGCATCGACTACACCGTACTGGCAGACTATCGCCAGAACTACACTCCTGCCAAGAACCAGGGTGTCAGCATGGTGCAGTGCCCTTACTTCACCACAGCCGTTTATGATCTCGATGAGCCAATGACCCTGGATTATTCAGAGTTGGACAGCTTCGTGATTCTGATTGGCCTGAAGGGTGAGGCTAAGATTACCGACAACGAGGGTAACGAGATTACCCTGCAGGGCGGCGAGAGCATCGTAGTGCCAGCCAGCACCCAGACGCTGAAGGTAGAAGGAACCTTGAAGTTCCTGGAGACATACGTATAAGAATAAGATATCAAAATAAAAAAATGCGGGCCATTTCCGGCTCGCATTTTTTATTTCGATATAAAGAGTTTATTTCTGCAATTTCATTTCAGGATGATTGTTCCAGATACTTCGCCACATCCGCCTGAATCTTCTGGAATTCCGGAGAGAACTGGTAAAAGGTGTTCTTCTTCATCATCATTTTCACCTTGCCCAGACTGTTCTCATAGCATGCCATCTCGGTGCGTGCCTGCTCGGAATGAACCGCCCTGTCACGGATTTCATTCTCCCTTACATTGCGCAGGGTATCGCAGACACTCTGAACCAGCGGACTCACCACCAGGTCGAAAAGATGATGACCCTGTATATACAGATAGGCATTATGTTCGTTCACCCCCAAGGCATTCAGATACTGAATCATATCCGGAAGCTCATCCTTGAACTTCTTGAAGCGGCGCTCCAGCTGGAAAAGCTTCGCTCTTACCTTCTTGGCGAGATAATTGATGGCCTGCTGAGGTTCCTGGATTCTTACCGATGGCAATACGATGACCTTGTCGAACTCAGCCATGTCAAAATGCATCGACATCTTGCGATGACGGATATAGAAGAGAAGATGCCACACGAAAAGAGGCCATATTGTACGGGAATACGCCTCCAGAAATCTTTCGAAATCGAAGATATGGGTATCGTTCAACGTCACCATCACGCAGGTTTCGTGCAAACCCTTGGAATAACACTGGAAATTCTCGATGGCATAAGCGTAGGTATGGAAGATATAGGGACTCTCCAGCATCTGCTGGGAAGCCTCGGTGGTACCCTGGCGCAGATAATCATAGTCGGCATCCACACAGGCTATCATATCCTTGCCCACCCCCTTGAGCATATTTCCGATAGCCGCCTTCTTGCCACGGTCGAGATGATTATCGCGGGTAGGCAACATAATCTCAAAATAACGCGTGTCATCCTCATACTTTCCCAGCACCGACCGCCAGAAGAAGACATCATCGTAGCTCTCGACGTAAGCCACAATCTTGCGCCGAGCCTTCTTCGAAGTCATCTTGTTGGCGGCCTCGAAGTAAAGCGAGTTGATGTTATCGGTTAAACGTTTAGCCATAAGCCGTTATTTTACTTGATAGTAATATCATCCACCTCCGTTACATGGTCCATCCAGCCATCCATGACCACGGCAGGACTATGGGTGGTCATGACAATCTGGATGTTCGGATTCAGTTTCAGCACCAGACCGATGAGCTGCTTCTGCCACTCCAGGTGAAGACTGATTTCCGGTTCATCCATAAAGAGGATATAAGACTGGTTGTCCTCCACCAGCACGGTGAGCAGGATGGCAAGAATCTGCTTTTCGCCAGCCGAAAGCTGATAAGGCAGAAGCTGCTCGCCCATCTGGTTGAATCGGATTTCATTGGCTGTTCGGATGATGGTCTTTCCGGTATCCTTGAAAAGATCATCTATCATATTCTGGAACATCCTCTTCGGTTCGCTCAGCTGCTGAGCCTTGAAGGCTGCATCCGGTTCGCCACTCTGCAATACGGCGATGATGCGGTTGCCGATGTTCACCTGGTAATCCAGATACTTGCGCTGCAGCTGGAAGAGCTGCCAGTCGAGTTCGGTAACCAGGGTAAGGTCTATCTTGTTGATCATCTCGGCATTCATCAGCGGTCTATCCACCGATCGGATTACATCGTAGCGAATCCACTTTGCCTCCTCCGGCTCCACCTTCAGGTGTACGCCCTTGATCATGTGACTAGGGAATTCGCCGCCAGCTGCCAGGCCCTTTACCACCTTATTTAATATAGTACTCTTGCCCACGCCGTTTACACCACTCAGGATATTGACACGGCGATCGAGGTTCCAAAGAATATGTTTGGTACCGCTCCAGAGAGATTCTATCTCTATCTGTTTGATATAATCAGCATATTTCTGCATAAGAATAATCTCCTATCTTTAATAGTCAAGAACGGAAAAAGACTATTGTCTTAACTTCTTTAACTTCTTAACTCCTTTAACTTCTAAAAAATATACCGCAAATATAGCAAAATTCCTCGAATTTTTGTACCTTTGCACTCGATTTTATTCAAAATAAAGAAGATTTAAATAGAAATAAGGAAAAATGGATAACAAACGACCTCTTATCGCCCACCTGTGCCTCTTCTGTTCAGGCGCATTCTGGGGACTGATGGCTCCCGTAGGCAAGGATGCCATGCTTCACGGCATCGACGGCATCGACCTGGTGAGCTTCCGTGTTTTGGGTGGTGCTCTCCTCTTTTGGCTCACCTCATTATTCACCAAGAAAGAGCATGTTCCAGTAAAAGACATCTTCAAGTTTGCTGCTGCGGGCCTCTTCGCCCTCGTGTTCAACCAGTGTTCTTACACCATCGGTCTGAACATGACCTCGCCTAGCAACTCCAGCATCATGACCACCTCAATGCCTATCTTCGCCATGGTTCTCTCCTTCCTGATATTGAAGGAGCCTATCACATGGAAGAAAGCACTCGGTGTACTGATGGGATGCGCAGGTGCCGTCATCATCATCATGACGAGTGCTACGGCTGGCAATGCCAAGGTGGGAAACATCTGGGGCGACCTGCTCTGTATGTCGGCGCAGCTTTCCTTCGCCCTCTACCTGTCGCTCTTCAAGAACCTGCTGTCCAGGTATTCGCTCTTCACCATCAACAAGTGGATGTTCCTCTGGGCAACGGTCCTGATATGGCCTTTCACCATCAGCCACGTGATGAGCATCGACTTTGCTCATGTTCCGATGAGCACCTGGTGGGAAACAGGCTACGTGGTTCTCTTCGGCACTTATCTGGGCTACATCTGCATGATGATTGGTCAGAAGACCCTGCGCCCTACCGTGGTGAGTGTATATAACTATGTGCAGCCGCTGGTATCAGTCACCGTAAGTGTCATCGTGGGTCTCGCCGTGTTCAAGGGCATGCAGGCCATCGCCGCCATCCTCGTATTCTCCGGCGTATGGCTCGTGGTAAAGAGCAAGTCGAAGCATGATATCGACCAGCACGACCACAGTCTGGCTTACGAGAAAAGACATGCGTAAATGATTGAATGTCGATTTCTTTATATTTCCCGCTAGGCGTACCGGCGGATTTGCGTACTTGGAAGAAAATATATTTAGCCTTAAGGAAAAATATAATTAGCCTTAAGGGAAAATATAATTAGCCTTAAGGCAAAAAATATAAGAGGATGTGCCATGGACTTATGACACATCCTCTTTTGTTATATAAGGAAGAAGATTAGCAGCCAAAATAAACCATCAATCCGCCCAAAACGATATACAGCAGGGCGTATGGGATGGCCGAGCGGAGAATCTCTCCATCCTTCCCCTCCATATCGCAAGCTGCAGTAGCGATGGCGATGCTCTGCGGACTGATCATCTTGCCACCCGTGGCTCCTGTGGTATTGGCAGCAACCAGCCAGTTCTCCTGACCGCCCTCCATACCAAAGAAAGTGCTCTGTCCCGTCATGCCCAACTGGTTGGCAACATGAGCCTGGAGCTTGGCAAAGAGGATATTCGAAGAGGTATCAGAACCCGTTACGAAGGTTCCGATGGCACCAATCATCGGTGCTACCAGAGGATAGAAGTCGCCCGTCACAGCCACCAGACCTGAGGCGATGGCAGTAATCATTCCCGAATAGTTCATCACACTTGCCAGGGCTATCAGCGAACAGATGGTCACCACCGTCTTTCGCAGATTCACCGTGGTACGGGCAAGAATCACCATCAGTCTCTTGAGGCTCAATCCCTGAACCAATCCACCAATCGTAGCACCCAGGAAGAGCATCAAGCCCGCATTGGAAATCCAGCCAAACTTAAAGGTGCTGTCGAGCACTGGCAGATGAACCGCACTCACCAAATGACTCTTGAGGAAAGCATTGACCGGAGGACAGAGTGCGCCGGAAACCAGGATGAATATCAATATAAAGAGGTAAACGCTCCATGCCTTCAGGCTCTCGGCAAGCGTAAAGGTTTCCTTATCCTGCACCTTGCTCTTTCTGGCAAACACCTTGGCGTATGCGATGATGGCAATAATGGCTGCCAACGAACCGATGATGGCTGGTGTCTCCGAACCGAGATAATAGCCGCAGACAAACTGCACTACCACGGAAATCGCTCCCACCCAAAGGGCGATGATGAGATTCTTGATAAGATTGTGCTTATCGGTAAGCGTCAGGATGATGAAAGGCAGGATGATAAAGAGAGGTGCCAGCTGGATAATGGCGAAGGCCGAAGTCTCGCAAATCTGTGCCGCCGAAGCCGATCCGCTTTCCGCCACCTCGTTACAGAGCGTAGTAACCGGTACACCCACGGCACCAAATCCCGTAGCCACGGTATTACCGATCAAGGATACCAGAGCCGAGAACATCGGTTTGAAGCCAAGTCCGATGAGGATGGCAGCAGGTATCGCCACCGCCGTTCCGAAGCCCGCCATACCTTCGAGCAGTCCGCCGAATCCCCATACAAGGAGCAGCACAAGCAGTCCCTTATCATCGGTAATCGATGTAAACTGCCTCTTGATTACCTCAATCTGCCTGCTTTCCACGAGGATATTATAGCTGTAGATAGCCATCAGGATGATGATGAGAATCGGGAATACCGCCTTCAGGATGCCTTCCACCACCGCCCATCCCGTCAGGGCGATCACGCTATCCTCCGCATGTTCCGGGGCTATCATGCCCAGCGGCGAAGCAGCGAAGAGAGCAAGCAACACGGTAACTACGAGCGTCAGCAAGGCGCTTTTATGACCTGCCATCTTGAAGCCGAGCATCAGGATGAACAGCAACACGATGGGAATAATAGAAACTATTGATGCCATAAGCCATTCAGTTTTTTAATGTTTTCGATTGCTAATTTTTATTTCTTCGATTACTAAATTTTATGTTTATGCCTGCAAAAATAACACTTTTCTTTGAAAAAAGAAAGCATTTTTGAAAAAAAATCTTTTTTAAGATGTCCGATTTTTCAATTTCATACGTCTATAGAGTGTTAAGGTTATGAGAACAGAAGAATTCAAACATATCATCCTACCGATGCGCAGCGACTTGAAAGCGTATGCGCTAAGGTTGACTGAGAGTGACGACAATGCCGAAGACCTCGTGCAGGAAGTCATGCTCAGGCTGTGGGACATGCGCCAGAATATCCAGGCAGAAGATAACCTCAAGGCGCTAGCCATTACCATCATGCGCAACAAGTTTTATGACCAGTGCCGACATGAGGAGCGGAACTTCACCACCGACAAGGTGATGGAAGTGCCCATAGAAGACCGGCGGGCAGAGCAACGGGACGAGGTAAACCTCATCAAGCAGATAGTGGCACAGCTTCCGCCCTTGCAGCAGCAGATATTCCGCATGAAGGAGATAGAAGGCTATACTGCCGATGAAATCATGCAGATAACGGGATGTACTGCCGATAATCTCCGAAAGAATCTCTCCAGAGCCCGACTCAAAATCAGAGAGACTTATATGAATCTCGTGAAACAGAACAGAACAAAATAAAGAAGGAGGAAAGAAGATGAACGATAAAATAAAAAGAATCGATGAATTCAAGAATACAAATGAATTCAAGACGATACAGAACTTGCTCGACAAGTATATGGATGGTGCCACATCCAATGAGGAAGAGGCAACGCTCAGAAAATATTTCGAAGAGCATGCCAATGATATTCCTGAAGAATGGGAATCCTATCGCGCCCTCTTCAGCTATATCGGATTCGAACAGATGAATCTTTCTCAAATTCTAAAAGAAGAAGAGAAGGAGGAGGATTTCGAAAAGAAAGATATCGAGAAGGAAGAAATCCCAAAGAAGGAAGCTTCTCGCAGCAGATGGTTCAAATACTTGAGCACTTCTGTGGCAGCCGCCGCTATCATCGCATTCCTAATTGTGGGCATCCAGAAGATAGCCCAGCCTCAGCCTGAATGTTATGCAGTTATCGATGGAAAGGTTTATACCGACCAGGAGTTCGTTCATAACGAAGCCCTGGATGCCCTGGATGATGTTTCGGCAGATTCCGAAGATCCATTCAGTGCCCTGGATATGATGAAACAATAAATTCATCTTTTAGATGAAACAATCAATCAAACTATAAAGTATAATATATATAATAAGGTATAGAATATGAAACGATGCAACTTGATAAAACGCTTCTTCATCGGACTGCTTCTTATCGTGGTAGCCTCGATTTCGGCTAATGCCCAGGAGGGACTATACGTAAAAAGTATATTCCAACGATTCGGGCACGCCAAGGGATGCAAGATGGTTACGATGCAGAATGCGCAACTCAAAGGTTACAAGCTCAAGATATACAAGAGCCTGGTATATAAGTACCATGCCACGGAAATAGCCCACTATCTGAAGTCCGACCGCAAGGCTGCGAAAAAGATCAGAGAGGTGGTGGAGAATGGCAAGATGGTGAGCGGCTATTACATGATGTCCCCCTTGAGCAATGGAGACAACCGTTTTATCCTCTTCAGCAATCCGAGTGAAAGCAAGGGAACCGTGATTTATATAGAAGGCGACCTGTCGCCCGAAGATATCATGAAACTCTGCTATTCCAGAAGATAGAAGCAACATCTTCCTACAGGAATCTTCTCAATAAGAATAAAAAACAACATAAAATATAGTATTATGAATATCAAAAACGTAATGATGATGGCTGCCATGATGCCAGCCTTCGCCCTTGCTGAAACCAACAGCAACAGTGCCCCAGCCTCGGTAGAGGCTAACGACACCACAATCAGAGTGAACGACCAGAACATCGTCATCAAGCAGGATGGCGAACAGACTTCTGTGAAGATATATAAGATGAACGGCAACGAGATGAACGAGATGACCAAGATTTCAGAGACCCAATTCGTAGATGGTCAGGAAGTAGAAAAGGTATTTGTCACCTCGCCTTTCATCCCTCAGACTTTGAGCAAGCGCAAGCGCAGTCTGGAGAGTCATTATCCAACCTTCTTCTTCGGCTGCAGCCAGTTGCCAGGCAGCAGGGGAAGCATGGGAGGCAACAACGAGATGCACAGTCGCGACTCCAAGTCGTGGGAATGGGGCATTACCCTCACCAGTCTCTGCTTCCGCCTTTCCAACGAAATGGCGCTCACCTCCTCTCTCTCCATCGGACAGGTACACCACCATTTCAAGGACAATTATGTATTAAGTACCGAAAACGGGGTATCGGCAATGACTCCGATAGAAGGCGAGATGCTGAAGAAAAGCTATATCAGCTACAATGTGCTCCGCCTGCCTATCATGCTGGAGTGGCAGAAGCGCATAGGATGCCATGATGCATTCCTGGCGTTAGGTCCATCGGTAGAATACCGCTGGCACGAGCATTCCCGCTACTTCATCGGCAAGCACAAGCATACCGAAACGGGCGATATCAACCTCAACCCTATCGGCGTGAACCTCGAGGCCCGTGCCGGCTACTCAGGAGTGATGCTCTACGCCCGTGCCGGAATAACCCCGCTGCTCAACAAGACCAAGGCTCCCGAGTGCTACCCGATGACCATCGGCTTAGGATTTAGATTGTAACATAGCTGCAATGTAGCAGAAATATAGCTGTAATGTAGCAAAACATAACTGAAACTGTCCCCATCTGAAACACCCATTCAGATGAGGACAGTTTTTTATTCTGCCAAATTCGGGAATTAAAAATGGCCAAATTCGGGAAAAATTTTCGGCCAAATTCGGGAGTTAAATAATGCCAAATTCGGGAAAAATTTTCGGCCAAATTACGGAATTTGGAAAGAAAAGCTTATCTTTGCACCAAAATTAAATCATAAGATATGAGTATAAACGATTATAAGCCAAGAGTTATAGACCAACTACTCAGCAGAAAGCTGAGAGGAAAAGGAGCCGTACTTATTGAAGGTGCAAAATGGTGTGGAAAAACATCCACAGGTGAGCAGCAGGCTAAGAGTGTGATCTATATGTCAGACTCTGCCCGAAGAGATCAATATCGAATCTTTGTTGATAGTACCCCGAAAGTAATATTAGACGGAGAGACGCCACGATTGATTGATGAATGGCAACAAACTCCTAAATTGTGGGATATGGTTCGCTTTGAGGTTGACCATCGCCATGGGATGGGACAATTCATCCTTACGGGATCTGCAGTACCAGCCAAGCTAGAAGAACTCCACCATACAGGAACGGGTAGAATAGCCCGATTACTCATGCGCCCTATGTCATTATGGGAATCAGGAGATTCCAATGGAACAATTTCCCTTAAAGAGCTATTCACCTCTCCAAAATCCATTGCTGCAGAAAACAACAACGACCTACAAAGAATCTCATATCTCATTTGTCGAGGTGGTTGGCCACAAGCAGCATTATTGGATGATGATGAAGAAATTGCACTTGATCAGGCCATAGATTATTATGATGCTGTGGTGAATGCAGACATCCAACGAGTAGATGGAGTGGAAAGAAATCCAGAAAGGGTAAAACGCTTGATGAAATCGTATGCAAGAAGTCAAGGCACACAGACATCATTGGCAGAAATCAGAAATGATATGTTGGCAAACGACCAATCAGCACTTGACGAGAAGACTGTAAGTTCTTACCTTGATGCTTTGCGCAAAATATTTGTCATAGAAGATATGCCTGCATGGAATCCAAACTTACGTTCGAAGACTTCCATCAGAACAACAGATACAAGATATTTTGTAGATCCTTCTATCGCTACTGCTGCGCTTAGTATAGGACCTAATGATCTCATGAACGACCTAAATACACTAGGTCTATTCTTTGAGACATTATGTGTAAGAGACTTACGTGTATTTGCTCAGGCATTGGATGGAAATGTATTTCATTATCGAGACAAGACTGGTCTGGAATGCGACACAGTTGTGCATTTAAGAAATGGTGATTATGGATTAATAGAAATCAAAATTGGTGGTGACAAATTAATCGAAGAAGGAGCTGCTAATCTCAAAAAACTATCGCAAAAGATAGATACCACAAAAATGAAATCGCCTTCTTTCCTGATGATACTTACCGCCGTAGGAAGTTTTGCTTATCGCAGAGAAGACGGAGTATATGTTGTGCCTATCGGCTGCCTGAAAGACTAGATTCGGATAGGATGTAACAAAAATAACTCCTATATGTTATAAGGTATAATCTCATAAAATCATCAAAAAAATCGAAAAAAGTGGCGATAAGTGTGCGAAATCTCATAAAAAAACATAGATTACGCACACTTATCGCCACTTTTTGCTGTTTACCGGCCAAACTCGGAAGTGAAACATAGCCAAATTAAGTAACGAATCACAGCCAAATTGGGTAACGAATCACAGCCAAATTGGGTAACGAATCACAGCCAAATTAGGTAACGAAATTCGCAAATCACGGCCAAATTGGGTAACAAATCACGGCCAAATTGGGTAATTTTGCCCATTTTTCTACTAAAAAATGCCCGAATACCACAAACGTGGTAGCA
>OGOB01000880.1_pt1 | contig 12298 bp, 11 predicted proteins | sample 1573611 | NCBI WGS metagenome assembly OGOB01 (sample SAMEA2582016, study PRJEB24529) | metagenome | biome: Human gut stool | place: China | collected 2011 | reverse complement strand
GGACGGACTTTTCCTGCTTGCAGCCGTCCACTATCTCCCGCAGCAGCCGGAAGTACACGCGCTTTTCGTTGTCCCGCAGGATAGCCTGCTCGGGATAGCGTATGCCGTGGATGAAGCTGCGGTACAGGGACGGGTCGGCGGCACTGATGACCAGCGACTGCCCCACGAAGTCCAGCAGCTTGTCGTGCCAGCTGTTGGCTTCGTCGGCGAGATCCCCCGCCTCCAGCACGCGGTACTGCGCGTCCACGCTGTCTGTCACCTGAATGACCAGCTCATCCTTGCTCTTGAAGTAGTGGTAGATATTGCCCACGGAGCAGCCCGCAGTCTGGGCGATCTGCTCCACGGAGACATTCTCGAAGCCCTCCCGGTCGAAGAGGTCGAGAGCCACATCCTGGATCCGGGCGCGCATCTCTATTGCCTGTTTTTTTCGGGCAGTCAATTCCTTCTTCATAGGTGATTCGGTGCTCCTTCGGGGAATGGTTTTTTCTATCATAGCAAGTTTTCGCCATCAGGTCAAGGCAAGAAAACGCCTCCGCTAAGAAAGGAGAAATTTTTTGAAAAAAGGGGTTGACATTTCACTCCGTACATACTATAATCTCACTTGTTCGTGACGCGCGAGTGGTGGAATTGGCAGACTCGCTAGATTCAGGTTCTAGTGCTCACTCCGGGCGTGCGGGTTCAAGTCCCGCCTCGCGCACCAGTAAAGATCCTTGAAACCGCAATGGTTTCAAGGATTTTTCTTGTGCCTTGAAGCCATTTTAGCCTTACAGTTAGCCTTATTCCTTTGAAAGACTTTTGATGAATCTCTGCATACGATCGGCACTGTTGCGTTTCATCTGTTCTGTCACATGACCATAGACATCCAGCGTAAACGCTGCTGTGTGATGACCAAGGTTTTCCTGCACTGTCTTGATGTCATCGCCGCTTTGTAAAGAGGCAACTGCATAAGAGTGACGCAGATCGTGAAAACGCGCAGAGGGAAACCCGGCCTGTCCCGCCAACTTCTTAAAGTGGAGGTAAACGGTTTGTGCTGAAAGGTGATGTCCCATTTCATTTGTGAACACAAGTCCGCTATTTTCCCACGCCTCTCCCGCAAGCCGCTTTTGGCTCTCTTGTAAACGCCGCTGCTTTTTCAAAAGGTCGACCACGAATGGAGCTGCCGTTATTTGGCGGCTCTTTCCGTTTTTGGTGGTGACAAGGTGATATTCGCCCTTTCCGCGCCGTTCTTTTTGCAACTGCTTGTTTACAACGATCACACCGCGTTCAAGGTCAACGCAGTCCCACAGCAGTCCCAGCACCTCGCCCTCCCGCAGACCGGTGAAGAGTGTGAACACATAGATGGTTTCATAGCGGTGTCCACGAGCTACTTTCAGAAATCGGGCGATTGCTTCGTTATCCAGTGGATGAATGTCTTTGCGAACAGCCCGAGGCAAATCACAGGGGTCGATTGGATTTGTGCGGATATGCCCCAGCTTTACAGCCTGCTGCATTGCTTTGTGAAAAACTCCGTGGATATTGCGAACGCTTTTCGCTGACAGTGGTTTTCTGTCTCCACACTCTACCTGCAAAGAGTTATAAAACCGCTGCACATCCTGCGTTTTCAAGGCGTCCAGCTTCATTGCAGCAAAAGCGGGCTTTAGATGGTTTTCCACCGTTGTTTTATAGCTGTCCACAGTTCTTGGCTTGACCGACGCCAGATAGTCCTGCGTCCAGATGTCCAGCCATTCTCCCACCGTCAGCTTGCAGGGTGCTTTGTAGGTGCCATCGTCCAGCGACGCCGTGATCTGGCGCAGCTTCTGTGCCACTTCCTTCTGCGTCTTTCCGGTGATGCTGCGCTGGATCTGCTTGCCGGTGCCGGGGTCGAAGCCCTCTGTGTAGCGGCCCTGCCAGTAGGTGTAGGTCTTGCCGTTCTTTGTTGTTGTGATTTTTCTGATAGAGCCGGCGCCGCCGGCTCCTTTTCCTGTTTTTGTACGCGGCATATACGCTCCTTTCCGCCGCGCGGAAGGTACCACCTCCATGATATATCCCGCGCGGCTGATGTGCAAGTTTTATTTCCGTGACGAAGAGATTTACTTCCGCAGGAAGTCCAGCAGGGCATCCCGTGGGATACGGATCTGCCTACCGATGCGGACGCTCCGTACCTGGCCGCTGCGGATCAGCTGGTAGGCGGTGTTGCGGCCAATGCCGAGGAGGGGCATCAAGTCCTCCACCCGCAGTGTCATGGGGAGGTCATGCAGGTCGCGATACTTATTCTCCACGGGCAGTCCCTCCCTTCACGGACGCCAGATAGATGTTTGTCACGTCGGGACGCTCGTGTCCCAGTAGGCGGGACACGGTGAAATGGGCGTCCAAAGGCGTCATACCGCCGCTGACGAGGGACGTGTACTTTTCGGCGGCGTAGGTATGGCGCAGCCCATGGAAGGTAATGCGCCTGCCCAGTGCAGCGGGGTCACAGATGGCGTCACGGTGGCGAATAATAAACTGCTGCATACCGTTGATGGCTCGGTCGGTTGGAACGCCATCCGGCACCAGCAGCTTGTGGCCGCGTTCAATTTTCTCCAGCAGCCGTTCCAGCATCATCGTGATACGGTCGTCCTCGATGGGAACAATACGGATTTTGCCGCCCTTACCTTTTACGGTGAGGGCGTTCTCACGCAGCGCACTCTCCGCCGCAGCGGTGTCCATGCGGAAGCACTCGTGGATACGCAGGCCGGCGTAACGAGCCAGATACAGGGCGAGGATGTAGTCCTCCCGCTCCTCCGCCATGGCGCGGCCGATCAGCTTACCGAACTCCGGGTTCGTCCATGTGCGATCCTGCTGCCCGAAGCGGCGGCGTTCCAGGGCAACGCCCAACTCTTCATTGCCCGGCAGTGTGTAGCGGGGATGGGACATCTTATCGTGGAAAAAGCGGATGGCGGAGAGGTCGGTTTTGACGGTGCTGGCCGACTTGCCCTGCGCCTGTAAATAGAGAACATAGCTCACCAGATGCTTGCCGCTGATGTTCTCCAGCTTTTGCAGGTGGTAGTGGGCGGCAAGGTAGGCGCAGAAGTGCTTGAGTGCTTCATAGTAGCGATTCTTCGTGCGGAAGCTGCCCTGCCGGTTGTGGCGAGCCAGCTTGTCCAGTTGGGTAATGAGGGTGTGGTAAATGCCTTTCGTGGTCATATAGAGAAAGCTCCTTATATTCAAAATTATGTTCAGATGGACGTACTTCACCCGCTGGCAAGGAGGGCCGTTTCCGGCGTATCTCCGCAGAAACGATAGACTGCCGCAGGCGGAAAGCCTTGGTATTGCGCGCTTTTTGAGGCTTGCCTGTGCGTCTGTCTCTCTTTACTTGTACGAGGTCAGTATGAAGCCACATGGGGCGAATACGCCCTGCTCCAATGGAGCGGTGGCGGACACCAGACCGCTGAACTCGGCTGCGGAAGGCTCCGCCGATGTCCTGTGATCCGCCCGGCGACGGGTCGAGGAATGCGCGATACCCCGTATGACCGGCTCCGCACTCTGACTGCGGCATACAGGGGCGGGAGCTTGCCTCTCCCTTGACGATTTTCCTGCCGTATCGTCCCAACGGCTTTTACAGAGCTTCTTTTTCCTGATCTGCGCCGAAGTTGCTTCGGCGCGTTTTCTTTTCCTGCGGTATCGCGGCGGTGGCAAGTGCCGCGACAAAAACGGTAAGCAAAAACGCAGGAAGAATCTTCCTGCCGTTTCGGCTTCATACGATCCTTCCTGCGTTTGCAGTATTGTTCAATTCTGGTGGCCGCCCCGGTTTCGGGAGGCGCATTTTGACATACTTCGGGTTCTTAATCAGAGCGAAAAGCTGTTGATAATGCTTTCCACCCGTGCCTGCTCTGCTCCGACCTAAATGCTTGACGCCTTAAGTGCACGTTCAGTGTAGTACGGCGGCAGAGAAATGTACAGGTGGAAAATGCCGCGAGAAAACTTCTCGCAGCATAGTCATTGAAATACAAGGGCACAATGACCCTGATCTCAAACGGGAGCATGATGCTCCTCAAGTACAAACTTAACAACGTGTGCGATGCAGATAATAGAGCTGCAAACGGTGCACAAAGAACAATGATAATTCATATATACCACAATATATTGTGGTTGTCAATACGAAAGTGTCAAAATAATGTATATAGAGAACATAGTCATCGACGCAATACGCATTATCTCCGTATTAAATGTGTATTACAGGCGCATCACGAAAATAATGCGTATTGCGTGCGTATTAAAAGCGTATTGGGCAAATATGCTTCCGCTCATTTGCAGCACCACTATTGTCTCATCGGTGTCCAGTTGCGGATTGCTTTGACGGTTGCGAAAAAGCTGTCACTCATGGAGGGAGCATATCATTACTACTACCTCATGTGTGACATGAACTCTGACTACCCGATGGCTACTACCTATTTGTCATTGTCCATTAACTCTGAATTCGTAGGTTTTTGCACAGGCCGTCCAGTATTTAACCGCTTTCTTCCGTACCATCGGATTGCATATTTTATCAATGTACCTATCAAAAAACTTATATTCTCGTTCTGTGAATATTTGCTCTTCTATCATACTTTCTCTGAAGTCCTCCCAGGTTAGGAAGCGAGATAATGCCGCCCAATTGTAGAGGAAAAAGGCGAAATTAAATAACAATGTCTGTGACAGTGCCCGATGGAGTATTCTCTTTAGTTTTCCTAAGCAGCAAGTGTAGCTTTCAAGTTGTGTGTAAATATAAGATAGAATATTGAGTATCTCGTCCGTAAACGGACCAGAATTCAGCGAATTGCTATCGCTGTTAATGTGTTGCCGCCAACGCACACACTCACCCTGTAACAGCGCGATTTCTCCCTGTCTGCCAATATCCATCGCAAACACAATATCGTGAAGTTTTCCATATCGTTCTGGATGGTATTCCGTTTTTTTATATACGTCCGTGCGGTAAATAGCTATGCAAAAAATAGGACGCGCGCAGATAAGTTGATAAAAGACGCTATCTGCTGTGGGGTAATGGATAAATACATTCGGAAGCATTCCCATGTTGTGCTCGTCAACATTATACCGCGCCTCTGCCCCACCAGATGCCATCACGAGATTAGGGTCGTGCACCAATACAGACATCGCTCGTTCAAGGTATTCCGGATGTACAGCATCGTCGTCATGGAATACCGCAACATATTCTCTGGTTGGTATTGATTGTGACCTGATAAAATTACCCGGATTCCCCAGGTTTTTCTCATTCGTTATAACTTGAATATCCCTCAGGGGATATTCTTCTTTGATTTCTTCAATTACCTGCAGTGTATCATCTGTACTACAATTATTTAATACCGTAATCTTGAAGCCCTGCAATGTCTGCTCGCACAAGCTCTGGAGCTGAATTTTCAAAAACCTACTTCTGTTGTATGTCAACACGAGCACATCGAGTTTATCACCTAAATGCGCCGCTGCTTCTCTCTCTCTCTCTCTCTCTCTCTCTCTCTCTCTCTCTCTCTCTCTTGTGGTGCTCTCTCTGTACAAGTCGAAACGCTCTCACGGGTTTCTTTCAAATAGATTTCCTTCACTTTTCTTTCTCCGTTTCTTCTTACTTATAAGTTCTTCAGAACATCCAATATGCCACGCAAAAATGCAATTTTCGGTTCCCAACATGCCGCATGTTTAAGTTTGGACACGTCCGGCCACAAAGACACCATTCCGGTCTCCGGATAGGGTATAGCTCCCCAAAGCAACTTGCTTTTGGTGTGCGTAATTTCCGCCATCTCCGCAATATAGTCCTTCAGCTGGCGGGTGTCCCCGCTTCCAAAATTATAAACTCCACTGGGAACATCTTCCTTTTGGCACAACGCACAAAGCGCATCGCAAGCGTCTTCAATGTGCAGATAGTCCCACATCTGTATACCTTGAGTCAGTGGACAATCTTCCCCTGCAATCATCTTGTGAAGCGTCGAGATCACCATAGTATTGGGGTAATCTCCGGGGCCATACAAACTGAAAAAGCGCGGTTCAATAAATTTTACACCGGCATCATCACAAAGGGCTCGTGCTTCTCGGTAGAATTGCAATTTGGCTTTCCCATACTCCGTATTGGGAAGGCAGGGCGTTTCTTCACTGATACACTCCGCGTGTGGACCATATTCCGCTTGGGAGCCAGCCGTAACAATCTTTCCGCAGCCAGCTTTCAGCATAGAATGAACACCTTGCAGGGAGTATTCTATATTCTCCCTCTGCATAGCGGAGATGCACCCCTTGTGCCATTCCATGCAAGGTGCACAAAGCAGTCACACGAACCCACCAGTTCTCCCAATTTTGAATACTCAGACATAGGTAAGGTAAGCGTTTCCACCCGGTCAGGAGCGGGTCGCACCGAATTGGGTCTCAAAATAGCAACTACACTGTGTCCCCTTTCTACGGCTTTCCTACAAAGTTGCTGACCAATAAAGCTGGTGGCACCACTCACGATAAGTCTCATTTTATTCTCTCCTAAAATAGCTGTATCATGCTGCTCTCGAGTCCTTCTGCATCCAGAAGGAACTTATGATATAGAAATGGCGCATGCGCCATAGTCTCAAAACAATCTGGTATCCCGCGGGAACAGTAACGAACAGCACAACCTTCCTCGGCAAGAATTTCCGAAACGAGAGAGGCAAGACCGCCGTGCAACAAATGATCCTGGGCAACGACAATTTTCCCGGTAGCAGCCGCGTCAAGCACAGCTTGTCGATCAATTGGCTTAATTGTGTGCATGTCTACCACCCGAATGGATTTCCCAGTCCTCTCCTTAATGTTTTTTGCGGCCAACATTGCATATTTAACCGTGATACCCGAGCAAATAAAAACTCCATCTCCTCCGGGATAGGCAACAGATGCTTTCCCTATCTCGAAATCACAGCCGTCATCGTAGATTGGGAAAGTCGGTTCTACGCTAATTCGCATATATGCCGGTCCCTGTAGCTGCAAGAGTGCATCCATCATTTTCTTGCCCTGCACCACATCGCTCGGCTCTAACACCGTCATATCCGGCATCGTCGTCATAATTGCACAATCTTCCATGCCCCAATGAGTCGCTCCAGATATTCCACCAGAAACGCCTGCATACGTACCAATAAGACGTACCGGAAGATTCGCATAGGCAACATCAGTTCTACACTGCTCACAGGCCCGCATGGACATGAAGGGTGCCATCGTATAGGCGAAAGGCATCCATCCTTCATGAGCGAGACCCGCCGCAAAACTAACCATGTTTTGTTCCGCGATACCCACATTAAAAGCGCGGTCTGGGTATTGTCTTACAAATTCAGTATTCCTGCTGGTTTTGCTTAAATCCGCATTTACCACTACAACGCGTGAGTCTCTTTTACCAAGCTCTGTAAGGTATGCGCCTAACTCATCGCGCAAGAATTCTTTCCTTGCCTCATCATTTGCTGCCATTTGCTATCTCCTCATCCAGATGCCGCATGCATTCTTCATATTGTTCCGAGGTTATCTTCCCCGCATGCCACTTTTCTTGGTTTTCCATAAACGGTACGCCTTTTCCTTTTACCGTGTGGCAAATCAAAACAGTTGGTCTTGTGCTTGTCGCACTAGGAAGATTGTCAAACGCCTCTTTGATTTCAGAAACATCGTTTCCGTCTAGTTCAACCACATTCCACTCGAAAGCACGATACTTTTTTGCAACATCACCCAAGCCAGTAATATCTGTGACACGCCCGTCATTTTCAAGACCGTTCACATCGACTATTGCAACCAGATTTCCAAGTTGATAGTGAACTGCATTCATTGCAGCTTCCCATATAGAACCTTCTGCCTGCTCACCATCTCCCATCACAACGTACACACGACTAGTTGTGTTGCCTTTTAGACGAAGCCCTGCAGCCATTCCACAGGCAACAGGGAATCCATGCCCTAGGCTGCCTGTAGAAACCTCAACATAAGGATTAACCAGATTGAATTGCAGGAGTGCATAGAAAATCTTCCACCGTCCGTAGCGTATTCGTTGAATACAGCCTCAGCCGAAAAGCATCCTATTGCCGCTTGGTTGAAGCTAGTCACAGCAGATGCGTGCCCTTTGGACAAGACAAATCGATCCCTGCTCTCTGCACGAATATCTTGGGGATCATATTTTATCTGATATTGCCATAAAACTGTCATCACATCCGTGATAGAAAGATCCCCCCCAATATGGATGGTCTGCATTGAGCACAGCCGCAAAAGATTCTTCCTAATTTCTTTTGCCGCATACTCCAAATCGGATACGTTTTTCACCATTATTTCACCGCCTCTGCGATCACCTTCGCCATATAGTCGATCATCTCATCCGTCATGCCGGGATAGACGCCGACCCAGAAGCTATTGTTCATGATGGTATCTGTGTTCTCCAGTCCGCCAACCACACGATAGGCATTCGTGCCGCGAATTTGGTCAAAACACGGGTGCTTGATCAGATTCCCGCTAAACAACAGGCGCGTCTGGATATTATGTGCCTCTACATAACGTGTAATTTCGTTGCGGGAGAGTCCACTCTCCGGCTTCACTGTAATCATGAACCCAAACCAGGACGGACGGCTTCCAACCGCAGGCTCCGGCAAGATCAGCTTGTCCTGTAACGGCTCCAGTGCCTGATGCAGCCGCTCCCAGTTGTGGCGGCGACGTTCAATAAAGGACGGGAATTTCTTCAACTGCTCACAGCCGATGGCCGCCTGCATATCTGTGACCTTCAGGTTGTATCCAAAATGACTGTATACATATTTGTGGTCGTAGCCCTTGGGCAGTTCACCGAACTGACCGTCAAAGCGATGTCCGCAGAAATTGTCCTGACCGGAGGGGCAGATGCAATCGCGGCCCCAATCGCGGTAGGATAGGATCAGGCGATGCAGCTGCGGATTATTGGTATAGACACAGCCGCCTTCGCCCATGGTCATGTGGTGAGGTGGATAGAAGCTGCTGGTACCAATGTCGCCCCAAGTGCCGGTAAAGCGAGTCTCCCCGCTAATGGTGTATTGACTGCCCAGCGCGTCACAGTTGTCCTCCACCAACCACAGACCGTGCTTGTCGCAGAACACCTTGACCTCCGCCAAGTCGAAGGGGTTGCCCAGCGTGTGTGCCACCATAACAGCCTTGGTCTTTTCGCTCAGTGCGGCTTCCAGCTTGGTGACATCGATGTTATACTGCGGGATGGTTACGTCCACGAACACCGGTACTGCACCATATTGCAAGGCAGGCGTGACTGTCGTGGGAAAGCCGCAGGCCACGGTGATGATCTCGTCGCCGCGCTTGATTTGCCGGTCACCCAGTTCCGGTGCCGTCAGAGCTGAGAAGGCAATAAGGTTTGCGGAGGAGCCGCTATTGACCAGATGTGCGTATTTCACACCGAGCCATGCGGCAAATTCCTTCTCAAATCGATCGGCAAACCGACCGGTCGTCAGCCAGAAGTCCAGCGTGGCGTCGGTCAACGCGCACATCTCCTTCTCATCAAACACACGGGCAGCGTAGTTGATACGGTCGCCGGGGACGAACGCATTCTTTTGTTCTTTGAAATCACGGTAATAGGCGGCAACCAGCTCCTTGATCTGCTGGCGCGCCTCTGCTTCAGTAGTCCAGTGGGACATGCTCAACCCTCCAAATACTCTCTAATCTCCCATTCCATCTCACCGGCTATATCGCCGCCGGCCAGCCAAACCCGCGTCCACTGGCAGGTTTTGGCGATGGCCTCATCAATGTGCCAGCGGGGCTGCCAGCCGAAAGTGGTCTTCAGCTTCGTACTGTCCAGCTTCAGGAAGTTCGCCTCATGCGGCGCGTCAGCCTCCGCCTGATTGACCCAATCAAAGCCTGCGCCCCATTTTTCCTTAAACAACTCCACCAGCTGACCGGTGGTAACGCAGTCGCAATCGTCCGGCCCCACGTTATACCAGCCGGCAAGCCGCCCGTCCTCATACTGCCGCCGGGCGATCATCAGATAGGCGAACAGCGGCTCCAGCACATGCTGGTACGGTCGGGTGGAGTGGGGGTTCCGCACACCGATGGGCTTGTCCGCCTGCACGGCGCGTACACAGTCCGGCACAATGCGGTCAGCAGCGAAGTCGCCGCCGCCGATCACGTTTCCGGCGCGGGCGGTAGACACAGCCACACCGCTGTCGGCGAAAAAGCTGTTGACATAGCTATGGGTCACCAGCTCCGAGCAGGACTTGCTGTTGGAGTACGGGTCAAAGCCGTCCAGCGGCTCGTTCTCCCGATACCCCCACGCCCACTCGTTGTTGTGATAGACCTTATCCGTGGTAACATTCAAAACACTTTTCGTACAGGTGCTCTGCCGCACACATTCCAAAATGTTGACCGTGCCCATCACATTGGTTTCGTAAGTATACGCCGGGTTTTTGTAGCCCTCACGGACGATGGGCTGCGCCGCCAGATGCAGTACGATCTCCGGTTGTGCGGCGTCGAATGCCGCTTTCAGTGCGGGAAAATCACGCACATCGCCGATGACCGAGGTCATGTCCCTTTCCACACCGGAGATGGCAAACAGGCTCGGCTCAGTAGGTGCAGGCAGGGAGTACCCCGTGACCTCGGCACCAGCCATGGTCAGGATCTTGCACAGCCAACTACCCTTAAAGCCCGTGTGACCGGTGACAAACACACGCTTGCCGCGGTAGAAATCCAAATTCATACCGCCCATCAGTCCGCCCACACTTTCCACGGAGCTTGTCCGCTGACCCATAGCTTCTCCAGCATGGCCATTTCCCGCTTGTCATCCATGCACTGCCAAAAGCCTCGGTGGGTATACGACATCAGCTGCCCCTGCTCTGCCAATGTTTGAAGGGGTGTACGCTCAAATACACAGGCATCGCCGTCCAGCAGGTCAAAAACCTGCGGCTCCAGCACCATATACCCGGCATTGATGAGTGCACCGTCCGCCGCGTTCTTTTCGCGGAAAGAGCGAACGGCGTTATCGCCGCCGATGTCCAGCACGCCCTTCTGCTGCTGTTGGATCACCGCTGTCAGCGTGGCCAGCTTGCCGTGTGCGCGGTGGAATTTCAGCAGTTCCGCGATGTTTACGTCGCACACGCCGTCGCCGTAAGTCATCATGAACGGCTCGTTGCCCACATAGGGTTGTATGCGCTTGATGCGCCCGCCGGTCATGGTGTTCAGGCCGGTGTCCACCACCGTGACCTTCCACGGCTCGGCTCGATTGTTATGTACGGTCATTTCGTTCTGACCATGGGTAAAATCGAAGGTAATATCGCTGGTGTGCAGGAAGTAATCCGCGAACCACTCCTTGATCATGTGCTGCTTGTACCCCGCGCACACGATGAACTCGTTAAAGCCATAGCTGGCGTACTCCTTCATAATGTGCCAGAGAATGGGCATACCGCCGATCTCCACCATGGGCTTGGGCCGGTACTGGGATTCCTCACTGATACGTGTGCCGAATCCCCCGGCAAGTAATACAGTTTTCATGTTATTTTTCCCCTTACCACTTCAACAATCTTTTCACCGACTTGGCAAACGGTCGCAAAAACTTTGGGCAGTGTTTTTTCGCATAGATAACAATGGCACCTTTCACTCCGATAGGAGAACTACTACCACTCTGATGCGTGCACATCCGGCGAATAATTTCTTCATAGTAAACGCTTTGTCTCGCATACTTCCACCACCGTATTCCCATTCCCACCAGTGGGCTGTCCCATGGCTTTGGGACAGCTGCGTAGTGGATTATATAAGGATCTTCCTTCGCAATCTCCCATGCTCGAACGCTTTCAATAGGTGCGCTTCGAATGTGATATTCAGAATTCATTCTCTCTGGATATAGATTCCACCGCAAATCCAAATGTTGTATATGGCTTTCAAATGCCAGATTCAATACATCTTGCTCAGAGCACATAAACTGTCGTTTTTGCCATAGTGACATCAGCCAGTCCCGATCCACCTCTGCCCGGATGGCCTTTAAATTCATTAATAAAACATCGGCATTCACGTATTTGTAGGGATCTCTCATTCCGAGTTCCTTTGGAGAAATATCAATGCTTAATCGCCCGATGTATCCCAAATCCGGCGCACCCGCTATGTAACAATTCTCCGATAGCTCTGTCTGAAATAAATCCGCCAAATCGTGCTCAACAACTATGTCTGCGCCAAGGTTAATGACTTTGTCGTAATTCACCAATATCCACGGGAGCAGCAGGCGATAATAATTGATTTCTAAGTACGAATACCTTGCGCGCTTAATATACGTTTTTGCGATTGCATGAGGGTTAAAAAAGCGTAACGCTATATTCTTTCTGCCTCTCACCAATTCTTTGAGTGCCACCTCGTTTTG
>OGOB01000879.1_pt1 | contig 12311 bp, 9 predicted proteins | sample 1573611 | NCBI WGS metagenome assembly OGOB01 (sample SAMEA2582016, study PRJEB24529) | metagenome | biome: Human gut stool | place: China | collected 2011 | reverse complement strand
GTATATCATCTTCATATGCCATTGTATTTTTTAGGGATATTTACTGAATATCTTTATTTCGTCTTAATGGTTGTAATCTGTTATTGTCATCATCAGAAAGATACGTCTTTTTAGTCGGCAATTGTATCTTCAAAGTTTTCGATACGGGTTACTTTCTTGATGTGATCTATCTTTTTGAGGTTTGTACAGATGGTGTTCACATCATCTACATCGTGTACGTAAAGCTGAATGCGACCTTCGAAAATACCATCGTTCGATTCAATATTCAATTTATGAATATTTACATTCAACTGTTGAGATATAACTTGTGTAACCTGATTGAGGACTCCTATGCCGTCTATACCTTTAATGTATACATTGACCGGGAAGTTTAATGCTTTGCCTGTTTCCCATTCTACAGCAAGCAGTCGGTTACCGAAACTGGTCTTCAGCTGGGCTGCAATCGGGCACTGGCGTTTATGAATGACAATACGGTTGTTATCGTCAATGTAACCAAGTACATCATCCCCCGGAATCGGTTTACAGCAATCAGCCAGAATGTAATTCTTCTGAATGGCATCAGGAGTCAGCTTGATGATTTTCTTTTTGTCTATATTCAGTGAAGGATGTTCAGCTTGTTTCTCTTCCTGCTTGTTTTTACTGGTTCCTCCGAATGCAAAGCTGATATATTTCTTCCAGTTGGTAGGTGATGGCTTTTCCTTCAGCTCGTTTTTGTCTGCCTCACCTAATGAGAATATTCCCTGACCGATATTTAAGGTCAGTTCATCGTAATTCTTTACGTGATGCAGGTTGCAGAGCTTCTTGATATTCTCATCATTTGACGGCAGGTTTTCCTGATGGAAGAAATCGGTAAGCATATCTTCACCTTTCTGCTGCATTTCTTTCTTTTCACGCTTCAGAATAGCTTGTATCTTAGCTTTGGCTTTTGCTGTGGTGGCAAAGTTTATCCACGAAGGCTGTACCTTTTGTGATTTGGAAGTAAGTATTTCTACCTGATCACCACTTTGTAGCTTGTGGCTTAGTGGAACCAGTTTATGGTTTACCTTAGCTCCGATACAGTGACTGCCCAAGAATGTATGGATAGAGAAAGCAAAATCGAGTGCCGTACAGTTTTGCGGCATAGTCTTGATTTCTCCTTTGGGGGTGAAGACAAAAATTTCGGATGCAAACAGGTTCAGTTTGATGGTATCGAGGAAATCGAGCGCATCAGGCTGTGGATCGTCCAGAATTTCCTTAATGGTTTTCAACCACTTGCTCAGTTCGCCTTCATCTTCACTGCCTCCACCTTCCTTGTATTTCCAGTGAGCTGCAAATCCTTGCTCGGCAACGTCATTCATGCGTTCACTTCTGATTTGCACTTCAATCCATTGCCCTTTGTTACTCATCAGTGTCACGTGCAGTGCTTGATAGCCATTAGCTTTCGGATGGCTTACCCAGTCGCGCAGACGGTCGGGGTGAGGCTTGTATATTTTCGAGATAGCTACATAGATATCGAAGCAGTCGTTCAGTTCCTCTTCTTCGTTTCTTGGAGTAAAGATGATGCGCACAGCAAGGATATCGTAGATTTCTTCGAACGTGATATGCTTGGTCTGCATCTTGTTCCAGATGGAATAAGGAGATTTTACACGTGCCAGAATGCGATAAGGTATTTTCATCTTATCCAGTTGTGCACGGATCGGAGCTGTAAACTCGGTAAAGACGCTTTCGCGCTCTGCCTGAGTAGCTTGCAGCTTGTCTTGTATCTCTTTGTAAGTTTCCGGATGTTCGTATTTGAAACTCAGGTCTTCCAGTTCTGTTTTTATGCGGTTCAGACCTAGTCTGTTGGCAAGAGGAGCATAGATGTAAAGGGTTTCTCCCGCAATCTTATATTGTTTGCTGGGAAGCATGGAACCGAGGGTACGCATGTTGTGCAGACGGTCGGCTATTTTTATCAGAATGACTCGGATGTCGTCATTCATTGTAAGCAGGAGCTTTTTGAAATTTTCAGCCTGAGCCGAAGCGCGGTCGCCGAAAATGCCTCCGGATATTTTTGTCAGTCCGTCTACAATCTGTGCAATTTTAGGTCCGAACAGATTTTCTATATCTTCCACCGTATAGTCGGTATCCTCTACTACATCATGCAGCAAAGCCGAACAGATGGAGGTAGACCCCAGTCCGATTTCTACACACGCAATGCGTGCTACCGCAATAGGGTGCAGTATATAAGGTTCGCCCGAACGGCGTCGTACACCTTTATGTGCTTGCTTGGCAAAATTAAATGCTTTGGTGATTATTTCTACTTTTTTGCGGTGCTTGCTTTCCAGGTATCGATCTAAAAGTTCTTGAAAGGCATCATTTATTTGCTTTTCATCTGCTTGCTCTTGTGTAAGTTTTTCATCCGTCATTGTATTACTCCCTTAATCTATATTGCAAAAATAAAGAAAATAAAGAATTTAACAAGTAGAATGAAGTTTTTTCTTACAAAGCTATGGAAAAGGAAGATAGAAAAATGAAAAACCATCCTGACAAATCTTGGGATTGTCGGGATGGTTTTTATGATATTTCGGTGTAAAAATATGATACTTATCGGATGCGGAGTGATCTTCCGGCACGTATGTTACTGCCTTTGATTCCGTTCAATCTGCGTAACTGCGATACGCTTACTCCATATTTGGCTGCAATGCCTCCCAAAGTTTCTCCGTTTCTGATTCTGTGATAAACGGCTTTTCCTGATTTGGCAGACGATTTAATATCGGCTACTTCTACTTTGCTGCGTCGTGTCTGATAGACCTCCGGTTTATAGTTATAGATGCTGTCTTCGTTTTCGAGGAAACAGCTCATCATCTTGTTGGACAAGCGAAGCGCATAAGGCTTCTCATTTCCAGGAATGATGTCTTTTTTAAACTCCGGATTCAAGGCACGAAGCTCGTCGATGTTTGAGTTGCATACGGCAGCTATCTGCTGGAGATTGAGCGGACGAGAGATGTGTATGGTATCTGTTCCTTCCGGCATTCTCATTTCCAGCGGGCTGATGTTATGCTCACAATAATAGGTCATGATATAGTTTGCAGCGATAAATGCCGGCACATATCCACGAGTTTCCTGAGGCAGATAATTGTATAGCTTCCAGAAGTCCTTTTCTCCTCCCGAACGTCGGATAGCTTTGTTTATTGTGCCCGGACCGCAATTGTAAGCCGCAAGTACCAGATTCCAGTCGTGATAGATATCGTATAAGTCTTTCAGATAACGTGCTGCGGCACGAGTAGACTTGATCGGGTCACGACGTTCGTCTATCAGACTGGTTACTTGCAGTCCGTAAATTTTACCTGTAGCCAGCATGAACTGCCATAAGCCTACAGCTCCCTGACGGGAAGTTGCCATCGGGTTTAAGGCCGATTCGATGACAGGAAGATATTTTAACTCCAGCGGCAGGTCGTACAAGTCGAGTGCCTCTTCGAAGATGGGCATGTAGAAATTATTAGCACTCAGCATGAATGCAACCTTCTGTCGCAAGCGGGTAGCATACATGTCGATAAATTTGCGCACCACTTCGTTATACGGCATTTCGATGATGGCCGGAATACGTTGCAGACGATCCATGTAGATAGAGTCGCTTACTTCCGGATTGGTAGAAGTCGCAGTACAGTTTTCTCCCAGATTGATATAATTTTTCGAAATCCAGTCCAGATATAAACTGTCTGTTTCAGAAAGCATACCTTCGGGCAAATCGGCAGCTGCCTCCACACCTGAACTGGAGCGGACGACAATACTCTTTTCCGTTTGTTGGGCAAAGAGGGGCGAAAAGCTAAGGAAGGCGAGTATGCCAATACATAGTTTTTTCATAATTTAAAATCTAATACTGCATTGCAAGCCTATTCCTTGAGGAAGCTTGCGGTATGCATCGTTAAATATTGCAGGTTCCAGTGTCATTCCCAGATCGTTCGATATATCGAAGTTCGATAGCTCAGCGTCGACATATGCGTCGATTACCGACAACAGATAAACTCCGATGAAAGCAATTATACTTAAATCTCGCTGACGACGGAAGACATCTTTTCGTTTACGGAACAACTCTTGATAATAATCGAGTCTGTTTTGTACATCTTCTTTGGTATATCCGGCTGGCAGGAAATCCATATAACTGTCGTTATTCGGATTGTCACTCATGATGTCCTGATATGCCTGTGTATAATCCTTATACATCTTGCTGTTCCAGGTCAATGCATAAGTACATCCCACGAAACCTCCATAAACGATAGGCAGTTTCCAATACTTCCGGTTGTATATCTGACCTGCTCCGGGTATGGCAAGCGACAGCCAGATAGAATTATTGGGAGTGGGAAGCCATTTCTTTTTCTCCTTTATGGTTACAGGTTTCCGGCTTTGCAAAGAGTCACTCTGACGCATAAGTCTGGCCGTATCTACCGGAGCTTCCAGTTCCTCGATGCGCTTTTGACGTATATTCAGCGTATCGAGTAAAGCAAGGCTGTCGGCCACGTTTTGCGCGCGTATCGAATCGGCATTCAGTAAGCCTTTCCGGTGCTTGAGTGCACGTTGTGCATATCCTTCCGTACTTCCTCCCCATGCGAAACAGAGCATCAGTACGATATACAATACATATGTAAACGATCGTTCTCTCAAAACTTGTCCTTTTTATTCTTTTGGTTTCAATGAGTCCAGTATCTCCATGATTCTTTCCAGATCAGCTTCGTTGCTGAACGGGATACTGATTTTACCTTTTCCTTTGTTGCTGCACGAAAGCTGCACCTTTGTACCGAAGAAGGTACACAGATGATTTTGCAACATCGTATATTCTTCAGACAGTTTGGCGCCTTTGGGAGCAATCTTCTTGCCTCCCGACTCTACGCTTTCGCCGGCTGAAAGGGCTTTTACTATTTCTTCTACCTTGCGGACCGAATACCCTTGGGTGATTATTTCGTTGAAAATACGTATCTGTGTCTTCGGGTCATCCAGCGCAAGCAAGGCACGTGCGTGCCCCATATCTATTTCTTTATTTTTCAGTGCAACCTGTATCGGAGCAGGAAGTTTAAGCAGTCGCAGGTAATTGGCGATGGTAGTACGCTTCTTGCCTACACGTTCGCTCAGACGTTCCTGAGTCAGTTCATATTGTTCGATCAGATGCTGGTAGGCGAGAGCTATTTCCAGCGAGTTCAAGTCCTCGCGCTGGATATTCTCTATCAGAGCCATTTCCATTACATTCTCATCGTCGGCAGTACGGATGTAAGCAGGAATAGTCTTCAGCCCTGCCTGTATAGAAGCACGGTAACGTCGTTCTCCTGCTATTATCTGATATGAATCCTCATTCAGCTTGCGTAAAGTGATAGGTTGTATGATGCCGATTTCAGCTATTGAGTCGGCAAGCTCTTGCAGGGCAATCGGATCGAACTCGCGGCGCGGCTGGTTCGGGTTTACCGAGATTTTACTCAGTTCCACTTCGTTGATGGAAGAAGAGCCCGAAGTCTTAACCTCGTCGTTTGTAGAAATCAGCGCGTCGAGTCCTCTGCCCAGTGCAAATTTTTTCTGTACGGCCATATTTGTTTATTCTTTCAGCTTTCTATGCTTCTTAATTTTTGTTTATAATTTCGTTTGCCAAAGCCAGGTGGTTTTTTGCTCCTGTAGAATCCGCATCATACAAGATGGCAGGTATTCCGTGGCTGGGAGCCTCACTCAGTTTGACGTTTCGCTGGATAATGGTTTTGAATACCAGTTCCTGGAAATGACGTTTCACTTCGTCGTATATCTGGTTTGCCAGACGCAGACGTGAGTCGAACATTGTAAGCAGGAAACCCTCTATTTCCAGCGAAGGGTTCAGTTTTGTCTTGATTATCTTGATGGTGTTCAGCAGCTTGCTGATACCTTCCAGTGCAAAATATTCGCATTGTACCGGAATGATGACTGAATCGGCAGCTGTCAGTGCGTTGATGGTAATCAGCCCCAGCGACGGTGAACAGTCTATCAGAATATAATCGTATTCACTTTTCATCGGCTCTAATGCCTTTTTCATAATCTTCTCACGGTTTTCCAGGTTCAGCATTTCGATTTCTGCTCCCACGAGGTCGATGTGAGAAGGAATAATATCCAATCCGTCAATATCGGTCGTGTAAATAGCTTCCCGTATATCGGTCTGATTGATAAGACATTCATAAATAGAACAATCTATTTCTTTTAAATCTACTCCCAGACCGGATGAAGCATTCGCCTGCGGATCGGCATCGACTACCAGCACTTTCTTCTCGAGAGTTGCTAATGATGCAGCCAGATTAATGGTTGTAGTAGTCTTACCTACGCCACCTTTTTGGTTGGCTAAAGCAATAATTTTTCCCATATTAATCAGTTTATCTGATTGCGAAGTAACAAATAATCGTCGAAACTATGTATCAGCAAATGTCTACATTTCTTGAAAATGTTGATAACTTACGGCTTTTGTTAATAACTTCGGCGAGGCAAAGATAACGATTTATCTGTAATTATTCGTCGTGGTTTGGGAAGATTAATATTTGTTGTAACTTTACCGGCGATTATTAATGGAGAAATATATGACAAACGAAAGACCTCTTTTATTGCTGTCGAATGATGATGGCGTGAATGCCAAAGGAATACAAGAACTTATCGCTGCGTTACGCACTGTTGCCGACCTCATTGTTGTTGCGCCCGACGGGCCGCGTTCGGGTTCATCGGGAGCCATTACTTCCGAGCATCCGCTTCGCTGTACAAAGATGCGTCAGGAGCCGGGACTCATTGTATATAAGTGTTCGGGAAGTCCTGTCGACTGTGTCAAACTTGCTTTGCACGCTTTGGTTCCCCGTAAGCCTGATATGGTGATAGGAGGTATTAATCATGGCGACAACTCGTCGGTCAATGTACACTACTCTGGTACGATGGGAGTGGTGATAGAAGGATGCCTGAAAGGAATCCCTTCGGTAGGATTTTCGCTTTGTAATCATAGTGCGGATGCTGATTTTTCTGCAACGCTGCCTTATGTGCGCCGCATTGTAGAAGAAGTGCTTGCAAAGGGACTTCCCGTAGGTAAGTGTCTGAATGTGAATTTCCCTGATACAAACGTACTGAAAGGTGTGCGTATCTGCCGTCAGACTGATGGGGTATGGACCAATGAATTTGTTAAGGCAGATCATCCGCGTGGCGGATATTATTACTGGCTGACAGGTGAGTATCAGAATAACGAGCCTGATGCTGAAGATACCGATCACTGGGCGTTGGAACACGGTTATGTGGCCATTACTCCTACGCAAATTGATGTGACGGCATATTCGCTGATGGAAGACTTGAAACACTGGAACTGGAACGTATGAAATATTATCTGATAGTAGGAGAGGCATCGGGCGACTTGCATGCATCGAACCTGATGCGTGCCTTGCAGCACGAAGATCCGCAGGCCGAATTTCGCTTTTTCGGAGGCGATCTGATGAAGGCGGTGGGAGGTACTTGCGTAAAGCATTACCGTGAATTGGCATATATGGGTTTTATTCCCGTACTGCTTCACTTGCGTACTATTTTCCGTAACATGGATTACTGCAAGAAGGATGTTGAAGCGTGGCAGCCGGATGTGCTGATCCTTGTTGATTATCCGGGATTTAACCTGAAGATAGCCGAATATATCAAACAGCATACGCGGATACCTGTCTACTATTATATTTCGCCTAAGATTTGGGCTTGGAAGGAATATCGCATCAAAAATATCAAGCGCGATGTAGATGAACTGTTTTCTATTCTGCCTTTCGAGGTCGATTTTTTCAAGAAACACCAGTATCCGGTGCATTATGTGGGCAATCCTTGTGTCGATGCTGTGGATGATTTCCGGAAGAATGGTGAGGAAGCTTTCAGTGAGTTTATTGCTGCCAATGGGTTGGAAAACAGACCGATCATAGCCTTACTTGCAGGAAGTCGCCGGCAGGAAATCAAAGATAATCTGTCGCGTATGATTGAGGCAGCACGCAGTTTTCCGCAGTATCAGTTTGTGGTGGAGCTCCTGGTATTGAGCCTGATTTCTACAAACAATATATCGACAGCAGCACGAAGATTGTGTTCGGGCAGACTTACCGTTTGTTGCAGCAGGCTGAGGCTGCACTGGTTACTTCGGGAACAGCTACGCTCGAAACGACTTTGTTCCGTGTACCTCAGGTAGTATGTTACTATACGGCAGCAGGCAAGTTGGTTTCTTTCCTTCGCAGGCATATCTTGAAGGTGAAATACATTTCATTGGTAAATCTGATAGCCGACCGTGAAGTGGTGACTGAACTGGTTGCCGACGGTATGACGGTTGCCAATATAAAAAAGGAATTGGCTAAGATTGTACCGGGAGGAAGCGGGCGTTCGCTTATGCTTTCAGAATACGACCGGCTGATAGCAATTTTAGGAGAACCCGGAGCATCGGAGCGTGCTGCATCTCAGATTACAGCTTTGTTAAAGTCGAATCACAAAGCCTGATACCATTGGCTTCTGTTTTTACATGGAGACTTTGTTGAAAGAAGAGCAAAAGTGTAGAAAAACTTCTTGATGTTTTTTTATTTTTTGTACGAATTTCAGACATAATAAGCCCTTCATTTCTTCTGTTTGTCAATACGTTGTGAATCAACTGATTGCATAGCAAGATGCATATCTGAAACGTATAGAAGAAATGAAGGGCGCTTTTTATGGTCTTATGCAAGGATAAGGCCTACCAGATACAGGTATACTACAGCTGCTGGAACGGCCATCAGAGTACTGTCGAAGCGGTCGAGCATACCTCCGTGTCCAGGCAGGATATTGCCTGAATCTTTAATGCCGAGGGTACGTTTCATCAGCGATTCGGTCAGGTCACCCCATGTTCCGAATACTACTACAGTCAGTCCCAGTCCAATCCATACACCAGTGCTCAGGAATGTAAAGAAGTGTGCCAAAACGATGGCTGCAATGATGCTGAACACGGCTCCACCGATAGAACCTTCCCACGATTTCTTTGGGGAAATACGTTCGAACAGACGGTGTTTCCCAAACAGCATGCCGGTACAGTAAGCACCCGTATCGTTTACCCAGTTGAAGATAAAAATGGACAAGGGCAGTATGGGGTTATACTGAGATACGCTTTCTGTTGCGCTGCTGTGGTAAGCCAGCACGTTGAGCAAAGCGAATGATAAGGCAATATATATCTGGCTCATCATGGCATATGCCCAGTTATTGAGCGGATTAGGCTGCTTCTTGTACAATTCACTGATAAACAGATAAAGTATCAGGAAGAGATAAGGGATGAATATCTCATTCGCTCCCGGCACTACTCCGATATATCCGAAGCAGAGGAATAAAAACAAACCAGCCAGAATGGATATAGGTTTGTTCATGCGCGTATGCTCCATTCGGTTGACAATGTTTCCGAATTCATTGATCGTAAGTGCACTGATCAATGCAAACAAAATTGTAAATGAAATGGGCCCTCCCAGAATACAGCCTACAAGTACGGCTACGAATATCACTCCTGTGATGGCTCGTTGAAGAAAATTGCTTTTCACGGCAGTAAGGTTTTAATGTTTGTTATTAAAAATACTTTTGTCATTCAGTAAGCTCGTTTGGAGCCTTCTGAATGACAAAAGTTATGTTATCTGTTGTTTATCAGATGATTGTCAGGCTTGCTTTTCCTCATCTTGTGTAGCAGAAGTTCCGGAGTTTTCAGTCTGTTCCTTAGTTTCCGGTTCAGATGCTGTAGCAGGAAGAGCTTTTTCCTCAGCAGCCATGATTTCTTCCGAACGAGATGCCCATGGACGCTTTCCGAATATTTTTTCTACATCTTCAGCAAAGATGACTTCACGGTCTATCAGAAGCTGTGCCAACTGGTTGTGACCTTCCTTATGCTCTTGCAACAATGCCTTGGCACGAGCATATTGTTCGTTGATCATCTTCTGCACTTCCTGGTCAATCAGTTCAGCTGTATGCTCACTGTAAGGTTTGTTGAAGCTGTATTCGTCATTGCTGTAATAACATAAGTTAGGCAACTTGTCGCTCATACCTGCATATGCTATCATGCCGTAAGCTTGTTTGGTTACTCGCTCCAGGTCATTCATAGCACCGGTTGAGATGTGACCGATAAATACTTCTTCGGCAGCACGTCCTCCCAGCGTAGCACACATTTCGTCCAACATCTGTTCCTTGGTTGTAATCTGACGTTCTTCAGGCAGATACCATGCTGCTCCCAATGCACGTCCGCGAGGAACGATTGTAACCTTAATCAGCGGATTGGCATGTTCCAGGAACCATGAAATCGTAGCGTGTCCTGCTTCGTGCAGCGCAATGGCACGTTTCTCTGCTGCTGTCATAACCTTGGTTTTCTTTTCCAGACCACCGACTATACGGTCGATTGCAGCCAGAAAGTCATCTTTACCTACTGACGGTTTTGAGTGGCGGGCAGCTATCAGAGCAGCTTCATTACATACATTGGCAATATCAGCTCCACTGAATCCCGGAGTCTGGCGAGCCAGCAAGTCAACGTCTACCGTATTATCCAGTTTCAATGGGCGGAGATGTACGCCAAATACATAAATCTGTCGGTCGAATCGTCCGGCACGAAGCAAGGCCTTATCCAAAATATCTACACGGTTGGTTGCAGCCAGGATAATAACTCCACTGTTTGAACCAAATCCGTCCATTTCTGTAAGCAGCTGGTTCAGGGTGTTCTCGCGTTCATCATTACCTCCCATGCTCGGATTTTTTCCACGGGCACGACCTACAGCATCGATCTCATCGATAAAGATGATACAAGGTGACTTTTCTTTAGCCTGGCGGAATAGGTCGCGTACGCGTGAAGCTCCCACTCCGACAAACATTTCAACGAAATCGGAACCTGATATAGAGAAGAAAGGTACGTCAGCTTCGCCTGCAACAGCTTTGGCAAGCAATGTCTTACCTGTTCCCGGAGGGCCTACTAACAGGGCTCCTTTAGGTATCTTTCCTCCCAGTTCTGTATACTTTTGAGGTTGTTTCAGAAATTCTACTATTTCCTCTACTTCCTGTTTGGCTGCTGCCTGACCAGCAACATCCTTGAAAGTGATGCGGTTTGCTCCTTTTTCGAAAAGCTGTGCTTTGCTTTTTCCTACACTGAACACACTTCCGGCTCCTCCCGGACCTCCGCCACCACTCATACGTCTCATGGCGAACATCCATATTCCTATTAATAATAAGAAAGGAGCAATGTTCCAGAAAATCATACCAAAATAATTGGTTTGCTTTTCGTAACTGATAGAACCTGTAAAGTTTCCGCTGTCTTGTTCTTCGTCAAGGAATTTATCGAGTGCTTCCATTGAGCCTATCTTGACATTTACAGAAGGACTTCTTCCTACTTTATTAGCATCCTTTCCGAACACATCAACAATGTTTTCAGGCTTGATGAACATATCTACGGTGTTGTCATCGTAAGCAATGATTTTACTTGCATATCCTTTGCTTACCATTTCCTTGAATTCGGTATAGGTTATTTCCTTGCTAGCGCTTCCGTCTTCGCTCGAGAAATAAAGAAAACCAAAAACAAGTGCTATTATAACGTACAGCCAACTCAAACTAGGTCGGGGTACATTAATCTTAGGTTTATTGTTGTTTAAATTTTCGCTCATACAATTTTTTTATGAAGTTAGTCAATATCGGGGAGAGATGTTAATTTGGCATCTGCCCACAGATGTTCCAAGTTGTAAAAATCTCTCACTTCAGGTAAAAAGACATGTACCAGTACATCACTGTAGTCCATTGCAACCCATTCTGCGTTTCTCAGTCCGTCTATTCCCGTAGGTTTGTCATTTATTTCTTTATGTACATATTCCTTGACTGAGTCAACGATAGCTATAACTTGACTTGGGGAATTACCTTGACAGATTACGAAATAGCTGCAAATGGTATCATCAATGGCGGTGAGGTCCGCTATTACAATGTTTTTACCTTTCTTTTCTTGAATGCCTTCTGTTATTTTTTTTACTAAAGTCTCTGCTTCGTTCATTATAATGTTATTAACAACTGATTATTCTAATATATGTATTTACAACAATGCACAAAGATACTTGGTTTTCTCATTCTAGCGAAAAAATGTGCATTAAATATATTCGGTTAGAGAATCTTTTTATTGTTATGTTAAGCCTAGAGTGAAGATACACGGTCAAGAAGGATAAGGAAGGCTGGAAAAGAAAGCAAATGGAGAAAAAAGAATCTTGATTAGAAAAAAAAGCTTCAAAAATTTGTGGATTAAATAAAAAACCGTATCTTTGCAGCGTCAAAATCAAAACGGGTGTTTTGATAGGAAAATTGGGATATGGTGTAATGGTAACACAACAGATTCTGGT
>OGOB01000877.1_pt1 | contig 12342 bp, 10 predicted proteins | sample 1573611 | NCBI WGS metagenome assembly OGOB01 (sample SAMEA2582016, study PRJEB24529) | metagenome | biome: Human gut stool | place: China | collected 2011 | reverse complement strand
TACATTTTCAATAAATTTTTATTTTTGCGGAAATAAGTATGTTAATTTACCATTTAAAAAATAGTATCTATTTATTTGTTCGGCAATTTTAGTTTTTTGCTTTTTCTTTTTCAAGTTGTTTTAGACTTTTTTAGGTGCAAGCAAATTTTCTGTCATAGTTCCACCAATATCAGCAATTGCCTTTCTTATTTTTTTACCAATTTCATAATGAGTTTTATTAGATTTCTTTTCAGTATCAATTTTATATTTAAAATTAGATGATGTTCTAGATGTTGTATTAAACATAACTTTTAAATATTTCTGTTTCATCATTGTAGCCTCACTTTTGTGTAATATGTAGAAAATTTCTTAGTTTAGAAATAATCTTTTGGAATACTGATTCTTTATATTCTATCATGTTTACATTTTCGCTTGTTTGTTCAATATGTTTATCTATTCTATTTTTAAAAATACTATCAGGGTTATATTGTTTTCTTCTCTGCTCTTCAGCAATTATTTCATCTTCGTTTAAAAGAGAAATCATTTCTTTTTTAGCTTCAGCATCTAATAAAAAATTCATATTGATATATGTTAAAAGAGATATTGTGTCTATATGTAGATTGTTTTCTGTTATGCTTTTACTATCATCATATTTAAAATTATAATTAATATCTTTATTTTTATTCAAAAACTCCCAAAATTCTTGAGGGATTTTTTTTATATTTTGTTCATTCATTTTATTTAACACGCATTCGACTTCAACCAATCTTTGACTTAATTCTTCCATTTTTTCCTCATTTCAATAAATTTATTTTTCTTGAGATTTAGTTCTATTAAATATTCTAGAAAACAGTCCGTGTGATTTTCTCATTCCACTAGATAAAGCACCTGGATTGTTATGCAATACATTTCTACCTGCGTTGGAAATATCTTCTGGGTTAATATGATGACTTTGTGACCTTGTTTGAATATTATCAACCAACTCATTTGTATCATCTAATATTCTATGTATTTGTTCAGGATTATATTTTGACCAGCATAAGCATATATTGCTCGCTTAATATGACCTAAATTACCTAATATTTTCATTAGTTCAATATTATCATATTTTTCAAAAAAACCTGTAAAAAATTTTTCTGATAAACCTGCTTTTATTGAATTTGTTAAATTTCCATATGTTTTTCCTACAAATTTATCACATAAACTTTCAAATATTCCATAATTTGAATCAAAAGAAGCATAATAACTATAATCTCCTGATATTGGAGGAGTCTTTAATGACACTTTTGGTGGCTCTGGAATTCTTTTTGCCATGACCATCATTCCTAGTGAAAATTTCTCAACCAAATATTCTTCTAATAACTTTAGTCCGTCTAAATAAACTCCTTCTTCTTCCTTTAATTCTACTCTATTTTCCTTCTTTGTTTTAACTATCTGATTTAAAATAATATTAGTCACACGTTCATCACTATAATTTAGGCCCATTAATAAATGCCCTAATTCATGATATAAAGCTCGAGCTCTCTTTCTGTTTTCTCCAAAAATATCTTCACTTAAACCAATTATGAATTTACCATTATTTTTTTTGATAATTCCATTTGCTCCTCCTAATTCCTGTTGTGTCATAGCTGATATCGAAAGATTTCTATTGTATTTTTTTATATAACTCTCACTTTCTAAACCATTAATTCTAAAAAATTCCTCCATTGGTTTCAAATCACTATTCAATAAATTAAACTCATTCTTATTTAATTTTCTCATCATTTATCTCCTATTAACATTTAAAAATATATTACCATACTATAAATAAATTTTCAACCAATCAAAAGTTTAATTTTTTCACGCATTTAATATTTTATTATATACGTATAGTGCTGCTTGATTTTGCTCTGCTTTTGATATTTCCATTATTTTAGCCATTGTAAATGTTATAGAAGGGTATTTATTGAAGTTTATGATAGTTGTTCTATATTCTTCATCGATTTCTTTTAGTTTGTTATCAAATATCTCATACATTTCAGGCTTGTCATATTTTAGATTGGTATAATTACTATCACTCATTCTTATTGCTAATCTTAATTTATCCTTTATATCCATATTATTTATCATAGCTATTAAATATTTTACTTTATCTTGTTCCATTTTCTATTACCTCCAAATTAAAATCTTGTATCATTATTTCTTTTTCTATTATTTTTACTATTGTTAATTTCATATACTATTTTTATTTTTCTAGCAATGTCATTTGCTATTTCATTATCATTGTCATCAAATATGCCATTTCTATATAAATCATCACTAACATATTTATATTTTTCATCGTTATTAAATCCAATCATTTCTTGGAATCTCTTTAATAGGCTTCTCCAAAATTCTTTGAATTTATGAAGTTGTCCTTTTAATTCTTCTTTGTCAGCTCGCAAATTATCTATTATTTCATCTTTATCACTGATAGTATCTGTAAGTCTGTTAATTGTTTCAGTTTGTTGCTCTAATTGATATTTTAGTGAACGATTTTCTTTTTCTACTTCATATGCAGAATATTCAAAGTCTTTAATGGCTATATTTAGGTCATTTCCACTTCTAATAGTTTTATTGGTATCTTTTACATCTTTAGTAAAGTTTTTTATTTCTTGGACATCCTCGCTTGAAATAACCATATTATTTTTATTCATTAGAGTAGGTTTTAGATTGTCTAATATTCTATTTATATTTTTACTTGCATTATCTAGTTTTTCAGTTTGCTCATTTGCTTTAGCAAGTTTTTGTTCTTTTCTTTTTAGCTGTTTCTTAAAATCCTTATAGCCGTCCATATCTTTAACATTAATATCTTGATTTCTGCCTTTTTGTTTTGCTTTAAGCCTACTATCTACATCATAGAACTTATTATATGATTTTATACAGGCATTTCTCATTTTATCTTGTATTTCAGAAAGTAAGGTTTTAGTAAATAGTTGTGATTTTCCAACTTGTTTTTTCATACCTCTGTTACAATTTTCTATTACTGGAACACCAATAACATGCATATGTGGGGAAGTTTCATCAAAATGAATAGTAGCATTTGCAACTTTAAAAGTAGGGAGTATTTTAACTAAATCTTGAATTTGCTCATTATATACATCAGTCATTTTAAATTTATACTCATCATCTTTATCTTGCCAAAAATCCATATCTCCAAGTTCTATTATAATTTCACAAGCAATGTCATTTTGAGATTCACATACTTTTTTATAATAATTATCAATCTTTCTGTCATTTCTTGTTTGTGTATTATTATATTCTATACGAGCTTCTTCAAATTCTTGTAAATATAATTGTTTTACATCGTTCACTATATTATCTGTTCCATAAATTGTAGTAATTAATTCTCTTTGATTATCATAATCTCGTAAATTGTGTTTGTTAACTCTTGATAAATCATTTGCATTTTGAATTGCATTATTTGAAAGGGAAGTAGTTCCAGACGCATTTCCTTTAGCTGTCTTTTTTGCTACTTTACTTTTGTTTTCGTTCTATTCTTTATGGAGCACACAGTGCTCCGCTACATACAGTAGCATTACAAGTAGTTCGACGAAAACGCATTATGGAGCTACTGGGCAGAATCGAACTGCCGACCTACAGGTTACGAATCTGTTGCTCTACCAACTGAGCTACAGTAGCATGTATTTTAAGTATACTATAATCATTTTTTGTTTGCAATAGTTCTGCATCATTAAATTTAAAATTATGGCAATATTACAGGGCTGTCCCCAATTGTTCAAATGGAGCAATTGGGGACTGTCCTTAATTTGGCATCTTTAAAAATGTTTTCCTTTTTTCTTTTTTAAGTCATCGTTTGGGTCTTCATTTGTTTCTTCAAAATTATTATTTTCTATTTTCTCTTTTGTTTCATATTGGTCTAAATACTCGTTTTTGTTTTGTTCATATTCTCCATTATTTGTTGCTTTTTCTTCTTTATTTTTTTTGCCTGCATTTAATTTATCTCTTTTAATTATTAACAATAATATTATTAAGCTTATTATTCCTGCTATAATATAGAATATTTCTTTTGCTGATAGTTTAGGCAATATTCCTTGTTTTTCTGCTTGTTGTACTGGTTTGTTTACTGCTATCTGATATGTTGTTGTTTCATCTGTTTTAGTTGATTTCAATAATATTGTTATTACATTTTCTCCATCTTGTAAATTGCTATTTCCCAAAATTTCTATTGTAGTATTTTCGTCACTTGTTGTAGCATTTACTTTTAATTCATTTATTTCACTATTGCTTAGTGTAGCTGTATATGCAAATATGTCTGGTGAAAATGCTGGCTCTATGTTGATTCCTTCTATAGTTAGTGCTGATAATCTCAAACTTGATTGCACAGTTTTTTCTCTTGTAGCAGTTATTATATATGTTCTAGTTGTTCCATCTTCTGCTGTTACTAATATTTTAACTATATTATCTCCTTCTACTAATTTATCATTTCCAGAGATTTCAACTTTTGATTTGCTATCTTCTGCCTCTGCTATAATATCTAACTTTTCTATACTATTTGGAACTTTGATTGTATAGTCTGTAACATCTTTTTTAAATTCTGGTGTTAGTCCTTCTGGTTTTACTTCTAGTTTTGCTAAATTTTTGTTTGTTGATTTTTCTTCATTTTTAGGTTGTTCTTTCGGTTTTTGTTCTTCTGCTTTTGGCTGTGTTGTAGTTAAATATTCACTGTATATATACCCTGTTGAACCGTTAAATGATACCTTGCTCCAACCGTTATCGCCTTTTCCTATGCGCGTTACACTTTTGCCTGCTCCTAATGAACCTATTATTCCACTACTTGTTGACCAACTTTTTCTTACATTTACTTCCGTAGTTGCATAAACAGTTTCATTTACTGATGTGAATTTTGGTTCTGTTGGTGTAGTATTTCCACCTGCATTGCCACCTGTACTTCCTCCACCTGTTGTATTATTGTTCTGTTTTGCTTTTACGGTTACTGTATCCGTTTTAGGTTTAAGTAGATTTTCGTCTTTGACCAATTCTCCTGTTGTAGATGAAGAAATACCAGTTTCTTCATCTGGGCTAATTGTCACTGTTGCTTTTCCCACACTTTTTGCCGTAACAATTATTTTCTCATCTGCTCTTCCATCGTCAATAAAAACAGACGAAATATTAACTGAAACATTTTGACTATGCGATATATTAAACTTTCCTGTTAATCCTGTCGCTGTTATTGTTATATTGTATGACTCTCCTACTGTTACAGAATCCCTTCCAGACGTTATGCTAAAACTTGCAGCCTCTGCACTTGTACTAATTACTAATAAAATCATTACTATAGCAATAATAATACTTATTGCAACTTTTGTTTTTTTCCTTCTCATTTTTTATTTTCCTTTCGTAGAATTTTTTATATTTCTATTTTGCCTTTCCCCATTATGTAATTTTTTACTCTAACATAATCTGCTGCCGTTGTTTTCTTATCTGAATCGACATCTGCACTTTCTCTTTCTACATTGTTTAATGTTTTTTTGCCCATAATATGGTTTTTTATTTTAACATAATCTGCTGCTGTTATTCTAGCATCACCGTCTATGTCACCTTTTACTATTATTATATATTCTTTTTCTTCTATTATTACTTTATATCCTGTTCCTACATTACCCGTTTTTATCTCTTCATTACCCTTTTTAATTATTGTATTATTGTATTTTGTCTTAATGTTTTCCACTGTTGTTTTTGGCACACACATTAAATTTGTTCCATCTATCTTAAAGATGTCATTTGTATTTTCTGGCTCTTGAGGTTCTTGTGGTTTATCACTTTCTATAGGTTCAATATTTTGTTCTGAGCCACCTGCTCTTGCCACATAACCAATAATTCCATTTCCTGTAACAACTTTATCCCATGTATACCCATTTTTATTAGAAACTGCTTTTTGTGTTCTTGTTAATATTGTACCCTTTTCTACAATTGTTAAACATTTAGCGTCTATTCCTGGATTTTCTCTTATCTTAAGGCCATATTCACATACAACTTTTACTAATTCATTACCCGAGTCATCTGAACCTGAACTTACTATATTTAAATATTTTGAAGCTAAATATCCCTGCGTTCCATTGTTTAATTTTACTTTATACCAATTGTATCCATCTACACCATTGTATTGGCCTTTTTCAATTATTGTAAGTGCTTGTCCCTCTGTTAATGTAGTAATTACTGTTGTATTTGATGTTCCTGGCCCGTTTCTTAAATTTACATCTGTATTTGCAATTGCTCTTTCACTGCAATTAGTTATGTCACTAATTCGCTTTATATAAGTTGAATTAATATATCCCTTTGTTCCATTTGCTAATACTACTTTGTCCCATCTTATTCCATCATTTGTAGAAACTCCTATTTCTATTCTTAATATTTTTGCTCCTTTTTCTAGTGTTGCTATATTTGTTGCTGAACTTTTTGCTTCTTTTTTTATGTCGGCTTTTGAATTAAGTTCTACATTTTGTGTTACAATTGTTTGACTTCCTGGATATGGGCAATTCTGTTTTGGCATGTTCTCATATACTGGTATTAAAAAATTAAATGGTATCTCATTACTTGTATTTATAAATCCAAGCTTTTTGTAAGCACCTCTTACTTCTTCACCTTCAGTTTTTGCAGCTGATACATTTTGCATATATTGGTGATAATACAACTCTGTTTCATAATCATCTACAACATCAAATTTTTGTAAATATAATGTAGATTGTCCATATTGTATGTATTCTTTTGCAATAAATTTTGCTCCTCCATGTATTGCTTTTTCCGGTGAAGACCATCCATTATTTTTGGCATATTTTAATCCGTTAGCCATAATGTCACTTCCTGTAGCGCCAATATTAAAGAAGTTATAATATCCTCTGTATGTTGAATTATAATTACCTGAAACCATTGCAGTTCCTGTTGTTCCTTGCTCTTGCAATATCCTACTTGCTAAATGATATGGACTAACATTATATGTTTTACCTGCTTCCATTATAATCTGTGCATATGATTTATTTATTGTAGCTTGTTTTCCATTTGTATCTATATAATTAATACTATTTCCCTGTAGATATTTACAATTTGCCAAAATACTATTTACTCCTGAAATCGTGTGTAATTCTGCATTATATCCAAGTTCTTCAAATTGAAATATGTAATCTTCATAAAGGAAATTTCTAGGATCCATGTAATATGAAACTGCTACTTCTGAAGCGCCCTTCCATCTTCCCTCATCATATGTTCTTTTATTTGCCTCGCAGTATGCACAAAGCCATTCTCCTTTTCTATCTGCTGGGACTAAATTTCTGCTATGTGCTTCTGTTGTTTCATTTTTTATAACTTGATTCCAGTCAAGCCCTGTAAAAAATATTGTATATGTCCATGTTGGATGTTGCTTTTTTAAGTTGTTAATTAACTCCGTATATCCTGGATAATTTACAAGTTTATTGGTTTTGCTCTCTGGCTCTTTGTATTGAGCAGCATCAACCTTATGTGGTAAAATATTTATTATAAAAAATGATAATATTATCATTACTATTAACATACTAATTATTTTATACATTCTTCTCAATTATTACACCTCATTTGTTATTATTCGACAAATAAAGTATAACATTGTTATTTTTTTTAGTCAATTGATATAAAGAAAAAGTAATATAATTGTAACAAAAATTTATTTTTTCATTTTATTTACAATTTACTACTTGTTGCCTTAGATAGTTATTATTTCTTTAATTCACTTATATAATATTAATATATGCAAAATGAAAAAAATATGTTACAATATCAGCGGAGGTTTTTGTATGAATAAAATCGAATTATTATCTCCTGTTGGAGATTGGGATTGCTTATTAGCCGCAGTTCAAAATGGTGCGGATAGTGTGTATTTTGGTTCTACTCTGTTTAATGCTAGAGCTTCTGCAAATAATTTTGATGTTCCCACATTAAAAAAAGCTATACAATACTGTAAGTTAAGAAACGTAAGAACTTTTTTAACTTTAAATATTTTAATTAAAAACTCTGAATTTAATGATGCCATTAATTTAGCTCAAAAAGCTTATGAATTTGGCGTTGATGCCTTAATTGTACAAGATCTTGGGCTTGCAAGATATTTAATTAAGAATTTTCCGGATATGCCTATTCATGGCAGTACTCAAATGTCAATACATAATTTAGAAGGTGTTTTAGAATTACAGGATTTAGGTTTTAAAAGAGTTGTTCTTGCGCGTGAATTACCATTAAATGAAATTCAATACATATGTAAAAATTCTAAAATAGAAATAGAAACTTTTATACATGGTGCTCTATGTATTTCTTATTCTGGTCAATGCCTGTTTTCCAGCATTATTGGTGGACGTTCTGGTAACAGGGGCAAATGTGCAGGTCCTTGTAGGTTGCCTTATGAACTTTTAAACCATAATAACGTTTCAAATAAAGAAACAACAATGGATAAAGGTTATCTATTAAGTCCAAAAGACTTATGTACCCTTGACTATTTACCTCAGTTAATTGATGCTGGTGTAAAATGCTTTAAAATTGAAGGAAGATTAAAAAGTCCAGAATATGTTGCAACTGTAACTAGAATATATCGTAAATATATAGATAAAATATTAAATAAAGAAGATTATATTGTTGAAGACTCTGATATGAAACAGCTGTTGCAAATATTTAATAGAGGTGGCTTTTCTAGTGGACATCTTTCAGATTCACCCAATAAAAACCTGATTTTCAAAGAAAGACCTAATAATATCGGCTTATTCCTTGGAAATATTAGCAAATTTAGCAGCAATAAAGGGCATATTACTTTAACATTAAATGAGGATTTGGCAATTGGAGATACTATTTATACAGAAAAAGAAGATTCTAAATATACTGTTTCAGAACTGATGCAGAAAACATTAAATCTTACACATGCTAAGGCTGGCACAAGAGTTACAATTGGTAGAATGAAAGGTAATATATCTGTTGGAGATAAAGTGTACAAATTAAATAGCAAAGAATTGCTAAATACTGCTAGACTTTCTTATACAAATTGTGAAAATAAAAAAATAAATATTAATGCAAACGTTATAGTGAAAAAAGGAATTCCTATAAGCATATCTGTTAACTATAACAATTCTGTTATATCTGTTTCTTCAGATGTTGTCCCTATTCCTGCAATTAACTCCCCTATAACTTCTGAAAGAATTATAAAGCAGATTTGTAAAACTTCAAATACGCCATTTAATTTTAAAACAGTAAATGTTCAACTTGATGATGGATTGTTTATTCCTAATATAAGTGTTTTAAATGAACTAAGACGCAATTTGTTATTAAAACTACAAGAGCATATATTGGCTGAAAGTGCAAGGACATCTAATTTTGAACTAAATAATATTACTTTGCCATATAATATTCTAAAATCCGAAAAGAATAATAATAAAAAAATATCAATCTTACTAAGAAATATTAATTCTGACATAGATTACTCTATTTTAGATTTTAAAAATATAAGTAGCTTATATATTCCTTTAAAATGTTTTGTAAATAAAAAATTGGAAAAAATATTAGAATTTTTATCAGATAAGGTAAATACATATGTATACCTACCATCTGTAATAAAAAACAATTATAAAAATATTATAAAGAAATATTTGGAAGATATTATACAAAAATACAAAATTAAGGGATTTGTTATTTCTAACTTATCAAATTTGAAATTTTTAAAAGGCTATAAAAGCAATTTTGAGATAATAGGAAATTCATCTTTAAATATATTTAATAATTATTCTATAAAAGAATGTGCTGAATATGGAATAAATAAAGTAACTCTTTCAAGGGAATTAAGTAAAACAGAACTAGAAGATATTCTTAAATATAATCTTGATATAGATACTGAACTGATTGTTTATGGAACTTTACCTATAATGTCTTGCAATTACTGCTTTTTAGGAAAATCAAATATGTGCTATCCTGAATGTAAAAGACTTTGCTCTGACGACAACTCTTATTACTTAAAAGACAGATTAGGCTTTAAATTTAGAATAGTTTCAGATAACATTCAATCAATTACATCTATTTTTAATAGCAAAATTTTATCAATTTCTCCTAAGACATTTAATGTTTCGTCTGTTAGAATAGATATATTAGACGAAAATGTAACCACAATAAATAAGATAATTGAAACTGTAAAATCAGGAAAATCATTTGAAGGTAAAGAATACACTTCTGGAAGATTAGAAGAAGAAAAATAACTGACAGGCGGAGGCTTTAGCACCTCCGTCTTTTTTCACAATTATTGTGAAGCCGTTAATTTAATTAATAAATCTATGTTATCGTCTTTTGCTGCTTTGTTTCTACGTATTGCTCCACATTTTTTACATCTAAATATTATTATATATCCTTTTTTTGAATCTGGCTCTACTCTTATTGGTTCTAGTACTCCATGGCATGTTTCGGCTCTATCTCCCGGATTTATATCCACATGTTTTGAATACAGACAATATGGGCAATGATTTCTGCATGAGTATCCTAATTTGGGTACATGTTGCCCGCAATGTTCACATATAAATTCTTCATCTATTTCAAAAAATTTTCTACCCATTTCTTTTTTTCCTCTTTACCAATATTTAATCTTCGTATATGCTTCCTCCAATAAACTCTCTTAGCAAAGAATTCTTTGGAACTAATTCATCTGGAATATCTTCAAAATAATTTAAAAGATTATATAAATTCTTAGCCTCTGAAAACTCCTTTGAAGCATTTGTTATTTCTTTTAATAAAGGATGTGCATGTTTTTTTAATACACACAATTCATATATTAATGATGTGTTAAACATACTGTCGGCATCTTCTTGAAACGGATATATGTATTTTTCTTCTCCTTGATTAACAGAAAGCCATGTTTCCAATGTATGTAGGGCACTATAACTTCTAAATTGATAATCTCTTACTATTCTTCTTATAAGTCTCGTGTCAGTTGTAGATATTCTGTTAAAATAATCTATATTTAGTACTGTTAATGCACTTATATATATTTTATACTTTTGGTCTTTTGAAATTGCTTCTGTTAGCTTGTCATTTAAGCAGTGAATTCCTTCCATTACAAGTACTTCATCCTGCGCTAATCTCATTTTCTCTCCATGGTATTCTTTATGACCTGTTTTAAAATTAAATGTTGGCACATCAATTTCTTCACCATTTAATAATTTTGTTAAATGTTCATTAAATAATTTTAAATCTATTGCCTCTATGCATTCAAAATCATATGTTCCATCAGAATGTTTTGGATTATCTTTTCTTTCTACAAAATAATTATCAACAGATATTGTAACTGGTTTTAATCCATTTAGTCTTAAATGTACTCCTAATCTTTTAGAGAAAGTAGTTTTTCCAGAAGAAGATGGTCCCGCTATCAGTATTGCTTTTACATCTTTTCTCTCTACTATTTTGTCTGCTAAATCGGATATTTTCTTCTCATGTAATGCTTCAGATAATGATATAATGTCTTGAGCTTTTCCCTCTGATATTGCTTTATTTAGTCTGTACACTGTATTAATTTTTAATGTTTTATATATATCTTCGTATTCATCTAATGTGTTTAAAAGTTTCTTTGTTTCATTATACTTTTCTAAAACATTTGGAGTATATTTTGATGGATATCTTAATAAAAATCCATCATAATATTTTTTTAGTTCAAATATTTTTGTTACACCTGTATGTGTTGCTATAATTTCATAAAAATAGTTAAAATAATCTTCACAATATGACATATTTATTTTTTCATTTGTAGATAAATCATATTGTAATCTGCCTTTTCCTGTATTATTTTTTTCATAAAATTTTCCCGCTTCTTCTCTTGTCATTGTTCTTTTTTCTATTTTTAAGTCTTTTTCAACTATTCTTTTCATTTCTTCTTGAACATTATATAACATTTCTTCTGTTACTTTCATGTTCTCTAAATTGCAATACATTGCATTTGTTAATTGATAATTTACAACAACACGTGCTTCTGGATATAATTTCCAAAATGCCATTCCCATTATATATGTAAGTGTTCTTCTATATATTTTCATTCCTTCTTTTGAATTTATATTAATTAATTCTAATGTTCCATCTTCTTGTAATTCATCATCTAAGTTTTTATATTCATTATTAAATATTGCTCCAACTACTGGATATTTACTTTCTTCTATTTGTTTTTTTGCTATTTCTGAAATTGTTGTATTTGTTTTTGCTTTTACTATTATTTTTTTCTTTTCGTTTTCTTCCATGTTTATCACATTCCTTTCATCTAACTAAAAACAATTTTTAGTTTTTGTATATTTTTAACACTCTTTATTTTATAGAATTTTTTAATATAAGTCAATACCAACATTCTGC
>OGOB01000875.1_pt1 | contig 12420 bp, 10 predicted proteins | sample 1573611 | NCBI WGS metagenome assembly OGOB01 (sample SAMEA2582016, study PRJEB24529) | metagenome | biome: Human gut stool | place: China | collected 2011 | reverse complement strand
AAAAGGAAACGTTGATGGAGGAAAAATTCCCTCCGTAAGTATATTAGCTTCATCAAGCATCGAAAGTAGTTTCATCAGACACCGAAACTACTTTCGATGCTTGATGAAGCTAACTTCGTGTTTGGGGGCTGAGTTGTTGCGAATACTATCAAAGCTGCGTAATGTTTCTTCTGATCCACAACTTGAAGAACGGGTCGTTAAACGATACGAAATCCCCATCCGCATCTATGAAATCTCTAGCTATCAACGCCTTCTTGATGCTTTGCACATTTGCAGAGCTTTTCAGGTGCTTAGCGTCGTCTATGCGGTCGGTGAAATATTCATCTTCCACAGCTCTACCGAATTCAAAGGGATTTTCTATCATAATCGTTTCCTTCTTCATCATTTAATGTTGAATGTAAAGGTAGTAATAATTTTTAAAGTAAGAAGTGTTTTAGTAAGAAGTATATTAGTAAGAACTTTATTACTAATTAACTTTTTACTAGTTATACGTAACTACTCAGTACCCCTATGAGCATGAGTAGTTACATTGGAGATTAGTATGTATTTAAGAGATGGATGCACCATTTGATGCTTTATCTTGTTAATGATTGAAGGCAGACATGGAGTATGATGGATATCCAAGTCTGCCTTCTATTTTTATGGGTGTATTTGCTTGATGTACATCTTCTTATCCTACTGGTTTCTTTTGGTTTTTCTTTCTTCTCCACAGCAGGAAACCTGTAATAGGCAATGAAGCTGATGTAAGTGCAGCAAATAGCATGATGATTTTGCCTATCCATCCCAAGATGATGCCTTCATGTAGGTCCAAAGTGGCATGAATCAGTTTATCTGCTGGTGTGCCATCCTTGTATCTGCCAGCATATGGGCCTGTTCCTTTTAGCTCTTTGAGAGTATATTGGTCAAAGAAAAGATTGTCTTGTTTATAATAGGAACCTTTCTCATGTACCACACTCACTCTATAGCTTCCCTGGCTATCGGCAGGGAGTGCATAGTAGTATTGTACTGCGTTAGGACTCTCTTTTAGAATCTTGGCTTGCAGTAGGTCGATGCCTGCCGTTTTACTCTGGATATGGAGAGAATCGGATGGAGGTAAGGTGTATGCTTCCATCTGTTTTCCGCCAGAGGCCAGTTGGTAGATACCATGACTGAACCAATCTAAGCCGAAGATAAGGCCTGTGATACTTACCACTATTATCGGTAGGAGCATGTATATACCCAATACATTATGAAGATCATATACGAATCGTCTCCACTTGAATGGACGATGAAAGGCGAGACGTTTCTTCAGAAGATGTAACGTGATATGCTTTGGCATCCAGATGACCAATCCTGTGAGGAGAGTCAGGAAGAAAAGCAAGACTCCATAGCTAACCAAAGGTTTTCCGATGGTTCGAGGAAACCACATATACAGGTGTCCGTTCAAGATGAATCGGTAAAAGTCAAACTCATCGGTTCCTAAGTGGCTAGTATGGATTATCTTTCCGTCATAAGGGTTCAGATAAATGGTTGTCTGTCCCTTCTCTCCGAAGTAATCCACCCATACGGCTTCATCCTTTTCGCCTATGGTGATGGCGGAAGGACGCTCTTGGTGGCTTTGTGTGTTGGCAATCTCTATCAGCTTGGAAGGTTGGAGAAAAGGCTGATTCCTTGCCTCCACCTTTTTCCAAGGTTGATAGGTTGAGCTGATCTCATCCTTGAAGAGATAGATGGCCCCTGTTATGCTGACAACAAAGACGATGATTCCAGTGGCTAGACCTATCCATAAGTGGAGTAGGTAGCATAATCTTTTGATATTCATCCGTTCTTGATATATTTTTCCTATTTTCTGCTTTTCTGATGTTTATGGTAGTTTGAAAAAGCCTCCTACGAAAGATGTGGAGACACGAGCTCCTCTCTCGGCCTTGGCTGTGGCAATATCGGTTCTATAGATGTAGATGCCATCAGTTGTTGACACCGGCAAGAAAGCGTAGCCGTTTTCAATGAGGCAAGCGAATCTTCTGCCACCATTTCCATTGTGCACAGGGATTCCTTCCACGTCTTTTACAGTTTTGTTTTTGAGGTCGATGATGCAGCATTTTAGGCTTTTGTCGCCCCATCTGTCATTGGCGGTCTGAGGGGTGATGGTACTCACTTCCGCAAAGACGAGTCCATTGCCGATATATTGGATATGGGCAGGTTTTAGCCCACCTGTGGCCTGTTCGAAATCGAAGAAGTAGTCCTCGTCAAAGGTGGTGGATCCCTTCTTGATTCTCAGAAAGCCTGCATGCTTGGTACTTTGAGAGTATCCGTTGGAAATGGCGGAGTTGGACATCACGTAGAGGTTGTCTTCCTCATCCTTGACAAATCCATTGAAGGCGTTCCATGATCCACCAGGTCCCATTCGCGTGTCTTTCATCAGCTTGACAAACTTGAACTCTGGATATGAATATACCGCTACGAAGCAAGTGTCAGTATAAGCAGTCTCGAATGTTTTGCTGTTCATCGGTGTATAAGTAACATAGAGGTTGCCGCCACTATGTGCCATTCCCGTGATGCTTGGCCAGTCGAGATTATCTATTGGAGAAACAGAAGTCTTGCTGTTTTTGGAAGTAATGGCTGCCGTATGGGCATCTACCGTATAAAAAGTCAATTTGTTACCGCTTTCCTTATTGCTTGGCAGTTCCAGGGCCACCATCGTGTTCCCATCCACTTGGCAAAATCCATTGATGGAGTTGTTGAAAACGAATTCTCCTTGTTCCTTCAGAAGACCGTCGGAGCCTCTTACCACTCCTGTGGCGTTGGTTACTCCCAGTCCTCCGATGCAGAAGATGGTATTGCCGCCTTGCTGATAATCGTGATAGCCATTTTGCTTGATACCTTTACCTACAGCATTGATGGTTCCTTCCATCAAATTGTCTGTAGAAACCACGTAATAGGAGGTATTGCCACTGGAGGTTACGCCCAAGCTAAGCACGTAAGGGGCGTTTGGAATTTCTTGCTCGCCACTGAGGTCATCGTCGCATGATGACAGAGTGAGGGATGTCATGGCTATGGTGGCCATGAGCATGATGTTGCTATATATTTTTTTCATTGTCTAATCAAATTTCTTTTAATTCAATGGATGTTATTTGCTGATGTAATATCTGAACTTCATGTTGAATGTTCTGCCTGGTTTTTGTAAGCGATAGTTGTCATACAGTTTCTCGTTAGTGATGTCCGTGCATTCCAATATGACGCTGTATCTGCCATCTTTCATGCTGTAACCCAGAGATACATTGTGACTCAGCTGCTCTGGTATGACCTTCTTGGTGGCCTTGGCTCCCAGTCCGGTGAAGGAGAGATAGTAGCTATGGATATACTGTATGTCATAATTGAGGGAGAGGGTGTTGCCCTTCCACCCGAAATCAAAGAAATTGTAGTCAGCGTGTCCATTCATGAAGAGATATGGAATGTTTGGCAAGCGCTGTCCGAAGGTGATGTTCTCAGTGATGCCATCGCCCACGTAGGTATTCTGTGATTTCTCAAACTCCAGCTTGTCCTTGATGTCTTGGTAGGTGAAATTTCCATTGATATGGAGATTTCTCTTGTAAGAATATCCCAGAGAGGCCTCTATACCACGCGTATGCACCTTGCCAATGTTGTCATAACTGGTGGTAGGGTTGCTGGTCAAGCTCACTCCCTTCAAGATGAAGTCCTTGGTGTTTCTATAGATGTAGTTGACCTCTGCCTGCACTCTGTGAGGACCAAAGTTTTGGTCAAAGAGAAGGCCCGCATTGAAGTTGTTGCTACTCTCTGGTTTGAGGTCTGGGTTACTCTTCTGAACCATTCCGTCACCAAACATCTCCACGGTCTCTGGCATACGGAAGGCACGCTCAAAGGAAACCTTGGCTTGCAAAGAAGGTAAGATGTAATAAGTGGCAGCGGCTCCATAACCAAAGCGATGCTTTCTGTCAGACACCTTCTCCCATCGTTGGTTTTCGGTGAACTGGTCCATCAGCTTATAGGTGGAGCTATAGAGTCGGTACATCTTACCGAAGATGTTGGCATTCCATCTTTGGAATCTCACCTGATAGCCCAAGCCTGTGATGTTTTTGGTGAGTTGCTGTGGTACATTGTTCATCTCATCGTCTGGGTACATCTTGTCATCGCTCTTTCTGCGCATGGCAGTGAATACATTGTTCAGAGTGACCGACTGGTGGTCATCTATGACGTAGTTCAGATTGGCATTGGCTTGCCACTGGCGTTCCTTGATGGTAGCATCGGTGAGGTAACCTTCACCAGCCGATGTACTGGTAACATATTCTCCCTTCCAGTTATACTTTCTGGTAAGCGTATCTACATTCTGGGTGTTCACGATATTGTACGTGCCATAAAGAGACAAAGACAGTCCTGGCAAGAACAAGTCATCTTTCTTGTACTTAATGCTTGGGATAATGGAGAAACTCTTGGTCTTTACACCACCATACACCGCATCCATTGTGGCTCCTGTTTGTACATTATTCTTGTCGGTGGATGCAATCAAGCCCAGGAGCAAGTAGTCTGCCCATGATTTGCCCACGATGCCGCTTTCCACCTTCAAACCGAATGAGTGGTAGCCATCATTGAATCTTTTCACCCATTCGTAGCCCTCTTGTTTGTTGGTGGAAAGGTTGACGATAGGTGCCCATACCTTATAGTTGTTGTCAGAGTAGTTGGCGAAGGCGTTGGCTCTGATGGTGAATCCTCCATGTGATGTATAAGCTCCATTGATAGAGAAGCGGTGCGTATTATAAGAACCGATGGAGTAGGTGGCATCCAGGTAGTTGGCATTTTTGCGTGACACGATGTTCACAGCTCCACCCAGTGCGTCAGAGCCGAGATATACTGGTAACACACCCTTATACACCTCGATTCTGTCAGCCATGTTTGCGGAGATATTGGCCAAGTTGAAGGAAGAGCCAAAGTTATCCATAGGAATGCCATCGATGAAGAACTTCACCTGGTTGCCAGAGAAGCCATTCAGGGAGAAGCTATAGTTGGAACCCAGTCCACCGTCTTCTCTAATCTTGACGCTCGTAACACTATTAAGAAGCTTGTTCAAGGGAGCCGCTGTCTGGTATTGTTTCTTTAAGTCCAAGACAGAGATTGCGTAAGCTTGCTCTTGCATTCTGCGTGCCTTTGATTTACCCACTACCTGAACTTCTTCAAGAAGGACAGAGTCTTTTCCTACCTGTGCATTCAGATTCGTGCTGATGGCCATTGATGAAAGAATGCACAGACCTATTTTTTTGTTCACTCTCATATTAATTTTTGTCTTTTTACCTTATTTTTTTTTCGGGTGCAAAGGTACGGCTTCTATGAGGAATATGCAATACCTAAAAATTGTGATTTACAGTCCTCTTAAATTTAAGTATATTTTATTCGGAGTGCCGTTGTGGGAAAGCAGTTGCACTGGAACTGGATATTCCAAACAGATGCTCTTACCTATGTGTATCAGTTGAAGTCGAGAGGGCAGGAGGCTGTAGATTCCAAGTTTCCTAACGGTCTGCCCCATTCAACGCTTGTGACCGACAGAAAGCAAACTTATTTCAAGATGAATGTCAAGGATCATCAAGTCTGTCTGGCTCACCTGTCAAGAAATGCCGAATATCTTAACGAGCTAGATGCAAAGCAGGACTGGTCTCGAAGGTTTATCCATCTGTTAGCGCACGCCATCGACTTTAGGCGAAACAACACTATCACGCAGAGAAAGATAAAGGTACTGAAGACCAAGATGAAGAATCTCTTGGGAGAAAGTTTGTCACACCTCGATGATGAGTTGGAGAGATTCTAGTTACAGTTATACTGATGTCATTTTCGGATTCCCCAAATTCAACAAGCATGTGCTAAACAACGAAATGCCTCAACCATATAGGGCGAAATCGGTTATTATTTAGATTAAAACCGTAAATAAGTAAACGATTTCATACAATTATAATAAGGAATAGGGTGGTTATTGCTTTTCTTTTTGTATCTTTGCAGCCGTTTGGTTAACATACGTGCCAAATCATATCTAAAGGAAAAAAGAATATCTAATAATAAATAAAAAGTAATGACTACACTTACAATTTCTATTATTGTCGTTTTCGTGCTCGGCTATGCACTCATTGCCACCGAAAGCTTGACAAAGGTAAACAAGGCTGCGATAGCCCTGTTGATGTTGGTAGGTTGTTGGACCCTCTACATGATGGATCCAATGCAGTATCTCCAGTTGATGCACCCTGATTATACAGGAGGCGCTGCTGGAATGGTGGAGAAGGTGACCGGAATCATCCAGGAACATCTGGGCGATACCGCCACAACACTCTTCTTCCTGATGGGTGCAATGACCATCGTGGAAATCGTTGACCAGAACGGCGGATTCAACTGGGTTCGCAAGGTGATGAAGACCAAGTCGAAGCGTGCGCTCCTCTGGCGTATCGCTATCCTTACCTTCTTCCTCTCCGCTATCCTCGACAATCTGACCACCAGTATCGTGATGATCATGATTCTCCGAAAGCTCGTCACCGATCACAAGGATCGCATGGTTTATGCATCCCTCGTCATCATCGCAGCCAATTCGGGTGGTGCCTTCTCGCCAATCGGCGACGTTACCACCATCATGCTCTGGAATAAGGGACTGATTACTGCAGCCGGCGTTATCGCCGAAATCTTCATCCCGTCTGTGATTTCCATGGTGATTCCTGCCCTCATCCTTCAGACCATGTTGAAGGGCGAACTCGTGATGCCTGAGGTTTCTGACCAGCAGAATGCATCGGTCAGCGATTTCACCGAAGGTCAGCGCAAGGCTGTGTTCTGGTTGGGAGTAGGCGGTTTGATTTTCGTTCCTATCTTCAAGAGTATCACCCACTTGCCTCCATTTGTAGGAATCCTCCTGGTATTGGGCGTTCTCTGGACTGCTACCGAAGTTTTCTATCGCGGTTTGCATCGTGGAGCTGATGCTGAGGGCACTCAGAAGCGAGTAACCAAGTTGCTTTCTCGTGTGGATATGAGTACCATCCTCTTCTTCCTCGGTATCCTGATGGCAGTATCCTGCCTGGCTGAGATTGGTGTGTTGACAGCTTTGGGTCAGGGCTTGAACGTCGTATTCGATGGCAACCACTACCTGGTTACTGGTATCATCGGAGTGCTTTCAAGTATTGTTGACAATGTGCCTCTGGTAGCCGGATGTATGGGAATGTATCCTGTGGCTGCCGCTGGCGATATGGCTGTAGATGGCATCTTCTGGCAGTTGCTGGCCTACTGTGCCGGTGTAGGTGGTTCAATGCTGATTATCGGTAGTGCCGCAGGTGTGGTAGTAATGGGCTTGGAGAAGATTACCTTCGGCTGGTATATGAAGCATATCTCCTGGATTGCTTTCGTAGGTTACATCGCAGGTATCATCAGCTACTGGTTTATCCGCACCTTCCTTTATGCTATCTAAAGGATAAGCATTTTCTGATGCGAGCCCCACACGCCCTGAAAGGGCAGAAGCTCATAGCCCAGGGCAGCGCCCTGGGTAATAATGGATGCAAGCCTGTCGCCCTGTAAGGGCAAAAGCTTTCGCTTACGTGAAAAAGTTTTTTTTGAAGAAAAAGTCTCAAAGTCTCATTTCCTTTTGGAAATATTGGCTTAAAGACTTGATAGATAATAAGATAAAAAGAATGAGACTTCTCGGTTCTGATGCCAGGAAGTCTCATTAATGTATCATAGAAGTATCATTATTTCACTTTTTCTTTACGAGATACTTCATTCCATCTGCAAATCTCTTGTGTTTCAACTCACTCATATTCGCCAGTTTTCTGCCGAATCCCATCAGACTGTTTACCTTGATAGATGAACCAATCTGCTTCTTCAGATAGTCGAAAATCTCGGCGGCAGTAAGATATTCACCCTCTTTCTCATTATCAACCAACTCGAAATAGAGCAGGAAATACTGGTCTATCGGCTGGATTACCTCAAACTGGCTGTTGCTCTTCATAATCAGCTTCACCTGCTGCGCATCGAAATAACTCTTTTCGCCATTGTTCAAGGCAGAAAGTGCCTGGGCAAAAAGCTGCTGGTAGTTCGGGCGAACGCTCACGTCGATAGGTCCCGTCAGTTCCACACCGATGAATCTTCGGTTGCCGGATGGATCGGAGAGAATATCCTTCATGTTGCTCGTGGCGATGAACGAGGCGAGACGAGGAAATTCCATGACATGACTGCCATATGGAGGCTTGTATTTCAGCGTAGGCAACTGGATGAGATTCTTCAGAAATCCCTGCTGAACCTGTGGCGAAATCTGGTTGAACTCATCGAGATTGATGACCATAAACTGCGCCATCGCCTGATAAACCTGACGCTTTTCCGACAGAATCAGATTGTCACTATATCCCCACTGCAGTTCCGGCGGCAGCAGTCGGCGGCAGAAAGTACTCTTGTTGTAACCCTGTTTGGAAATGAGAAGCGGAGCCACCGAGTTGCCGTATTGGCGATGTGAATAGCCGCGCCACTGGTCCACCATGCCCAGGAACCAGGTGTAAAACCAGTCTGCCCAGTGAGGATTGGCGGTAGGCACCGTGCGGGCCAAGGCACGGATATGATCCTTTCCATCCCATTTGTCGTAGCACTGGAAGAGATATTCCTCTATCGGATTATAGTTTTTGATATAATCAGACTCCAGAAAATTACGTACATCCTTGATGCTCACCCGGATATCAGCCAGCTGCACCTCCAGCGTCATGCGCTTCTGCACTCTGGGTTCCACAGGTCGGTAGCCATACCATCCCTTGTCCTTCGGCAGATATTCCACATATTTCATCACCGTGTTGTATCTGAAATCATATCTACTTTCCAGCAGTTGCATCATGCTCACGATGTTGCTTCTCATGCTGTTCTTATCCTCTTTCTTGTTGTCATTTTTTGCTTCGGCTGTCCCGGAATCAGCCATCATTTGCTGATTATTTCCCGTGTTTGGAGTAAGATTTAGAGAACGTGCATGGCTATCAATCTTCATCGCCACCGCCTTGCTGTTGAAATAAGGCGCCGCATCGAGCGTCATCATGAAACTGTTGTGAATCGAGGGCTCTTGGGATAGGGTAGAGCCTGCCTCGATAGAAGGTTTCGGACCATCTACAAGAATCGAAGCCTTGACAATAGCCTGATATACAGGGAAAATCTGCTGGTAAGCGATGCGATAGAGAAGTTCGGCATCCGCTTCAGATGTAGGCAAGGAATCCTTTTCGCCCTGGAATTTTATCAGAACGATAACGGTCTTTCCGTCGGCACCTGTGATGGCAGCAAGGGTAGAAGGCAGAATGGCTACCGAGCGCTTAACTCCCTCCACACCATCCACATCGGTGATGTTGCCAAATTTCAGCAGCAGGATGCCATTGCAAGCCTTCATCTTCAGGTTGTTGTTTTCGTCTTTGGCGAATTCAGCAGCGGGATAGATGTGCATCCATTTCGGCATATCCTTGTAGCCTTCATAGTTGTTGCTAAGATACGGAATGCTTTCGCGGAAGTGGGTGATAGTCAGTTTGCTATCATCTCTGGCGAATCGTTCCATCAGCTTCTCCATCGTCTTGGTACTTACGAGAAGCTGCTTCTTATTATTTGTATGTACGATAGTTACCTTCATTGTATTTCTGGTTAATGGTTAAGTGTTAACTGTAAATTGTAAACTGTAAACTATAAATTGTAAACTATAAACTCTTTTCAGTGTTGCCCAAAACAAGCCCCGAAGTTTGGGCACTCATTGCCCGCCTTATGGGCACTTGTTGCCCAGCACTTGTTCTGTGGATGCCCGCTTGGTGGGCTGTGGATGCCCGTGTAACGGGCATGGTAGGATCAGTTAGTGGGCACAGAGGGAACATCTGATGAACTGAAAAAGTAGACATATAGTTGCTCTCCTAAACTGGAATACTAGACATATTCAGTATAGTGAAACGGGAATGAATACATCTTTAGTTTTATCAAACCGTAACAATAAATTCTTGGAAAGATTAGCTGTTAGTGAAGTCAATCTCTTCAGAGAAGTGTTCGAATTCAACGTCTTTATATCCGTATCTGGCGAAGAGCTGTTTGATATATTTCTGCTGTTCCGGGAGGAGTTTCAGTTGTCCCAGTTTGTAACGGTAGTATTGTCCTTTGCTACCGAGGTAGTCTCTCATTTCGGCGCGCAATGCAGGTGCGTCTTTCACTTTCATTTCGGCAAATAGTTTGTCGAATCCCCATGCCATTTTCACGACACGCAGCGGAGCGAAGTACTTACATTTACCATCTTTCAGTGCATTTGGGAAGATGGCACTTCCTCTATCAGTTTCCTCGTTTTTATAGAGGCCGGATAGATAGTGGATACACTTGTCTTTCATCGGACATGGTTCGGTGAAGCAATAGGTGATGAGGCTAGGTACGTTTCCGTATTCGAAAGCCTTTTTCAAAAGTTCCTTTTCATCCATATAGATTATGTTTTTAATGAAAAATTTCTATTATAACGAGAAAAGAGGGTATTTATTGCCTGAAAACAGCACTTTTTTATATGTTTTTGTAGCTTATTTCCGCTAATTAATAGCATTTTTCTGCTTCTTATTAGTGTTTTTATGATGCATTTCCAAGAATTGATGATACTTTCATGATACTTCTTTCGCTATTTTCAGAGAAGTCTCATTCTGTAAAACCATCTGAATGTTAGATATATAACATTAGGTTTTATATAAATAATGAGACTTTGATACTTTTTTTGAGAAAAAACATTTATACGTATGCGCGCGTTAAATCCTTGCTAATATAAGTTTGGTCTTTGCTAATATAAATTTGGTTTTTACGAAACTGAAATTTCATTGAGAAGGAAACTGGATTTTATTCCTGGGTAGGATTTGCTTAATGAATAAAGCGTAGAATCCTGCTGGCATCACTGCCAGCAGGATTCTGCGCTTTCCCTATTAATTTCTTAAATATGTCGTCTGCAAATAGAACTCAATAGAACTCTCTTGTGACTTCTTATTCAGCATTTGCCTGCTGCTCAGTCTCTGTAGCCTGCTGCTGAGTTGTCTCCTCCTGAGTATTCTCCTGTTGGATAGAATCCTCAGTGGTAGCCTGTGGCTGGATAGGAGTGCCAACTTCTGTTGTATCTGAAGGAGCATCCGGAGCCACGGTATCAACTGGTGCTACCTCTGCGTTACCTACCATTCTGCTTGATGCAAAAACGTTGCTTACTGAAACCATTACCATAGCTGCGATAGCTGCAAACATAAACTTCTTCATAATCGTATATTTTTTAAATTGTTACTATATTAATGTTACTTACTTTCTTTCTTTGTGGATTCGTTGTCGAACCCGCTAATTATAGTCACAATCTGCGTGCCAAAAAGATGGAAGAAAATGATATAGGTTGATTATCAGATGATTATGTCTTGTGTGCCAAAAGTAGATGGTGTGGAAAATGAGGAAACTATGTGGAAACATTCCCCAAAATCTAAAGTTGCTAGCCAAGTAAGACTACTTCTTCTTCCCAATTGTGTCCCCTCAAACAACTTTTTCCTTGCCCAGCTAAGATATTTATTTTTTATAATCTTTCTATGAAGTTTTTGACTAAAGTTTGTGCAGTTTCAGTAAAAATGATTATCTTTGCAATGTCGACTGAAAATACAGCCTAAGATAGTGAATAACATAAAAATATACAATATGCAGTATCCATTGATATCAGAATATGTAAAGGCCATTCAAGATGCTAGTGATAATCTTGACAAATTGGCTCACCTGACTCCCGTACAAGATGATCATGGAGAGCCATATCGCAGTAGTGGTGCTTTTGCCGTGGTGTTTAAGATGCTGGACAAGAGTACCGGGAAATATTATGCCCTCAAGTGTTTTACGGAAGAACAGGAGGGGCGAGCTGATGCCTATCGCCAGATTGCAGATGAATTGGGTATGGTTGATTCTCCATATATTACTTCTGTAAAGTATATGGAGAAGGAACTCTTCGTTGACAGTCAATGCGAGGAGGACGAATTTCCTGTATTGTTGATGGATTGGGTAGATGGAGAAACGATGGAAGCTTACATTGCAGCAAATTTCCAGAACCAATCTGCCATATCGATGCTTTGTTATCGTTTTGGCAAGATGGCAGCTTGGCTCCGTACTCAATCTTTTGCTCATGGTGATATCAAGCCAGACAATATCATAGTCCGTCCCGATGGTTCTCTTACATTGGTGGATTATGATGGGATGTTTGTGCCTTCTATGAAGGGCAGCAAATCACCAACTATCGGCACCAAGGATTTCTGTCATCCTTTGCGTACAGTGGATGATTTTGATGAAACGATAGATGATTTTCATTGGCAAGCATCGCCTTGTCATTGAAGGCTATATCCATGAATTCTACTTTGTTAGATATCTATGGTGCCTCAGACAGACTTCTCTTCTCAGAAAATGATTATCGCAATCCTTCAAATAGCA
>OGOB01000868.1_pt1 | contig 12507 bp, 9 predicted proteins | sample 1573611 | NCBI WGS metagenome assembly OGOB01 (sample SAMEA2582016, study PRJEB24529) | metagenome | biome: Human gut stool | place: China | collected 2011 | reverse complement strand
CACTACGTTCGGGACGTAGGGGTCGGGCGTTCGAGTCGCCTCATTCCGACAGAAGAGCGGCAGATGATTCTATATCATTTGCCGCTCTTTCATACTACTCCTCAGTAATAAATAATTTTGTCATTATTTTGTGTGGCATGAGATTATTTATATCTTTGCAAATGATTGGATGAAAAGGTGGAGGGGCGATTTAGCTCCTTTTTTTGTTCTTAATAGTTAATACATGATAGATAAAAACGTTGTAGCTCGGATTGTAGAGGAATGGCTGGAAGATAAAAGTTATTTTCTGGTTGATGTAAATGTGAGTCCGGATGACAAAATTGTAGTGGAAATAGACCATGCAGAAGGTGTGTGGATAGACGACTGTGTGGAACTGAGCCGCTATATTGAGTCAAAATTAAGTCGTGAAGAAGAAGATTACGAACTGGAAGTAGGTTCTGCGGGAATCGGTCAGCCATTTAAGGTTTTGCAGCAGTATGTAGCACATGTAGGTTGCGAAGTAGAAGTGCTGGACAAAACCGGAAAGAAATGGACGGGTGTGCTGGCGGATGCCAACGAAGAGAATTTTACGGTTACGGTAGAAGTGAAAATAAAACCGGAAGGTGCCAAGCGTCCGAAGCTGGTGGAACAGAATGTAACCTTTACCTATGATGAGATAAAATACACCAAATACTTAATTAGCTTTAAATAATTATGGCCAAAAAAGAAGAAACTGTCAGCTTGATTGACACATTCTCGGAATTTAAGGAATTGAAGAACATTGATCGCACCACGATGGTGAGCGTGTTGGAAGAGTCGTTCCGCAGTGTGATTGCAAAAATGTTCGGTACAGATGAAAACTATGATGTGATTGTAAATCCTGACAAGGGGGATTTCGAAATCTGGCGTAACCGTGAAGTTGTGGCGGATGAGGAGCTGACTAACCCGAACCTGCAGATTGCATTGTCGGAAGCACGCAAGATTGATGCATCGTATGAAGTGGGAGAGGAAGTGACCGATGAGGTGATTTTTGAAAAATTCGGCCGCCGTGCAATTCTGAATCTCCGCCAGACATTGGCTTCAAAGATTCTGGAGTTGGAAAAAGACAGCTTGTATAATAAATACATTGATAAAGTAGGTACTGTAATCAGTGCGGAAGTTTATCAGATTTGGAAAAAGGAAATCCTGTTGCTGGACGATGAAGGTAATGAATTGCTGTTGCCTAAGACAGAACAGATTCCGAGTGACTTCTACCGGAAAGGAGAAACTGCTCGTGCCGTAGTAGCTCGTGTAGATAATAAGAACAATAATCCGAAGATTATTTTGAGTCGTACATCACCGGTCTTCTTGCAGCGTTTATTTGAACAGGAAGTGCCAGAAATCAATGACGGACTGATTACCATCAAGAAAATTGCCCGTATTCCGGGAGAACGTGCGAAGATTGCAGTAGAATCGTATGATGAACGCATTGACCCGGTAGGTGCATGTGTGGGTGTGAAGGGTTCTCGTATTCATGGTATCGTACGCGAATTGCGTAATGAAAACATTGATGTGATTAACTATACATCTAACATCCAGTTGTTTATTCAGCGTGCCTTGAGCCCGGCAAAAGTTTCGTCTATCATCATGCATGAGGATGAAAAGAGAGCTGAGGTATATTTGAAACCGGAAGAAGTATCATTGGCTATCGGTAAAGGTGGCTTGAATATTAAGCTGGCCAGTATGTTGACAGAATACACTATTGATGTATATCGTGAATTGGGTGAAGATGCTGTAGCTGATGAAGACATCTACCTGGATGAATTCAAGGATGAAATTGATGAATGGGTTATCAACGCGATTAAGGCTATCGGAATTGATACGGCTAAAGGTGTATTGAACGCACCGCGCGAGATGCTTATCGAAAAAGCAGACTTGGAAGAAAATACGGTGGATGATATTCTGAGAATTTTAAAAGCAGAGTTTGAGGAATAGCGCTTGCTTGCAATAAACAGATGAGGATGAGCAATTCATTCTCGTCTGCTTGTTTATCTGTGACTGATATATTTTCCTGAACTCTATAAATTGTGATGAATTATGACTATAAGATTGAATAAAGTAACAAGAGATTTGAATGTTGGAATAACCACGGTGGTAGACTTTTTGCAGAAAAAAGGATATACGGTCGAGGCGAATCCAAATACCAAAATTACTGAAGAACAGTATGCTGCACTGGTTAAAGAGTTCAGCAAAGACAAGGATTTGAAAATAGAGTCTGAGAAAATTATTCAGGAACGGCAGAATAAGGAGCGTAACAAGGCTTCTGTTTCTATCGAGGATATTCATCCGGAACTGAAAAAGCCGGAAGTGATAGAAACAGTGGTTCCAGAAGATGTGCGACCAAAATTCAAGCCTGTAGGTAAAATAGACTTGGATGGTCTGAAGAAAAAGAAAAAACCGGCTGTGGTTGAGCCTGCTGAAACGCCTGTTGTACAGGAAGGGCCAGCTAAGCCAGAACCTGAGAATAAACAAGCTGAGGTGGAAAAAACGGAGGTTAAAACTGAAGAGGCTCCTGTACAACAACCTCAGGTAGAAGAAAAACAAGAACCGAAACAGCCGGAAATAAAGGCAGAAGAATTGAAACCAGAGCCGATGGAAGAAGAAAAAAAGCAACAATCTGTTCAGGAAAATAAAGAAGACGAAGTTTTTAAAATTCGCCCGACAGAATTTAAATCAAAGATTAATGTAGTAGGCCAGATTGATTTGGCTGCATTGAACCAGTCTACCCGCCCGAAGAAAAAATCGAAAGAGGAGAAGAAGAAAGAAAGAGAGGAAAAGGATAAGCAGCGTCAGGAACAGCGTAAGCAGATGAAAGATGCGATTATCAAGGAAATTCGTAAGAGTGATGAAAAGACGGATAAGGGTGGCCTGAGTGATGAGGCTGCGAAAAAGAAAAAACGCAACCGTATTAATAAGGAACGGGTTGATATTAATGCAACCTCCAACGCATCTGGAGCTTCACGAAATGAGAAATCTGGAAAGAATAACCAGAACCAGGGACAGGGCGGAAAACATAACAAGGACCGCTTTAAGAAACCGGTGGTAAAACAGGAGGTGAGCGACGAAGATGTAGCAAAACAGGTGAAAGAAACACTTGCCCGCCTGACAAATAAAGGAAAGAATAAAGCTGCCAAGTATCGTAAGGAGAAACGTGAAAATATTCAGAACCGTCAGCTGGAACAGGAGGAACTGGAACAGGAAGAAAGCAAGGTATTGAAGCTGACTGAATTTGTAACAGCAAATGAGCTGGCTAACATGATGGATATTCCGGTGACTCAGGTTATCTCAACTTGTATGAGTGTGGGTATCATGGTGTCTATCAACCAGCGTCTGGATGCAGAAACGATTAACCTTGTGGCAGAAGAATTTGGCTACAAGACAGAATATGTAAGTGCGGAAGTTGCACAGGCTGTAGAGGAAGAGGCTGATGCGGAAGAAGATTTGCAACCGCGTGCACCGATTGTTACCGTGATGGGTCACGTAGACCACGGTAAGACTTCTTTGCTGGACTATATCCGTAAAGCAAATGTAATTGCGGGTGAGGCCGGAGGTATCACACAGCACATTGGTGCATATAACGTGAAACTGGAGGATGGACGTCGCATTACGTTCCTGGATACTCCGGGACACGAAGCATTTACAGCTATGCGTGCACGTGGTGCGAAAGTAACTGACGTGGTAATCATTATCGTAGCTGCGGATGACAACGTGATGCCGCAGACAAAAGAAGCTATCAACCATGCGATGGCTGCGGGGGTACCTATTGTGTTTGCTATCAATAAGGTAGATAAACCGAATGCAAACCCGGATAAGATTAAGGAAGAGCTGGCTGCCATGAACTTCCTGGTGGAAGAATGGGGTGGAAAATACCAGTCTCAGGATATTTCAGCCAAGAAAGGTACCGGTGTTCCTGAATTGCTTGAAAAGGTATTGCTGGAAGCTGAAATGTTGGATTTGAAAGCAAATCCGAACCGTAAGGCTACCGGTTCAATTATTGAATCTTCTTTGGATAAAGGACGTGGATATGTGGCTACGGTGCTGGTTTCTAATGGAACACTGCATGTAGGGGATATTGTGTTGGCCGGAACTTCATACGGTAAGGTGAAGGCGATGTTCAACGAACGTAACCAGCGCCTGAAAGAGGCTGGACCTTCTGAACCGGTATTGATTTTGGGATTAAATGGAGCCCCAGCAGCAGGTGATACATTCCATGTGTTTGATACAGATCAGGAAGCACGTGAAATTGCAAATAAACGTGAGCAGTTGGCACGTGAGCAAGGCTTGCGTACTCAGAAGATGCTTACATTGGATGAAGTTGGACGTCGTTTGGCATTGGGTGACTTCCATGAACTGAATGTAATTGTGAAAGGTGACGTGGACGGTTCTGTTGAGGCGTTGAGTGACTCATTGATTAAATTGTCTACCGAACAGATTCAGGTTAATGTTATCCATAAAGGTGTTGGACAGATTTCAGAATCAGATGTATCATTGGCTGCTGCATCAGATGCAATTATCGTAGGATTCCAGGTTCGTCCTTCTAGCAATGCTGCTAAACTGGCTGAACAGGAAGGAGTAGATATCCGTAAGTATTCTATTATTTACGATGCTATCGAAGAAGTGAAGTCTGCTATGGAAGGTATGCTTGCTCCTACATTGAAAGAGCAGGTTACTGCAACAATCGAAGTTCGTGAAGTATTCAATATCAGTAAAGTCGGTATGGTTGCCGGTGCGATGGTTAAGACTGGTAAAGTGAAACGTACTGACAAGGCTCGTTTGATACGTGATGGTATTGTAATCTTTACGGGTAGCATCAATGCGTTGAAACGCTTTAAAGATGATGTGAAAGAGGTTGGTACTAACTTTGAATGTGGTATTAGCCTGACTAACTGCAATGACTTGAAGGTAGGTGACGTTATTGAAACTTATGAAGAAGTGGAAGTAAAGCAAACTTTATAATTACATTATAGTAAATTTAATGAGGTGATGTCATCCTGAGCATAGCGAAGGATCTGTAAACGCTATCGGATGTGTGCAGATTCTTCCCTGCGTTCAGCATGACATTTCCTTTTTTATTACGATATAGAGTATGACAGTCCTCGATTGGATTATTGTGGCAATAATAAGCATAGGAGCTATACTTGGATTTACAAAGGGATTTATAAGGCAATTAGCCTCTATTGTAGGCTTGGTAGTTGGATTGCTTGTGGCCCGTGCATTATTTGCTTCTGTAGGCGAAAAGCTTGCCGAAGAATTGGGTACATCACTCACCTTTGCCCAAGTCGTAGCCTTTATTCTGATATGGTTGCTGGTTCCGCTTGTCTTTCTGTTGCTTGCTTCAGCTTTGACACGAGTGATTGAAATTGTACATTTAGGTTTTGTCAACCGTATTTTAGGCGCCGCATTGGGAGCTTTGAAGTACATATTGCTTGTCAGCTTATTCGTACATTTTATAGAGTTTGTCGATTCTAAAGATAACTTAATAAAGTCAACCGTAAAACGTACTTCTTTGTTATATTATCCGATAGAAACGTTTGCGGGAATCTTTTTCCCTGCTGCTAAGAGTATGACGCAACAATATATATTAGAGAATAAAGATGCAACAAGAAGAACCCAATAAATATGTAAAGGAACTCACTCAGGAGAAGTACAAGTACGGTTTCACGACCGACGTGCATACAGACATCATTGAGCGCGGGCTGAATGAAGATGTAGTGCGGCTTATCTCTGAGAAGAAGGGAGAACCGGAATGGTTGCTGGAGTTCCGGCTGAAAGCGTACCGCCATTGGCTGACGCTGGAAATGCCTACATGGGCACATCTCCGTATTCCGGAGATTGATTATCAGGCTATTTCATATTATGCAGACCCGACAAAGAAAAAAGAAGGGCCGAAGAGTCTGGATGAAGTGGATCCGGAACTGTTGAAAACCTTTGACAAGCTGGGTATTCCTTTGGAAGAACGTATGGCGCTGAGCGGTATGGCGGTAGATGCGGTTATGGACTCCGTCTCTGTGAAGACAACTTTTAAGGAGATACTGATGGAAAAGGGAATTATATTCTGCTCTATCAGTGAAGCGGTGCGTGAACATCCGGATTTGGTGAAGAAGTATTTAGGTTCGGTAGTGGGCTATCGTGATAATTTCTTTGCCGCATTGAACTCGGCTGTGTTTAGTGATGGTTCGTTTGTGTATATTCCGAAGGGGGTTCGCTGTCCGATGGAGTTGTCTACGTACTTCCGTATCAATGCGGCCAATACCGGACAGTTTGAACGTACGCTGATTGTTGCAGATGATGACAGTTATGTCTCTTACCTGGAAGGATGTACGGCACCGATGCGTGATGAAAACCAGTTGCACGCGGCAATTGTGGAAATCGTGGTGCTTGACCGTGCGGAAGTGAAATATTCTACTGTGCAGAACTGGTATCCTGGTGATGCTGAAGGTAAAGGTGGTGTGTATAACTTTGTAACCAAAAGAGGTAACTGCAAAGGGGTGGACAGTAAACTTTCCTGGACACAGGTAGAGACTGGCTCGGCCATTACATGGAAGTATCCAAGCTGTATTTTGAGTGGAGACAATTCTACCGCAGAGTTCTATTCTGTAGCGGTAACCAATAATTATCAGCAGGCAGATACTGGTACGAAGATGATTCATCTGGGTAAAAACACTCGTTCTACTATCGTAAGTAAGGGTATCAGTGCCGGAAAGAGTCAGAACTCTTATCGCGGGCTGGTGCGTGTGGCTGAAAAGGCAGATAATGCAAGAAACTACAGTCAGTGTGATTCTCTGTTGCTGGGTAGCCACTGCGGAGCGCATACATTCCCTTATATGGACATTCACAATGAAACGGCTGTGGTGGAACATGAGGCTACGACTTCCAAGATTTCGGAAGACCAGATTTTCTATTGCAACCAGCGTGGTATCTCTACTGAGGATGCCGTAGGATTGATTGTGAATGGGTATGCAAAGGAGGTTCTGAACAAACTTCCGATGGAGTTTGCCGTAGAGGCTCAGAAATTGCTGTCTGTGTCGTTGGAGGGCAGTGTAGGATAAACGATAAAAATAGATTGTTATGCTAGAGATAAAGAATTTACATGCCAACATTAATGGCAAAGAGATATTGAAAGGTATTAACCTGACTGTAAAGGCAGGAGAAGTTCATGCGATTATGGGGCCTAACGGTTCGGGAAAGAGTACATTGAGTAATGTATTGGTCGGTCATCCAGCTTATGAGGTGACGAAAGGAACCGTAACGTTTGATGGAAAGGATTTATTGGCTTTGAGTCCGGCAGACCGTAGTCATGAAGGATTGTTCCTGTCATTCCAGTATCCGGTAGAAATTCCGGGAGTGAGCATGGTGAACTTCATGCGTGCGGCCGTGAATGAACAGCGTAAGTACAAAGGACTTCCAGCTTTGACGGCCAGTGAGTTCTTGAAACTGATGCGCCAAAAGAGAGAGATTGTGGAGCTGGACAGCAAGTTGGCTAACCGTTCGGTAAATGAGGGATTCTCTGGAGGTGAGAAGAAGCGTAATGAAATATTCCAGATGGCTATGCTGGAACCGAAGCTGAGCATCTTGGACGAAACTGACTCCGGACTGGATATTGATGCGTTGCGTATTGTGGCTGAAGGAGTGAATAAACTGAAAACTCCGGAAACGAGCTGTATTGTGATTACGCACTATCAGCGTTTGCTGGATTACATTAAACCGGATATTGTACATGTACTTTATAAAGGCCGTATCGTGAAAACTGCAGGTCCGGAACTGGCATTGGAACTGGAAGAAAAAGGATACGATTGGATTAAGAAAGAACTGGGAGAATGAGCATGAAAGCAGAACAGCAATATATTGATCTTTTCACGCAGTGCGAGGCTATTATTTGTCGGCAAAGTGCGGATGTGCTGAATGCGCCCCGTGCGAAGGCATTTGCTGATTTTGAGAAGCTGAGCTTCCCGACTCGCAAGCAGGAAAAATATAAATATACGGAGGTGAGCAAGTATTTTGCTCCGGATTATGGGTTGAACTTGAATCGCCTGGAATTTCCGGTTAATCCGTATGAAGTGTTCAAGTGTGATGTGCCCAATATGAGTACCTCACTTTATTTTGTGGTAAATGATACGTTTGACAAGCATGTGCATCCTTCTGCTCAGTTGCCGGAGGGAGTTTACTTCGGTAGCTTGAAGGATATGGCTGAACAGCGCCCTGATTTGGTCAGAAAATATTACGGAAAGCTGGCTGATACGTCGAAGGATGCTCTGGCGGCATTTAATACGATGTTTGCACAGGACGGTGTGTGCATGTATGTACCGAAGAATGTGGTGTTGGAACGTCCAATCCAGTTGGTGAATATCTTGCGTGCGGATGTGGATTTCATGGTAAACCGTCGTGTCCTGATTATATTGGAGGATGGTGCACAGGCCAAGTTGCTGGTATGCGACCATGCGATGGACGACGTGAATTTCCTTTCTACTCAGGTGGTGGAAGTCTTTGCAGGAGAAAATGCTGTATTCGACTTGTATGAACTGGAAGAGACTCATAACAGTACGGTACGTTTCAATAACTTATATGTGAATCAGGAGGCTGGCAGTAATGTGTTGTTGAACGGGATGACACTGCACAATGGAACGACTCGTAATACCACAGAAGTGACATTGGCTGGTCGGGGGGCAGAAATCAGTTTGTGCGGAATGGCCATTGCCGATCAGAATGAGCAGGTGGATAACCATACTTTTATTGATCATAAAGTACCCGATTGCACAAGTAATGAATTGTTTAAGTATGTGCTTGACGACCAGGCTGTGGGAGCTTTTGCCGGAAAGGTACTTGTGAGAGAAGGAGCACAGCATACCTCTTCTCAGCAGACAAACCGGAATCTGTGTGCGACCCGTGAAGCACATATGTACACTCAGCCACAGCTGGAAATCTATGCAGATGATGTGAAGTGTTCTCATGGAGCTACAGTAGGGCAGTTGGACGAAAATGCATTGTTCTATATGCAGCAGCGTGGTATCAGTCTGAAGGAAGCACGTTTGCTGTTGATGTTTGCTTTTGTCAACGAAGTGATTGACCATATCCGGATGGATGCCTTGAAAGATCGCTTGCATCTGCTGGTAGAAAAACGCTTCCGTGGAGAACTGAATAAATGCCAGGGCTGTGCGATTTGTAAATAGTCATATTTTAACAGAGAATTTATGCAATACGATGTCAATAAGATAAGAGAAGACTTCCCGATTCTTGCGCGGTCGGTGTATGGAAAACCGCTGGTTTATTTAGATAACGGGGCTACGACTCAGAAGCCTCGTTGCGTGGTGGAATCTATTACAGACGAGTATTATTCGGTCAATGCGAATGTACACCGTGGAGTGCATTTCTTGTCGCAGCAGGCAACGAATTTGCATGAGGCTTCACGTGAGACGGTACGTCGGTTTATTAATGCACGCAGTATTTCGGAAATCGTTTTTACTCGTGGAACGACCGAGAGCATTAACTTAGTTGCTTCTTCATTTGCCGATAGTCAGATGAAGGAAGGGGATGAGGTTATTGTTTCTGTGATGGAGCACCACAGTAATATTGTTTCTTGGCAGCTTCAGGCAGCACGGAAAGGAATCGTGCTGAAAGTAATTCCGATGAACGACCGGGGGGAGCTTTTGTTGGATGAATACAAAAAGCTTTTTTCGGAAAAGACGAAGCTTGTTTCTGTGGCTCATGTATCCAATGTGTTGGGAACAATCAATCCGGTAAAGGATATGATTGCTTTTGCACATTCGCAAGGTGTTCCGGTACTGGTAGATGGGGCGCAGAGCATTCCACACATGAAGGTGGATGTACATGATTTGGATGCTGACTTTTATGTGTTCAGTGGTCACAAAGTGTACGGCCCTACGGGTATCGGTGTATTGTATGGAAAGGAAGCTTGGCTGGAAAAACTGCCCCCTTATCAGGGAGGAGGGGAGATGATCAAGAATGTCTCTTTTGAAAAGACGACATTTAATGAACTTCCTTTTAAGTTTGAGGCCGGCACTCCCGATTACATCGGATCTACAGCATTGGCAAAAGCGTTAGATTATGTTTCAGCAATAGGAATGGATAACATTTTTGCCTACGAACATGACCTGACTCAGTATGCCATGAACCGTTTAAAAGAAATCCCGGGAATGAGGATTTTGGGTGAAGCGGAGCAGAAAGGAGGAGTCATTTCTTTCTTGGTAGGGGATATACACCATTTTGATATGGGGACCTTGCTTGACCGCTTAGGTATAGCTGTTCGTACCGGACATCATTGTGCGGAACCTTTGATGCACCGTTTGGGCATTGAGGGTACAGTACGTGCTTCTTTGGGATTGTATAATACGAAAGAAGAAATAGATGCGCTGGTGGAAGGCGTGCTTCGAGTAAGTAGAATGTTTGCTTAAATAAAAGTGATTAAAAAAATTCCCGGTCAGGATTTTCATACAGAGAATACTGACCGGGAGATTTTTGTTTATAGACTGGTTAGTGGATGGCCTTTGTCGCTTCTTTCAACCAGTTCTTTTCTTCCTCGCTGAGGTATGGGTTAAGTGTGGTATACACTTTCTGGTGATAATCGTTTAACCATGCCTTTTCTTCCGGACTGAGTAAATCAGGTAGAATTGGTTTGAGATCGATAGGGCATAGAGTCAATGCTTCAAATTTATAGAATTCGCCAAAGTCAGTCGTCTGGTCGTCTACAATCAGCATGGTGTTTTCTGTGCGTACACCATATTCCCCGGCTTTGTATACTCCTGGCTCATTGGTGACCGTCATGCCAGGAAGGAGAAGAGCAGGCATGTGGTTCATGCGGAACTGATGAGGTCCTTCGTGCACATTCAGAAAATGTCCGACGCCATGTCCTGTACCATGTCCGTAGTTCATACCTTCTTTCCATATAAACTGTCGTGCCAATACGTCGAGCTGAGTGCCACAGGTGCCATACGGGAAGTGAGCCATGGAGAGCTGTATAAACCCTTTTAAGATAAGGGTATAATCTTTCTTCTGCTCTTCTGTGACGTGCCCTAATGCGATGGTACGAGTGATGTCGGTTGTTCCATCGAGATATTGTCCTCCACTGTCAAGAAGGAGAAAGCCTTCTGGTTTCAGGGTTGCTGCAGTTTCTTCAGTTGCTTCGTAATGTACAATTGCGCCATGTTCCTGGTAACCGGCTATGGTATCAAAGCTGATACCTTGGAAGTTTTCTTGTGCAGAGCGGAATTCGTATAGCTTCTGGTCAATGGATAATTCTGTTTCTGTCCCGCTTTTTACAGCGTTTTCTAACCAGTAAAGGAAACGAACCATAGCCACTCCATCGCGTGTCATGGCTTGTTTGAATCCGGCTATTTCTGTAGCGTTTTTGATAGATTTCAAATATAATACCGGAGATTCGAGTAACTTTACCTGACTGCTTTTGCTGGCAGCCTGATAAAGGGTATAATTGGTTGAACTGGGTAGCTGTAAGCAGCCTTCTTTATGTTCCTCCAGTTCTTGGGCTATTTGTGTATAGTCTTTAATAGAAACGTGGTTTGTTTCTAAATAGCGACGTACCTCATCTGTTAGTTTATCCGGCTGGATGTACAATGTACTTGAAGTAGAGGTGATGAAAAGATAGGAAACGAATACCGGATTGCAATGTACGTCAGTGCCTCTTAAGTTTAAAGTCCAGGCTATTTCATCCAAGGCGGAAATTAAGATGCCATTGACTTGATTTTCTTTAAGAATAGCTTGTATCCGACTGATTTTTTGATTACATGCCTCTCCGCTGTATTCCAATGGCAAAATGAATGGAGGGTTCAGAGGCAGTGAGGGGCGGTCTCTCCATAATAAATGGAATGGGTCTTCTACATTAACCAGCTCTAAATGGTATTTTTCAAGTGCTTTTTGTAATTGTAGGGCTTCGGATGTGCTGTTTACCCACCCGTCAATACCGACTTTTTCTCCAGGTTTCAATATGCTCCCTAACCAGTCGGCAATGGAAGGAGTTTCCGGAAGCCGGTCTTTGAATAAAATTAGTCCGCTTCCTTGAAGTTGTTCTTCTGCTTGTAAAAAATAACGGGAGTCGGTCCATAATCCTCCTTGTGACATGGTGATTACAGCTGTACCGGCCGAACCGGTGAATCCGGAAATCCATTTCCGAGACTCCCAATGAGCAGGTACATATTCTCCAGAATGAGGGTCGGTACTGGGTACGATAAATGCAGATATGCCTTTGGTCTGCATAAATCTGCGTAAGGCTTCAATTCTATCAGATATACGGTTCATGATGTAAATGAATTTAAGAAGATTCTAAACTAACATGACAAAAATAATAAATGGTATAGAAAGGGGAGGCTTGATTTTGTCTGAAGTTGATTTTTTGAATAAAATCTTTCGGAAAGTTTTGTAAATAAAGAAAGTATGTGTAATTTTGCGCCGCAAATTGACTGCGAAATAATTTAATAACAACATACTTAATTTTAAAAACATGATTGTAGTACCAGTAAA
>OGOB01000859.1_pt1 | contig 12647 bp, 8 predicted proteins | sample 1573611 | NCBI WGS metagenome assembly OGOB01 (sample SAMEA2582016, study PRJEB24529) | metagenome | biome: Human gut stool | place: China | collected 2011 | reverse complement strand
GGCTTTGATGCCCCGCCAACCTTAGAGCGTAGCGGTTCCGAGCGACGAGGAGGAGCGGTTTCCCTCTTCTTCCCTGAGGGGAGAAGACCGAGATGAGAGGTGGAGCCCTCTTTAATGGTAAAGAGGGACGGGGTGATTTTAGAAAAAACTATTGCCCTTACGCATATTTGTGCAAATTACACTTATAATCATGTGCTTTATGATGTGTGTGCGCAAACAGATTGCATGAACGTGCAAACGTTTGCACAAATAATTATGGCCTTTTTGAGAAATTTTCTTGCTTACTATAGAAATTCCTCATATATTTGCAGCCGAAAAAAGATACCAACTAGCGAACGAAGGCTAAGTTTAATATAAACGGAACCAAATATAAAAGTAAAGATATGATGAAGCAAACATTCATTAAATCAGCTATGTTGCTGCTGCTGATCCTTTCAACGGCAACGACGCGAGCGCAGGAGGTCGCTCTGAAGACCAACTTACTGGGATGGGCTTCTACATCTGCCAACGCCGGCATCGAAATCGGCACGGGCAAGAAAACAACCTTCCAACTCTTCGGCACCCTGAACCCCTGGAAGTTCTCGGGCGACAAGAAGATGAGATTCTGGAATGTTATGCCAGAATACAGATGGTACACCTGCCAGAAGTTTGGAGGCCATTTCTTCGGAATCCATGCCCTAGGCGGTGAATACAACATTAAAAACATTGACATGCCCTTCGGCATCCTGCCGAAAACTCTGGAGGGCAGGCACTATGAAGGCTGGTATGTAGGTGGAGGCCTTACCTACGGCTATCAGTGGTTACTCAATAAGCACCTCAATTTCGAAGGGTCTATCGGTTTGGGATATGCCTACAGTCCTTACAAACTTTACGGACGATGCGAAAAATGTCTCGACAAAGACCATCGCAACTATGTGGGCCCTACAAAAGCCGCACTATCTCTCATATACGTGTTCTAAGAATATAACTTAACAGTAGTTTTAAACTGACAATATAAACACGTAATAACTAGACAGAATACAAAAAATTTAGGGAAATCATAATATGGATAAAATGAAGCTTTATGCGGTCATTTCGCCCCTCTGCATACTCTTTTCTCAGGGCATCATGCCTGCTCAGGCTCAACAGCTGGCAGGGGGTAAGATTCAGGTAGACAGCGTCTTGGCACGCAAGAACGGCAACCAGATGGACGTTGCCTTCCGTATGAACCTGAACGATTTGAAGATGAAATCAGAGCAGCAGATTGTTTTCACACCGGTAATGGTAGGAACTGATTCTATCGCTCTCAACCCTATCATCATCCAGGGTAGAAACCAGGCTGTAAGATACCGCCGACTTGCCGACAGCAAGAAGAATCCGCAGGCACAGGTTCTTACCCGCAAGAACAAGACCAGTCAGCAGGTTTACTTCGCTCAGTCTGTTCCTTATCAGAAATGGATGAAGAAGTTCAAACTCTCGGTGAAGGAAGATCTCTGCGGATGCGGCAACCTGATAGAACAGGACAATACGCCGATTGCGGATATCGACCGTACACCGAAGATTACGAAGGATTTCTTCGTGCAGCCGAAGGCGGAAGCCAAGAAAGTGAGAGCCGAAAAGGGTGAAGCTTACCTGAGCTTCAAGCTCAACAAGAGTAATATTCTTGCCGACTTCCGTGAGAATGCTACTGAGCTGAAGAAGATTACTTCCACCATCGACCTGGTGAAGAACGATAAGAACGTTGAAATCACCGATATTGATATCCACGGTTTTGCTTCGCCTGATGGTTCGTATGCCAACAACAAGCGCCTTGCCAACGAGCGTGCAGCTGCCCTCCGCAAATATGTGAGCAGCCTCTACACCTTAAACAGCAAGCTCTTTACCTATCAGGCTACACCGGAAGACTGGGAAGGATTCAAGAAGAAGATTCAGGCTAGTCATCTGGCTGATAAGGAAGCAATTCTCGAGATAGCTAACTCCTCGCTGGCTCCCGACGATAAGGACCTGAAGATCAGAAAGCTCCATCCGGCTAGTTACCGCTACATCCTGGATCATATCTATCCTCGTCTCCGTCATAGCGACTATACGGTAACCTACACGGTTCGTCCGTTCAGCATCGAAGAGGCCAAGGAGATATTGAAGACCAAACCACAGCAGCTTTCTCTGCAGGAGATGTTCCTGGTGGCACAGACTTACGAGCCGGGTTCGCCAGAGTTTAACGAGGTATTCGACATTGCTGTTCGCCTCTTCCCAGATGATGAGACAGCGAATCTCAATGCCGCCTGCACCGATTTGCAGAAAGGTGATCTTACTTCTGCCGAAAAGCATCTTGCCAAGGCAGGCAACTCGAAAGAGGCAGAGCGTGTAAGAGATGTCTTCAAGCAGATAAAGGAATTGGAATAACAGAAAATTAGAGAATAACGATTATATACAAGCTTAACTTTCAAAGATTATGAAGATTAAACATTTATTTGGCTTGGCTGTCATCGCAGCTATGACAGCAAGCTGTTCAAGCAATGAGGACCTGGGAACCGCAGGTCCAGGTACTGGTACTAATGAATCAGGTGTTGGTTATGCAACTTTCACCATCAACTTGCCTTCGGTAAGTGGTTCTACTACTTCAGGTGCAAGAGGAACTCGTACAGCAGATACTGGTGGTGCTGAAATGGACAAAGGCACAGAAGATGAGTATAAAGTTTCTGACGCAACTGCCCTTATCTTCCAGAAGTATGGTGCAGATGAAGGTTCTTACAAGTTTGTTGAGAGCGTAATTTTACCTGTTACAGATTGGGGAGCCGATGCAACAGCAGGTATCACCACAAAATCTAAAAAGTTGGTAGCAAAGCTTACCAATGTGGATACTAAGAATACATATGCTGTTTTGGTTTTACTCAATAACAAATCTGGTAGTAGTGTAAAGATTAAATTGCCTAATGTAGGTGATAGTTATAATGACTGGAATAACACGGTTCTGAGTCCTGATTTAGCTGAATTGGCTAAAACAAACGACTTCTATATGGCTAATGCTCCATTGAATGAATCTGGCTCAGTAAAAACTTTGGTTATAATTGATAAAGAAAATATTTATCCTACCAAGGAAAAAGCAGAGGCAGGAACTAGTGCTGCAGATGTTTATGTAGAGCGTGGAGTAGCAAAGATGACTGTTGCTGACCCTGAAACAAAAACTGTTAAGGACAAGGCAACATCAGCTAATACACAGAGTAAAGTAACATTTGAAAAGTGGGCTTTGGATATCACAAACAAGAAGACATTCGCTGTTCATAATATTGATGGCTTAAGTTCTGATTTTAGCACTATTTGGAATACAGAGCGTTTCACAGGTACTAACCAGCGAGTTTATTGGGGTAAGGATCCTAACTATAAGAATGATGATCTTAAGCTAAAAGATAAAGATGCAGATAGAGAGGCAGAATTCAATTTTATCGATGCTACAAGTAAGATTGATAAAGACTTCACCAACACCACCAAAACCAATCCGGTATATTGCTTAGAGAACACCTTTAACTTGACAAACATGTATCAGGGTCAGACAACCCGTGTTATCTTCAAGGCAAAATATATTCCTAAGGATGATACAGGTGATCTTGCAGAGACAGATGGTACATTCTACACCATCGGTAATATGAAAACTATCCTGAATGAAACTAAATTGCAGGCTGCATTAGAAGCTGCAGCAAAGTCAGTTATCCCAAGTGGTTATAATGTTAAGTATACAAATCTCAAGACGGAAGGCTCTCATGTGATTACCTTGGCAGATATCAAGGATGCTTCTGATGCACCTCTTGTTGCCGATAAAGATTATAGTGGTAAGACAGGTACACAAATCGTTAACGAGATTAATGAAAAACTCGGTTTGAAAGCTGGTCGTTCAGAAGAAATGGTTGGTATCAATACCTATCTTGAGGGTTTTACATATTATATCGCTCGTGTTAAGCACTTTGGTGATGCTAAGACTCCATGGATCTCAGGTGAATCTTATAGCGACAACAACGACAAGTATCTTGGCCGTTATGGTATGCTCCGTAACAACTGGTATGAATTGACAGTTGGCAACGTCTATGGTCCTGGCTACCCTGGTGTACCTCCAGTAGACCCAACTCTGCCAGATGATGAGAATGAGAAGTATCTCAGCGTCAGCGTGAAGATCCTTTCTTGGGCTAAGCGTTCACAGAGCGTCGATTTGTAATCCATTTCACATTATTATATATAGCTCAGCCGCTCTAGCGCTAAGGAGCGGCTGGCTATATCGGAAGAATAAGAATCAATTTATACACTTTACTTTTTCATAAAACAGATAAGCATCATGGCAAACAAGAAGTTTAACAGTTGGATCAAGAATATATGCATGGGATGGGGATTCATCATGGCGGGCAGTATGCTCAGCAGCTGCAACGACTTGATGCACGACGACCTGCCTCCTTGTGACATGGGTGTTGACTTGCAGTTCAAGTACGACTACAACGTGCAGCGTGCCGACATGTTCAATGATCATGTGGGCGGACTCAGCGTATTCGTATACGACGAGCAGGGCAACTTCATTGCTCGCCATGATGCCTATAACGATGCGGTATCACAGCCACTCAAGGACCCTAACTATGCCATGCGAATCAATCTGGAACCGGGCAAATACAGATTCGCAACCTTCGCCTTCCAAAAGAAATACGAAGATGCACTTGCGCAGCCAGGTGCCAAATTCCAGATAGCTCTGCCACAGCAGGGTGACAACATCACCGCCCTCCATGCACGACTCGACCGCGAACAGGGCAAGGTGAACAACCAGAGCCAACCGCTCGATACTCTCTGGCAAGGACTCAGCAACGAACTGGTTGAAGTAAAAGACCTGCAGGTTACACGCCATACCATCGGTCTGGTTCGTGATACCAAGCAGCTCACCATCAGCCTGCATCAGACCGACGAGCCTGCCAACATCAATGCCGATGACTTCAGTTATCAGATAACCAATGCCAACGGCGATATCAGTTACGACAACTCTCTCCTCCCCGACGAGGAGTTGACATATACCCCATACTATACCTGGACCACTGAGTTTAAGGATTCCGAGGGCAATGTAAAGGAGCGCACCGCTCATGCCGCCCTCATGTTCTCCCGACTCATCTGGCATCCGGCAGCAGAAAACGACAAGAACGCCATCCTCACCATCACGAACAAGACTACAGGCGAAGAGGTGGCACGCATCAATCTTGCTGACTGTCTGGCTCAAGGCCGTGGTGCCTTCGAAGCCCGCCAATATTCAGAGCAGGAATTCCTGGACCGAGAGTACGACTACAAGCTCGACTTCTTCCTCCAGGGCAACCAGTGGAAGTATATGCAGCTCAGCATTTCCATCCTGGATTGGAGCAAGCGCATCCAGCGTGTCGATTTCTAACCGTTTCAGGTGTCAGAGCCCCTTCCGGGCATTTAGCTCATAAGAGTATTTGACTTTAAAAATTAGAAACAATGAAAATACGAGATTTCATTTTAAGTTTAGTTAGTTGGTTTATATTGTTGGTTACAGTAAGTTGCTCTGACGAACTTGGAGGCGAGCGCGCTCCCATTTCGTCAGAAAGCAACTTGCATGTACTCGTGCCAACCGTGCTCAGCAGCCGCGGCACCCGTGCCGACGATGCTTCCGGCCTTCCTACCTATAATGCTACGGTAGATGAATGCCAGATCAACGACCTGACCCTCTATGCTTTCCCTACAGGAAATGAAGGCAAGCTCCTGAAAGAGACGCTCCCTGCCCCACTGGCAAGCATGATGCTGAAAGAAAATGTAGCTAGCTATCAGCTGAATATTCAGCCAGGAACTTACCATATCTATGTAGTTGCCAATATGAGTGATGTATTGAAAGACCCGGATATTGATTCGGAAGAAAAGCTCAAAAATATCGTGCTGCATTATGGTGGTGGAACAAAGCCAGGTATGCCTGTTTGCACGAACATCCCGATGATTTATGAGCCTGAGAAGGATGCTACTACTGGTGAGCTTGTAGAAACCAAGATTACTCCAGCAGGCAATAAATATACAGAGGTTATTGCCAATATGAAGTTTACCTGTGTCAAGGTAAAGTTGAATCTGATTTTCGACCCAACCCAGGAAGAAGTAAAAGCCAATTTCGGAGGCAAGCCGATTATAATCGATAACATCGTAGCCAATAAACTCTCTCCATTTACCAAACTCTATTGGGGCGGTAAATTCGTAAAAGAATCTTTGGCTGATGGCGAATATAAGTTAGGAATTCCAAGTAATCTATATGATTCTCAGGCTTCTGGTGCTCCAGCTGTATATTATACAGACTGGGAAGACCATACTTTAGAAGCAGAAACAAACAATAAGAATGATATTGTAGGTAAAGGAGACGCAACTAGTAATCTTGTAAATCCTGCTGGCAAGTGGCTCTTCCAGAGTACGTATTATCTCCCAGAGCGTTACATTTCGTCTGCAGCCGACCGCAGCTACCTAACCATCAAAGGCAAGGTGGCTAATTCTATCGACAACGATTATCGCATCGATTTGGGGCATAAGAAGGATGAAACCAGTAATTCAGAAGTTCCAACATTCCCTCGTGGTACCTACTATGAGATTACCGGCAAGATCAAGAGTCTGGGAAACATGACTCTCGACTGTAATGTAAGCATCAAGCCATGGGAATCCGTAAAAATAGATGCCGACTTCAACCATACTACTTTGTGGGTAAGCAAGACGAAGGCTAATGTAACTTCAATGAAAAATGATTATATCACATATAATTCGAATGCAGGCACAGTAGGGTTTGGATGCGATACTAAAATAAACTCAAAAGACATCATCATTGGCACCAAACGTGGTAAAGACGCTAATGGCAATGACAGTATCGAGTTTCGCGTGAATCCAAATATCCCAATCAGTGATTATGCAGAAGAGCAGCGAAAAGGCACTGCAAAGTTTTGGATCAAGGCAAATAATCTCAAGAAATATATAGATGTAAATTATGATGTTACACCTTATCTGGATGTAACTAAAGAACTTGTCATCTATTATAATAAAAAAGATGATTCTCAGAATAGCAGAAGCATAGAATGGGATACTAATCTTGGGGGTATCAAGTTGGAAGCGACCAAACTTACAAAAGGTAAATCCACCATCGAAATGGATTTAAATCCATCGGATGAAGCCAAAGCCACAGGTGTCTTCACAGTAAGAGCAACAACTGATCCTGTAACGACCACCATTTATGAATTTAATGTAATACCCCAAAATGTGACTACGGATGTCAAATATAAAACTGTTCGTGTAATTGTGCGTCCTCCTATCGGTGACTATCGTATCTATTTCAGAGCTATCAATGACCGAAGTAAATATAAGGGAGGTAACAGTTCCGATAATTTCCAGGGAATCTTATCAGAAGGAGGTACAAACAACTGGAGCGATGGATGGAATGAGGATGCAAATGATACAAGTGCCAAACCAGACAACCACCGCATCTATGTTTATACCCAGATAGGTGAAACAGAAGATGCCGTTACAGGAAAAGGTTGGCTTTTTACGTATGGACCGTTGGAAAACAATAGAAATGGATGGCCTGGAGAAGAAATGGTGGCCGACGAGACTAACACCGGATGGTATTACAAAAACTTCCCTGAAAATATGCAGTCTGTATTAAATACAAATAGCTCAGTAGGTACAAGAACTATTACGCCAGGTGAGACATTGATTATGTTCAGTAATAATACACATCAAGGTCAAGGATACAGTTTACACCGTTGTCCTCATCATCTAGAGCCAGGTATTCCTCTCTTCGATTATGAAGACCGTGAAGGCTGGATTGTCTATGATCCTACATCCGACCCTATATGGCATGTATATGATAACATGCCTGAAATTGAGAACATAGAGATCAAGGTATATACCCAAGAGCAAACTTGGGGATGGTATAAGGATTATGGTATTGCTGATGGTTCGAACCAATTCAGAATAAAAGATCCTTCTGACAAAGGTTCAGACAAAGGCAATTCATGGACTTGCAAGCAAGTAAATAAAGATTGGTGGAAAACAGTCATCAAACTGAAAGCTATTAAAGGAGAGCATAACAAAGATATCAGAATCTATTTAAAAGACACTAATATTCTGCTCTTCGATGGCAATAGCTACGAGAAGTATGGCGACACTGGTTATTACCAAGGAGACAAATGGCATCAAGGTACGCCTGTTGGTGTAAATGAATAAATAATATTGGAAATATGAAGAAGATAAAGCATTTAATGATATGGATGGGATTGCTCCTAAGCCTTGTTTCTTGCAAGGATGCAATGGAGACTATCGGACTCGGCGGGGATGAAATCCCTGCCGAGGGGGTAGTCTTGAACATTAATTTGCCCAATTTTTCTGAAAAGCAACTGGGCACGAGAGCTGATGCTACGGAAACAGAATCTATCAAAAAGCTCACTTTGCTTTATTACGACAGTAGCAGCAAGTATCTGAGCAAAGAAGATTGCACCAATCAATTAACAGAGACCAACAAGCAAAGCAATGGCAGCTATAACATCAGAGTAAACACTCCGAAAGAAGCAAGCTACATACAAGTAGTTGCCAATGCAGATGTTTCAGGCGAAGAGGCAAGCGACTTACAGGATATCGGTAAAGCAGCAGATCGCACTCCAAGCCTTACTGAGCCAGTTTGTTGGGGTAGCAAAAAGGTTAGCGATTTGCTAACTCCTGAGACTGCCAAGATTTCGCTTCTACGCTCTAATGCCAAGATTACCCTCAAAGTTGCCGATGACATTAAGAGTATCTTTCCTGAAGAAAGCGCAGGGCTTATCATCAACAATACAGCTAAGAAAACAGCTATTGCACCTGCTGGCTATCAAGAGCCAAAAGATGACGGATTGGCTGTAACTACAGATTTTAGCGAAAATGTTGGCTATGGTTCAAGCAGCGTTGTAGCTGTTAACGAGACTTCAGTAGGTGTAGCGAACGTTATTATCAAGGCTAAATATAAAGGTAAAGATGGTTTCAAAGATGGTTTCTATAAAGTAGCACTCTATAAGGATGACAAAAAGGATTCCGAGTACGCTCTCTTGCGAAACCATAACTATACCATCACTGTAACCAAGGTGAATGATTATGGTTTTAAGAAATTGGACGAAGCCATCAAGGCTCAACCAGAAAACAGAATAGAGGCAGAAATCGTTGATGACAATCCTGCCATCACCAGGATGATCGCCTGCAAGGATTATGAACTTGGCGTATGTGATGATCAATCAGTAAACGCGACAGCTGCTATAGCAACTGAAGATGTAAAAGCAACAATCACTTTAGTCACCACACTCTCTTCTGCAACAAGTGCTGACGGCAAGCTCTATGGAATAGAAATCAATTCTGAAGATAGCTGGATTAAGAGTAATCCACAGACATCAGAATCAGAAATTCCAGAAACAAAAACGTCTTCTTCTGGAAAGAAATATGTTCTGAAGTTTACGCTGGATCGAAACATTCATGAAACCCCAAGAACAGGAACGGTTACGATATCTTCTGGTGATCTCAAGCTTGATGTGAAGATAACTCAGGCGGGCTTCGATTTCATGAGAGACGACCCTAAGCGAAAAGTAATCATGTTAATAGATGACAGTCCGTATCAATCGGACTATTTTGCCTGGTTGGATAATGTCGTTAAAGGAATCAGACCAGATCAAATGCAAAATGTAAAAAGAAATGATGGTCTTCATTTTACTGTAGGTAAGAATGCCTACAGTTATAAGATTCCTAAACAGGAAGGGGATGTTCGGACATATAACGATAATAGCCAGAGCCTTTTCACTGTTAGCGATGACGGAGGAGGTTACTGGAAAGTGACGTTGAATGATGATCGCGATAATAATTATGATCTTTGGAAAGGCACCTTTACGATAAAAAACGCAGATGATATCAACATCACCTACACTGTTTATCATACTGGTATCTTCCATAAGATAACAGATGATATGGCAAGCAATTATGAATTAGCAGAGGGTGGTGATGACGAGCTAAAGGTAAAAGGTATGTTCTATTATGGTGTAGTGAAGGTAAAGGGAAAAGCCCATACCTACATTATGCTTGACCGTAATCTGGGTGCTACCGATAATAGTCCTTATGTACCAGACATCAATGAGTTCCAAAAAAACAAAGGTGCCATCGGTGGATACTTCAAGATTTCAGAGAACAAGAATACATCAGATGTCAAGCAGGGAAATCTATCCTCTACTCTATCTCCTGAAGGCTTTGAAATACCAGATAAATCTGTCTTTGAGGACTTGATTGCGAATGATACACTTAAAACAGAGGTACGCCATACTGCTCTTGGAGAATCGTACTATTGTACATTTATGAATACAACAAGCTCTGAGTTGAAAACCATCTATCTGCCATACGGAGGATATCTGGAAGGTGAAAGCCATAAATATCCAATGCACGTGGTCTTTTGGACCAAAACACTAGTCTCTGGAACACAAGGATTCAGTGGAAAAAGTCCGGAATATGGTTTCTGGTATAACTATTTCGATATATACAACTCGAAGAAAGGTATATCAAACGTACGTTTCGTGAGTGGTAGTAATGGAAATAACACCGGCCGCTACAAGGCGATGCCATTACGATTGATCAGTAAGACAGTATTATAGAATCTTACACTTTAATATAAAACAGAGAATCCACAGCAGGCACTCAAGCCAGCTGTGGATTTCTTGATTCTTAGCTTCACTCAAATCTGCACTAGTGTCCCGTTTAGTTTGGACGATTATTATATAAGTTATTAATATCCAATATTTTATGCTCTAGAAGTTGTGTATTCGATTTGATTTTGTACCTTTGCACTCATATGGTATCCTAGCCTATTTAACCCGATGATTTCTAAACGGGACAGCAGTGATCTGGTTTAAAAACAATATGATTTTGCCCCAGTTCTTTATGACCTGATGCAGTCAGAAAAGATTAGACAGCATCTTCATCATGATTAAAGTTCTCATAGAACTTCATTCGCTTCTTTTCTAATTCCGCAATTTCTTGATACATGAACTTACATGTAAAATCATAAATCGGCATTGCAGCACTATGCTCGTCTGCTTTCTTAAATTTCAACTTTTGGCTATAATAGTTCACAAGATGCTCATCAGGGTCACAATCAGCAGCAAATAAGAAAAGATATTCACAACCAACAATCTTTCTCAACTCAAAAATCAAAGGAACGATAAAATGCCAAAAGACGATTGCTCCCAGACTTTGGTCAAGATTATATTTATCCCAAACTTCACGACAATCATCATTGGCACAGAAATGCACAATCTCCACACCAGCAAAGGTTTTGCCCACATTCTTGATGTTTTTGTCGAAAATAGAATTGATTTCCTGAGAATCTGTTGTAGTATGAAGGATACGAGCCACTTCATCTTTCTTCAATCCTTTTTTTGCCCTAACAGATTCCAAAATGGCTTTCAATCCATCCCTATCTTCTTCTGGCACGTTTCCCCCATTCAGCTTTTCAGACAAAGTAGAACAAAGTTCCTTGAGCCTAGTCAATTTTTCTCCTTCTATGAATTCATCAAACAACAATCCACACTTCAAAGAAAAGAAGAACAACACATTAGCATCGCTATCTTTCACCACATAATAGGCAACAACACCAGACTCATCTTCTTGATAGGCCTCATTCAGCAAAGCATCCGCAACATTGTTGTTTCGAGTGCTATAGAAAGAATCGATCAATCGCAAATTCTCTTCATTAGAAGCCAGCCGTTCACAACGAAGAGAATGTATCAAAGCCATTTGTTCCTCAGTTATTCTCATGGTTTATGCAGTATAAAGATTTAATTGACGCAAAACTGCTCGTCTTTCACGAACCCTGTTGGCATCAACCATAATGTCTTCTGTTTTCATCTCTACCTCAGATGAATCCTGTTCATCATAGCCTTCTCTTGCGTGTTTCCAAGAAAACTCTCCATGCGTTAAAGTACTCAAACTCCAAGACTTCTGTGGAGCATAAGTTTTAAACACCATATCAAACACTGGCTCATATTGTACAACCTGCTCTTTATCCATCAATTCTGGGAGAGAATCATTTTTATAATGCTGGCGAATCTGAACCATGACAGGACCATATTTCCAAGCCTCAAATTGTGCATCAAACATGGGTTCGCCCTTTTGAATCAAGCACTCACGCTGCGTGAAATAAAGTAGCTTATGCAACTTCATTTCATCAATACGAACGCCAAAATCATCCATATAGCGCTTGTATATATAAGAGGCAACTTGTAATATTCCCATCATAGTCATTATTCATTTTATAGTTTATTGCCGCAAAGTTACGCTTTTTTATTGAAACCGCCAAAGAAAATCAAAAGAAATCTGCGAAAATCCGTGTAATCCGTGCCTTATCTATATCCTAAGACACTTATGACACACCCTCACAAAACGGGTGAATGAGAGCAAGAATACTAATGAATGAGAGTAAGAAGAGGGGTAAAACGGAGATTTCAATAGGGTTAAAGAACATTTTATCCTATAATCAACCAAGACTTTTCCCGAGATTAACCCATTATTAATACAGCAAGAAGGAAGAAAGGAGATAAGAGAGGAAGCCTGAAAAGAAATAAAAGGAGGAGAGAAAAGAAATAAGAGAAGGGAGAAAAGAAATAAAA
>OGOB01000854.1_pt1 | contig 12709 bp, 9 predicted proteins | sample 1573611 | NCBI WGS metagenome assembly OGOB01 (sample SAMEA2582016, study PRJEB24529) | metagenome | biome: Human gut stool | place: China | collected 2011 | reverse complement strand
TGCTTAAGGGTAGCTGGGGCAACGGAGCAGAGCGCAAGCAGCGCTTAGAGGCAGCGGGCTACAACTACGGAGAAGTGCAGGCGAGAGTAGACGAACTTTGTAAGCAGCCAGAACAGCCAAAACCAACGCTTAAGAGTGTAGAGGAAGTGGCAAAGGAAGTGCTTAAGGGTAGCTGGGGCAACGGAGCAGAGCGCAAGCAGCGCTTAGAGGCAGCAGGCTACAACTACGGAGAAGTGCAGGCGAGAGTAGACGAGCTTTGCAAGTAAGGCGAGCTTATGGACGAGATTACAGCACAACAGATAATAACAGCGCACGCAGCTTGTGCCATAGTGGACGGCTGCGGGCTGTGCCCGTTATACAGCAAAGAGCGAAATATTAAGATGCAGCAGGCGTTATGCCAAAACAGCATAACAGCAGACAAGGTGCGCGAGGCTCTTATAACATTAAGGGGAAACATTGAGCACCCACAAAAGCTGTGCTATAATGAGAACGAAGAGAAAGCACGAGACGCAGCAAGACGCAGGGAGTAACAGCCTAGTAACTAACAATAGAGCTTATAAGCCTAGTGTTTACTGGGGCTACTGCTTCTATCGAGGAAGCTGCTAAGAATGGCAAGTTCTAATTAAAAATGTATATTAAAACCGTATAATACGGGCTTTAAGAGCCTGTCACATCAGATTGGTGTGGCAGGCTCTTATTTTTACAAGGTATCATTATTGTCTGTTTGTTCTTTAAAAAATTCATTAAAATCACATTCAAATATATGGGTAAGTCCTATAAGCATATCTACGGATGGATTATTTCTTCCATTTTCTACTTTACTGAATATTCCAGAGGTTACATCAATATTCATAAGCTGCAATCTTGCTACAATATCAATAGCTTTCATTTTTCTTTCAATGCGAAGTCTTTTGATATTAGAACCTACTAAAGGGTTCTTGTGCTGGTTAATTCTTTCTGCCATAATTATTCACCTTCTTTTAATTTTTTAGGATCAAAAAAATTATGTCCAAAATGGAAAATAAAAGTGTCCAAAATGGAAGAAAAGTGATATAATATAAAAAAATAAAAATAAAAGGAGATTGGAAATGAAACAAAAGAACAAAATCAAACAATTAATGGGAACTGCACTTGCTGCAATTACAGCATTTGTCATGGCTGCTGGAATTAATGGAAATATTACGACAGTTAAGGCTGATGAGATATCAAAAATAATTAAGTATAATGCAGAAGGGTTTGAAGTAAAGGACATTGATGCTTGTGATCTTGAGGTTATTAATGAATACTTTGGTACCAGCTTTACAGGGCTTAATGTTTTTTCAGAAAACAGCTCAATTGAAGTTGATGAAGAAAGATCAACACTTACTCTTGATGATATTAAAACATGTGGCGCTATAGGATATTCATTATCAAGGGATGAAGCAGGAAAGCTTGTGATTACTAAGGCTAATAATGGTTCAATAATAGGAATAAATCCGCCTATGTATTATGGAAGCTTTAATAAAGGATTCGAGTATGATGAGCTGTTTGCAGTTAATGGTTCAAGTAAATTAGGAACAACAAGACATTTCCAGAAAATAGTTTTCTCAAAGGCTTACGGCTGCAAGGATGATGAGGGATATTATATTGATAAAAGCATGGATCTGCAGTCAACAACAAAAGTTGATTTTACATATATGTATATAACATGTGTTGATGGTGTCGGCGATGGAGATGCTTTACTTTTTAAGCCTGATTATATGGTAGATAAGACTGTACTTAAATTCGCTGATAATTCAGAGGTAAAACCGGATAATAATTATACTGTCAATGTAGACAAGTCTATGACTGCAGAGGAATTCAATGATGTTTTAGCCAAGAATGCAACAAAGGATGTAATAATTAAAACAGATAATGGTGTTACATTTACATTTGCAAAGGGAACAATGAACAAGGTTGATGGCGTATCAGCATATGATTTTACAACACAGATAGTATCAGACTTTGAAAATGCTGATATTGTTAAAGCAGTAGTTAAAAATGACGGCTTTGTATCACAGATTAAGTTTAACTATTCAGGAAATCTTCCAGCTAAGGCACAGATAACAATTCCTGTAGGAACAGATTATGCAGGACAGACTTTACAGTATTCATTAGTAAATGATGATAATACTCTTACTTTAATTCAGAATGTTGTCGTTGGTCAAAATGGATATGTAACTGTTTCACAGGATCATTGTTCAACATATGTTCTTACTAAGGCTTCAGAGGTAAAGGAAGGCGAAAGCACACAGGCACCTACAGAAAATGAAGATGTACAGGCTCCACAGACATCAGATAATTCTGCTGTAGTAATGATATCATTACTTGCAGTTGTTTCATTAATGGGAATGGTTGTATTCGGAAAGAAGAGAGTATTATAATTATATGAAAAATATATTAAAGGATAAGAAATTATTAATTGCAGGCGCATGTGCTGCGGTAATAATTGTTGTTCTGGCTGTTATTCTTATCGTTAATGGAGTTAAGAAATCTGGAAATAAAGCTGTCGCAGATAATAAAGCGCAGAAGAATGAGAGTACAACTGTAAATTCAGATGAGAATAAAACAGTAAAACAGACAGAAACTGCAACGGAAAGTGAAATAAGCACAGAGAGTACAGAAAATAACAGTTCTGAGGAAAGCTCTGCATCAGAAGAAAACGGAAGCTTTCAGGCTGACAGCAGTAACGATGGTAATGACGATTCGTCAGGTAATTATAATGGTTCTGCTGATAGTAACCAGAATAGCTATGTTAAACCGTCTGCTGCATCGGCAAAGCATCTTGTATATAATGATGATGGTTCTTTTAATCTTCAGGAGAGTTATTGGAGCACAAGTTTTAAGTCGTCTGGTTATGTTTCTACAGAAGAATTGTCGAATGCGCTTTCTACTGTTCCTGAGTTTATGGAGCTGGTTAATAAAGTAAATGCATTGGGAAATCCGGTCAGCAGCTGGCAGGGATTTACAAGTGATGTTAAGAACAGGGTTACTGCTAAAGATATAGAATATTATATATATTTAAAGGACTTGTCATATTGTTATGTGTTTACATATGATGATAATGGATTTCATTTTGCAAGGCAGACAGCATTAAGAGCTTTACAAGGAGGTACAGGCAGTTCGCAGCCTGAAGCAGATTTTGAGGATAATATTGTATATAATAGTGATGGTACACTGAATCTTAATGAAAGTTACTGGCGTAAAGATACAACGGATGATTCTATATATGGAAAAATTATGAGGACAAATGAGTTCCGTTCTGTTGATATGTCCGGATATAACAGATCTGGTGCAACTATTTATGGCAGTTATAATAGTAAAAATACTGCTAAGGATTATTTGTTCACATTTTATTATCCAGATGGCTCTGAAAAATATTTAAGATATAATGGTGAGAAATTCTGTATAATATATCAATGGAATGGCTGATCTGAATATAATTTAAAAACTGTTACATTTGGCTTTCGGCCATGTGTAACAGTTTTTTTATGTAAAAACATCAGTTTTCAGCTTTCTTAGGCTTATTATTCTTTCTGAATTCAGATGGTGATATTCCATTGACCAGTTTAAATGTATCACCGAAATAATTGGAATTACAGAAGCCACATTCGCTGGCAATATCTGAAAGGCTTAAGTCTGTTTCGATAAGATACCATTCAGCATGATTGACGCGGATATTACGTAGGTATTCGGCGAATCCGATGTTGTTAAAAGCCTTGAATTTGCTGGAAAAATACGATGGATTAAGATTTAAATGGCTGGCAACATCTTTGAGTGTAATATCGTTCTTAAAATTTTCTGCAATATATTTGGCAGCAATGATCATGTTCTGATTAATTTTATTATCTGAATTGGTAATGAATTCTTTTATATCTTTAGTATTTCTGTCAAGACGGATGAGATTGATAATGAGATATTGGAAAAGCTGTCTTATACAGCAGTCTGAATAGCCATCAACAATATCATATTCCTTCTGGATTTCTCTGAACAGGAAATCAATTTTTTCGCGTTTTTCTTTTTCTATATATAAAATATGTCCCCAAAGATTGTGCTCAGCCCAGTTTTTACCGAGAGTCTGGCTGATGGTTTCTATATAGTCTTTAGAAAATTCTATATATGTTCTTTCAGGAACAAGCTCACCAATATATGATGTTCTGTGTACTGAGTTGGCAGGTATAAATATAATGTTTCCTTCGGAAAGAGTGAAAAGCCTGTTATCTATTGAAATAGTACAATTGCCATGCATCATGTAAAACAGTTCATAGTATGTGTGGCTGTGTGCAGAATGCATGGCATAGTGCAGCTTATGAAATGAATGGTCAATTCTGAATCTTGATATATTGTTAATGCCTGAATCCATATATTTAATATCCTTTATAATTACATTTATGCAATATTACTAAAAACCGACTTGATTTTTATTATCTTATTAACAAAATGTAGTATAATACTAAAAAAACATGTAGTCAATAAGTAAAATGCAAAAATATAAGTTGCTAATAAAAAGCGTGTGAATTATATTATGTTTCAGTGATGCGCGGGAATGCGTCAATAAAAATTGGGAGGTTTTTATATATCATGAGACGAACAAGAAAATTGAAGAAAGCGGTTGGTGTAGCAGCAGTGGTTGCTATGACAGCAACTATGTTACCTGTTGGTGTGGTTACACAGAATTTCGGAGTTAGTAAGATTGTACATGCAGAAGAACAGGAACAAGCTAAGTCAAAGGTACTTGATACAATATGGAATAGTGTAGAGATAGGAGAGCATACTGGAAAAGGCTCGTATACATATGATTCTTCGGCTAAGACAGTTGTAGTAACAGGAGCGGGAACAAAGTTTGATAAGGATAAAGGAAACGATAATTTATCATATTCTTATTTTAATGCAAAAGGTGATGTCACTATTACTGCCAAAATGAAGGTCTCAGGAAGTGGAAATGCTCAGGCTGGTGTTCTTGTAAGAAATGACGCAAGTGAACCTGGCAGTCAGTCAGAGGCAATATATGCTGATTTTGGTAAAAACCAGATCAGATATGGCAGGCATGGCGGAAAGAATGGAGCAAATCCTTTAGGAAGTGCTAAAGCTGGTGATGAAGTGTATGTTAAAATTCAGATAGTTGGACAGGTTGTTAGTTATTATGTTTCAGCTACATCAGAATTTCCAGAAAAACCAACAAAATCAGAGACTCTTAGTGGTATAGATACAAAGACAGTAGGTTTTTTTGCAACAGAAGGAGCAACAGCAACATTTTCAGATGTAAAGATTACTTCTGAGTATAATCAGGATGATAATAAGGTTAAAAAGGTTGTGTTCGATTCTAATGTTGGAGAATTAAAGGCAACTCATACAACAAGCGCAGCGTATTCTGGTAAATATATTGAAGGTAACAAATACGAAGAAGTTGCTGACGGTAATATATTAAAGATTACTCAGACACGCTCTAAAGCTGATAAGGGTAATATAAGAGAAGATAAGCACATTGATTATCTATTATTCCCTGAGATTTCAGAAAATCTGACAATTACAGCTGATATAACAGTTAATTCTGTTGACAGTGGAACGGATAAGCAGGGAATCGCAATTGGTCAGTTCAGCACTAAAGAAAAACAAAAAACATCACTTGATGTAGTACATTTCCAGAAAAATAAGGTATATCAGCATACATATGGTAACAGGGGTACAGGAAATTGTGGTGATCCGAAGACTAGTACATTAGCTGATGCTATTGGAGGAACATATACAGTTTCATATTCTAAGAAAGCAGATAATAAAGCTGAGGTTAAAATTGTTTCGGCATCAGGAGATGTATTGGTTGACACAGAAGCTAATGGGGCAACAATTGATCTTGCACAGGATGTTATTGATTCGGCTCTTCAGTCTGGAAAGTCTGTAAACTATGGATTTGCTTTTTCTGGAATATCAGTTGATTTAGCTAATGTTAAGCTTATTAATGAAGCTGGTGAAATAGTATATGATATGAATGATTATTATATTGCTGTCGGAGTAGCACCTGTTATTAACAATGCAACAGCAAAGGTTGCTGATGACAGAAACAGCATTTCTGTAAACTGGGATATTGCAACAGAAGGCACGGGAAATATTAAGTATCAGGTATATGTATCTAAGGATGGAGCTGATTATGTAAAAGCTGGAGATTCTAAGGTTAATTCATATACATATAGTGTAAAAGAGGATGGTTCATATAAGTTTAAAGTTGTTCCTGTGGGTGGAGATACAAAGGGAACAGCAATTGAAACTAATGCAGTCAGCTTAAAAACACCATTAGCTAAGACAATATTGTCAGCTAAAGGAACTGATAAGAGTATTGAACTTTCATGGACAGCAGTTGAAGGTGCAACAGAATATGATATTTACAAAGCATTTGGTTCAGATGGAAAAGCAGAGATTGTAAAAACAGTAGGAGATTTATCGTATACAGATTCTGATATAAAGGCTGAGGAACCGTATTATTATTATATTGTTGCAAAGAATGCTGATAATACAAGCAATCCATCAGAAACGCTACAGGTTCTTGCATCTAATGGACATACTGGTGAGTATGTATATGAAAATGAGGCTGCAAAGTTAGAAGTTGTTGCTAAGGATAATGATACTGTATTTGCGGATAAGGCATCTGTTGCAATGAAATCAGACAGAGCTGGAACTGTAAAAATGGTTGTTAACGGAAATGAGACAATAGCCAAGAAAGTAAATGCTGATGAAGCATTTATTCTTGAAGCATCATCATTAGTTAAAGGTAGAAATGATGTTGAGGTTCTTTTCAAAGATGAAACTGGAAAGACAACAAGGAAAATATTTAACTTTGTAAGTAATCCTGATTATAACATTGTGGTTGATTCAGCATTTACAGGTAAAGATGGGGATGTAGTAGACGGATATGCAACTTATAAGACTGTACAGGCAGCTGTTAATTCAATATCAGCTGATAATGCAGAGTCTAAGGTTATATTCATTAAAAATGGGGAGTACAATGAAAGAGTAACAGTAGAAGTTCCTAATGTAAGCCTTTTAGGAGAAGATGCAGAGAAGACTCATATTTATTATTCAGCAGCTCTTGCAGATAAAACTGCTACTGATATGTGGACAAGAAATGCAATGTATGTAGGTTCTGATGCTGATGGATTTACTGCAGAAAACCTTACAGTAGAGAACTCATTTGCATATACTAATGGCAGCGACCAGCAGGCAGATGCACTTTGCATAGTTGCAGATAAGACAGCTTGTGTTAATGTAAGACTTGTTGGATATCAGGATACTCTTCTTACAGATTCGAGGGTAAAGGGCTCTGATGGAAACTATGAAGTTACAAGACAGTACTTCTCTAAGTGTTATATTACAGGTAATGTGGATTTCATTTACGGAGCTGGTACATCATATTTTGATGATTGCGATATTGTTGCAAGATATACAGAATATAAGGCTGATGGATGCTTTACAGCAGGCAGAACATATGCATCTACAGATTATGGATATGTATTTAATAATTGCAGATTCATTGCAGAGGACAAGGTTGCCGATGATTCATACAGAATGGCTCGTCCATGGGGAAAAGATGATTCAACAACATTTATTAATTGTTATCTTGGAAGAGCAATTATTGATTCAGGATATGGTGATATGAGTGGTAATTCATATAAGAATGCAAGATTTGCAGAATATGGTTCATACGGTCCAGGATATGTATTAGATAATGACAGACCACTTTTGTCATCTACACAGGCTTCAGTATATGCAATGAATAATGTATTGGGCGATTATGATGCTAGTGCCATTGTTAACGCATTATATAAGACAGATACTCCTTCTACACCAGATGAATCGAAACCAGTAGATCCAACACCGGATAGTCCAAAGCCATCTGCTCCGACATTGGATACTGATGTTTCTATTGATACAGGAAAAGATGCACCTTCTGTTGAAGTGAAAGAGTCTGTAAGTGATTTAATTGATAATATTTTATCTGATGATCAGAAGAAAGATGCAGAAGGAAAGGATGTTAAAATAGTTCTTTCAGTAAATAAGGATATAGGCGTAAATGAAGATGATAAGAAAGCTGCTGAAAAGAAACTTGCAGAATTGTCTTCTGGTAAGAAAGCAGGAATGTATCTGGATATAGACCTTAATGTTATGATTGGAAATGGAAATATTTCTGTTACCGAAACAAAGAAACCAATTGCGATTGAAGTGTCAGTTCCGGATGAATTAATTAATACAGATGCAAACAAGACAAGAAAATACAGTGTATTAAGAGTTCATAATGGTAATGTTGATGTACTTGATGCAACATATGATGAAAATACAAAGAAAATATTATTTAAATCAGATGTTTTCTCTACTTATATATTAGTATATGAAGATACTGTTAAGAATCCAGTACCAGAGAATCCATCACCGGAAGATCCAACAACAGAGGTACCATCTGGAACAGAAATTAAAGATGGCGATAAGTCATTATGAAAGCTTTACTTTTGACAGGACTACTATTCATTCTCATCCTCCCCGGATGTAGAAAAGAGAAAAGCATACTTCCGCTATTACAATCTGTAGAGGAACTGATTCCCATGTATGCCGATAGTGCTTCTGTGCTACTGAACAACATAAATGCCCCCGATGAACTGACTGATAAGGACTTTGCCCACTGGTGTATGCTATGCGGTAAAGTAACGGACGAAGCAGCCACCGGATTACTCCCTATCTACCAATGGCAACGGGCACAACAATGGTTTATGAAACACGGTACACCGGAAGAACAGGCGCAAATAGCCTTGTATCTAGGCCGTGCTTATGTAGAAGATGGGGAGTATGACAATGCAATGCAAATATATGCCGATGCGCTGCAACTGGCCAAAGAACATCAGGCCTATAATGTGGCAGGGTATATTTGTGCCTATATGGCAGATTTGTATGGTTTTAGAGATATAACCAGTGAACGTCTGGAGAAAAGAAAAGAGGCCAGTAACTTCTTCAAGAAAGCAAGGAACTACAAAAGCTATGCATACGCCTTAAAAGATTTAGCGTGTGAATGTACACTCACTGATTCTTTTAATTGCACCATACCCTTACTTCAAAAGGCTGATTCCATCTCACAACTACTGCATAACAAAGATTTAACAGCTGATGTAGCCAATGCTTTTGGAGTGATATATGAGGCACAAGAAAAATACAAGAATGCCGAAAGATATTTCTTAAAAGCCATTGAAACGGGCAGCAAAGAAAGCTATAAGGATTCTATCTCCCTATTACACATATATATAAAAGACAACCAACTGGCAAAAGCACACGAATGGATTGAAACGATAACCAAACACAATGATATCGCTTATTACTTCAATCAAGCTTACTACCTGCTTTATAAGGCAGAAGGAAAATACAAGGAAGCACTCCATTACAAAGAAATCTGTTCCGACATGCTCGATTCACTGACATTAGTTCAAAATGAGACAAAAGTATTGGAAATAGAAAAAAAGTATAACAACGCCAAGATACGGGAAGAGAACGAACTATTAAAGATTACACAGCAAAGGAATACAATCATCATCATTATTGCCATCTCCTTATTCTTACTATCAGTTGCAGGATATATCATTTACCGGCAGAGAAGCAAAGCCAAAATCTATTACCAGCAAACAATTCTAGATAAGATGAAAATAGAGCTCCTTCACTTATCTGCAGAACTAGAAGAAAAAAAGCAGATTTTGCAAAAAGCATTGGCAGACAAAGAGAATAATGCCCACAAACTACAACAGGAAATAGAAGTAATATCCTATAAATACAACCGGCTGCAAAAGCAAAGTCTGGAAACATCCACAGTTGGCAAGAAGCTTATTTCTTTGACTAAAAAAAATAGGCTTGAGGACTCCCAACTCCCTACTGACAAAACATGGCATTCCATAATGACGGAAGTAGACAAGATATATCCCCAATTTTACTCCCTACTAAAAGAGGCATTTCCCAACCTGACAGAATCAGAATATCAATATTGCTATCTCCATATTTTTGGATTTGACGCAAATGATGAAGCAAAATTGCTTGGCATCAATCCGGCTTCTGTACGAATGAAACGAACGAGAATTTATCAAGAGGTCCAACTAAAGCACGATAAAGAAACGTTTTTACGAGATTACATCATCAAAAACCTCTTAAAATAAATAGTTCTCATACAGGTCTTATTATCAGTGAATTATAAAACACTACATATACATCACTGTATATAACAATTTCTGTAACTCACTGATAATCAACAAATCTTGTATATACTATAACTCCCTCTTTTTGTCATTCATAATCCTATAATACCTAAGTTTGTACAAAACTAAAACGTAAAACGATTATGAACAAATTAAAAATAAGCTTGGCTTTTATTATGCGCTAAAAAGCGAAATATAGAATTTATAAAACATGGCAACCATAGAATTCCAGTAGAGTCATTCATTCCGGTAAAAGCTTTCTTTGACGACTGCAATAAAGAATTAACCATCGAATTCGCACAGGACTGGGAAGCGGTAACCATCGAGATTAAATCAAAAGAAGGATATGTAGTATATAGAAACCTCTATATACCCCACTCCAATTCTTCTTTATCAACTTCTTTAGAGAATATTCCGGCAGGAATATATGAACTGACAATCACCGATGAAAAGGGAATATTGGCAGGAGAATTTATATACGAAAACTAAAGTCCAATATTATGAAAAAGAAAAAAAGCACTCTACTTATTGTAGGCATGTCCTTTCTCCTTTCAATAGGAACACTTATGTTTAGTTCTTGCGCAGACAAGGACGATCCCTCTCCTATTCTTCCCACACCGGAAGACACTTCTTACATATTGAAACTAAAGTTTTCTGAAAAAGTAGAATTTAAAGAAATACTCAATAAAAACGATATTCAAGACCTAACAGAAACAGAAACTGCATATTTCGGAGAACGAATCCAACGGTCTTGCCCCCATGAATTACAATTCGATAGGGACTCCCTTTCCATTGTAAAAACCAATAATATAGTAGAAAAGTATAAACTAAAATGGCAAGATAAAAAATTATTCATATACCAGAAGCCAATAGATAAATGGGAATACTGTGGAGAAAAAGACGAAAATGGAAGAGTAATACTCAATATAGGATTCTATATAATAAAAAACAATAATGACCAACGTACATTTATGGCAATAGGACAAGAGTATAATCTAATCTCTTATTCAGAACTAATGAATCAAGATTTCCTTTCCATTATATGGCTGAAAAGAAAATATACCTTTGAATAAATATGAGTATAAAACCTAAATACAAAGAAATGAAAACTAAAATAATATACACCATCGTATTTTTGATGATTGCTAAACTTGCTTATAGCCAAGAAGAGCAATATAGTGCAGATAAGTTTGTGGCAAAATGTCCCAATGAAATATTCATAGGAGCAATATTGGAAGCCAACAGCATCAATCAAGACACATATAAGTTCCTGAAAATATCAATGAATCCTATAAACATGGGGTACACCATTCCTATAAAGTCACAAACAATCACTCCTTCCTATAATAACATGATGAAAGCTATTCATGAAGCGTTAAAAACAAACGATGTCTTGAAAAGTAACTATTCTTTTTCATTCGTAATTAAAAAGATAAAATCATACCAAGAATTAGCTGTCAATTGGGGACAAAATATTAACCTTCAGCAACTATTAGGCATCACACCCGATTATAAGCCTCAAAAGAATATTATATTGATAGATATAAATCAAAGTTTTTTCAGCATTATAATGGATATGCCGGAATCACTAAGCACTGATCCACAAGTTTTGCAACAATTAGACAAGCTTGCATTTATAAACTCAATACAATTTGGCAGAAAAATTATACTAGTTATTGAAAGTAATATTGATTATGACAAATTACAAGAAACTATTGACAATTTACTGAAGTCTAAGGAAGTTAGTCAAAAAGAACTAGCAATATTAGCCAATTCTAATATCAGATTGATGACTATTGGAAACAAAGGAATAAAAGATATCAACCCAGACAATCCTTTTACAAGCATACTTACTTATTTATCTTCAACAGTTACACCCGATGATTTCGGAGGACCTATATCATTTTCCGCCTCTAACATAAAAGATAATTCTGTATTTGTTAACTATTTCAATGTACAATAAATAATCATCATTATGAAAAGCATCCGTTCTATTTTACACATACTTCTAGGCGTAACGCTAATCTGCTCATGCAATGAAGCAACAGAATTAGCCCATATTACCCCTAATGTCAGTCTTATAAAATATAAAGATATTGTTAAAATAGACTCTTTATATACATATCCAGGAGATTCTCTATATCAGAATTGGATAAATCAATATAATAAGAATCTGGAAGACAAAACATCAAGATCACTTTCACCGGAAGATGATGCATTTTTCAATAAACAATATATTGTGAAAAGTACAGAAGCAACCGTTTTATATGGAAGAAATTACATATTTCCAGGATCCATGCTATTAGGTGATACCATCTTATACCAAAATTATATACCGGTATTTATCAGCAACAGAAAACCCATAACAGTATCAATGACATTGGCACACAATACACCCAAACCCACTAGCAGAACTATAGAAGCACCCACTTTCTCTAAATTAAGTGATTATGTGGTTGAGATGGTAACCGATGGAA
>OGOB01000851.1_pt1 | contig 12773 bp, 11 predicted proteins | sample 1573611 | NCBI WGS metagenome assembly OGOB01 (sample SAMEA2582016, study PRJEB24529) | metagenome | biome: Human gut stool | place: China | collected 2011 | reverse complement strand
TATCTATAAGAGCGAGTACGAAGGCATGTACTGCGTGCCCTGCGAGAGCTTCTTCACCGAGTCCCAGGTTGTTGACGGCAAGTGCCCGGATTGCGGCAGCGAGCTTGTCCCGACAAAGGAAGAGGCATACTTCCTCAGAATGTCAAAATATCAGAAGCAGCTCGAGGATTATATCGAGGCGAACCCGAACTTTATTTATCCCGAGAGCCGCAAAAAGGAAATGGTCAACAATTTCATAAAGCCCGGTATCCAGGATCTCTGCGTTTCCCGTTCGTCTTTTAAATGGGGCGTTCCGGTCGACTTTGACGACAAGCATGTCATCTATGTCTGGATAGACGCGCTTTCAAACTATATTACTGCTCTCGGTTATGATCCCGACGGCAGCTCCGAGCTGTTCAACAAATATTGGCCGGCGGATGCTCACATAATCGGCAAGGATATTCTTCGCTTCCACACAATCTATTGGCCGATTATGCTCATGGCTCTCGGTCTTGAACTGCCTAAGAAAGTATTTGGCCACCCGTGGCTGCTTTTCGGAACGGATAAGATGTCAAAATCCAAGGGCAATGTCATATATGCGGACGACCTCGTGAGACATTTCGGTGTTGACGCCATCAGATATTATCTGCTCTCCGAGATGCCCTATGCCGCTGACGGTTCGATTACTTATACCACCATAATCGAGCGCTACAATTCCGAGCTGGCAAACACGCTCGGCAACCTTGTCAACAGAACCATTGCAATGTCGAACAAATATTTCGGCGGCGAGATACTCGCTCCGGAAGCTCCCGAAGCAGTTGATGAGGATCTCAAAAACACTGTTCTCGGCAGCGTAAAGACGGTTGACAAATGCATGGATGATTTCCATGTTGCGGATGCGCTTGAGGCTATTTTCAGCGCGGCAAGACGCAGCAACAAATACATCGACGAGACGACCCCGTGGCTGCTCGCAAAGGATGAAGATAAGCGTGCAAGGCTCGGCACGGTGCTTTATAATCTGCTCGAGAGTATCAGAATAATTGCCGTTCAGCTCAAGCCCTTTATGCCCGATACCTCGGACAAGATTCTTGAGCAGCTTAATACAGACATATCTTCTTATGAGAGCATTCAGTCCTTTGGCGCGCTCAAAGCCGGCAGACATGTCGGAACGGCGACTCCGCTGTTCAACAGAATCGACGCAGAAAAGATGCTTGAGGAGATAGAGAAGGAGACTTCCGTCTCCGAAGCGACGCTCGAAGAGAAGAAAGAAGAGATTCCCGGAGTTGCAATGATAGGCATTGACGATTTTGCAAAAGTCGAGCTCAAGGTTGCAAAAATTAAGGATTGCGTGCCCGTAAAACGCGCTAAGAAGCTGCTTGAACTGACTATCGACGACGGCAGCGGACTGCGCACTGTTGCTTCCGGAATTGCCAAGTGGTACAAGCCCGAGGATCTTGTAGGACATAATATAATCCTTGTATCAAACCTCAAGCCCGCAAAGCTCTGCGGCGTTGAAAGCTGCGGAATGATTCTTGCGGCTGACTGCGCAGACAATGATGTCAAGGTGATTTTCGTTGACAATATCCCGGTCGGAGCAAAGATAAGATGATAAACAATATTTTTGACAGCCACGCCCATTACGACGACGAACGGTTTGACGGCGACAGGGACGAATTGATAGCCTCCTTGCCGTCAAAGGGCGTTTGCGCTGTTATAAACTGTGCAAGTGACCTGAAAAGCTCCGCAACATCTGCGGAGCTTTCTGAAAAATATCCTTTTTTCTGGTGTGCGTGCGGAATTCACCCACATGAGGCTGAAAAAGAATTAAAAGTTGCTGATATTAGCGAAATAAAACAAAAAATAATTGATTTCACAAAAAAGAAAAAATGCGTTGCAATAGGGGAGATTGGGCTCGATTATCACTATGATTTCTCGCCAAGAGAGCTTCAAAAGGAGATTTTTGAGCTTCAACTGAAACTTTCAAAAGAGCTCGATTTGCCTGTTATAATCCACGACAGGGAAGCACACGAGGACACAATGACTTTGCTCAAGAAATACAAACCAAAAGGTGTAGTTCATTGTTTTTCCGGCAGCGTTGAAATGGCGCAGGAAGTTCTGAAACTCGGAATGTATATCGGTCTTGGCGGAGCAGTTACTTTCAAAAACGCGAAGAAACCTGTTGCAGTCGCAGCGGCAACAGATATCAGCAGAATCTTGCTTGAAACCGACTGTCCTTATATGGCACCGGTGCCGCTCAGGGGAACCAGATGTTCATCTGATATGATTGCGTATTCTGCACAGACGATAGCGAATATAAAAAATATCGATGTACAGTCACTTGTCGATACCGCAACCGAGAATACAAAGCGGCTGTTCGGGATAGAGTTTTAATTCTATGCGAAAGGAGAGTGCCGAAAGAAACGGCAGAAATTATACAAAATAAATGTTTTGTATAATTTAGGGGAGCTTAAACGGCTTAAAATGCGTTTTTACTGCTTTCTTTCGGGTTTATATGAAGCCTGAGGATTTTGTATGTCTGCCGCGATTGGTGCGGGACTATCTGAATTATCTATCGAGTGTCAAAGGTAAATCACAGCTTACTGTCTGTGAATACGCCTCAGACCTTCGGCTTTTCTTTGCGTATATGCTCAAACAAGAAAACCTTTCGCAATTCAAAAATACTCCTATAGATGAAATTGATATTTCAAAGCTTGATATAGATTTTATCTCGCTTGCCCGTATACCGACTGCCTATGGCTTTTTGGAATACTGTCGTGCCGAACGCGGCAATGATACGGCTGCCAGAGCGCGTAAGGTCGTTTCTATCAAACGCTTTTATCGTTATTTAAAGGTTCAGGGCTATATTGATGAAAATCCCATGCAGGATCTGGAATCGCCGAAAATAAAGAAATCGCTGCCGAAATATCTGTCTCTTGAACAGGCTGTGAGTTTGCTTGAATCCGTAGACGGTAAAAATAAGGAGCGCGATTATTGCATTTTAGTTCTTTTTATGAACTGCGGAATGCGTCTTTCGGAGCTTGTTTCAATTAATTATTCCGATATAAAGCCGGATAATACAATTATAATAACCGGAAAAGGAAATAAGCAGCGCACGGTTTATCTCAACGATGCGTGTGTAAGCGCGATAAAAGACTATATGAAAGTGCGTCCGGTTGACGGCGTGAAAGACAAAGAAGCACTGTTCCTGAGTAACCGCAAGACCAGAATTAGCCCCAAAACGGTTCAGCATATAGTTGACGAGTATCTTGAAAAATCCGGACTCAGCGGTCAGGGATTTTCAACTCACAAATTAAGACATACGGCCGCTACGCTTATGTATCAATACGGCCATGTCGATGTGTTGCAACTAAAAGAGATTCTCGGCCATGAGAATCTGGCAACGACTGAAATTTATACTCATGTTGTCGACGAACAATTGCGCAGTGCCGTTGACTCCAACCCGCTTAATAAAGTCAAAATCAAGCGCAAAAAGTCTGAATCTGATTCTGACGAAAATTAAAAGCTGAACAGCCTGCAAAAAAGCCTGCTTGCGGCGGCATCGGTTACTGCGGCAAGAACTATAAGAATACATATTATCAAAAAACGCATACAGTAAATTTTTATGCTCCCCTCCCCTCTTTGTGCTTTAACTGAAGAAAGTGAGAGGAGCATTTCATATGATGAATTTATTCCTGCACTGCAAGCGAGCAGGAGCGCAAAAATAGCCGGTATAAGCCCGGGATATATCACCAAAACGCAGTAGCCGAGCCCGCGCAGAGCAAAATTTGAGTATAGATAGCCCGACAGCATACCTATCCCCACTCCACGTATTATTGGCAGAATACATATCAGCGGCAGCCCGACCGCACATAGCCCGAATACAAATGCCGCGAGCATAAATGCAGCGTTGAGGGCCAGCGAATTTATAAAATTCATACCGAGAGACTGGCTGCCTTTTGATCTTATATAAACTGAAAACATATCCGAAAATGCGCCGGAAAGGTAACTGTCAGCCCTTTTGAGAGAAACCGCACCTATTATCATTCCCGCCGCAAAAAGCAGCATCATAATAAGTATTCTTCGGTTCTTTTTCAGTGAAGTTATAACACCGTTTCCGTATTCCTTTGCCGCTGCGTTTATGTCCATAGCATTTTACCTCCATTATTTTATCTAATAATATGAGGCTTTGTCCCGAAAAATACCAATGTCCACGCAGTATCTATGCGAGGACATTTTTGTTTATCTATTAATTTTTATTCCGTTCAGTTTATCAACGAAATCGGCGGGCTTAACGGTAAGTTCTGCCCATGCGGGTCTGAATCCGCTTTTTATTGCGTTTCCGGCAGATTTGATATTTGACCATGCACAGCAGTAAAACGGGACTTTGCCGCGTTTTATAATCTCCAGTGCCAGTCTGCTGGTCAGCGCGCCGGCTACGCCCTGCCTGCGATATTCCGGCAGAACATCGACTCCTATCTGCCACATCGTGTCGCAGTCCGCAGAAGCTCCTGCAAGCCCTATCAAAGTATTACCGTCGTATGCACCGATGCACAGTACATCTAAATCTTTTCTGTCAGCGCACAACGCGTTGCTCCACTGCGGCAGATATAAGTTTTTAAAGTCATTCGGATGCATAACTTTGAGTTCATATCTGCATGGCAACTCGCGAAGTGACTCCATACGCGGCAGAAAATACTCGGCCATGAAACAAACACGCATACCGTGCGCCTGAAAGGCATCGTTTAGAATATGCATATTCGGTGTTTCAAAGCAGTGCTCCGGCGCAAATCTGTTTATATACTGCTCCACAATGTCCTTATATTTCAAGTCGACGGACGCTACAATGTTGTTTCCGTATGACACAAGGTCGCATATAAACGGGAGATTTAAATATCTGCGCGCATCAGGGCTTACAGTAGATTCGACAATAATATTTTGGCTCTTTTTGAAGTCCTCGGGCGCACAGCCGAGGTCTGTTGCGGACTGCGCCATGGCAGTATAAATAATTTGACTGTTGTTCATCAATTCTAATCCTGTCTTTTTAAATGCAAACGCCCCTGATTTTTTAATCAGAGGCGTTAAAAAATCTTTACTTCTTGAAGATATCGTCCTGCTCAATGAGCTCGATTCCCGCGCCCTTGAGTATCTCGGAAGCCTTATCGTTATCTTCGACTCTGATGATAACATAGGCGTTGCCGACCGAAGGCGTGATGAACGCATAGGCATATTCAACGCTTATCTGTGCATCTGAAAGCACCTTGATAGCGCGCGCAAGTCCGCCGGGTTCATCGGGAATGATTATGCCGAGAACCTGAGTTGCGGAAGCGGTCATTCCCTCGCTTCTGAGCGCCTCAACCGCCGACTTGGGGTCGTTGACGATAAGGCGGAGAATGCCGTAGTCCGAGGTATCCGCAACGGAAAGAGCGCGGATATCGATGTTGTTCTTGGCGAGGACTGCCGTTATGTCGGCAAGTCTGCCGGGTCTGTTTTCGACAAAAACCGAAATCTGACTGATTGCCATTTGGTTTTCCTCCTTTATATTTTTCTGTTATCAATAACTCTCGAAGCCTTGCCTTCGTAGCGCGGCAGAGAGTGCGGTTCAACAAGACGCACCTTTGCGGAAACACCGAGGACGGACTGCATGGCGCCGCAAATCTCTTTTTCTTTAGCCTCAATCTGCTTGACCGAGTCGGAGAACATGTGGTCTGACATCTCGATGCAGACGGTCATTATATCAAGATTATTCGCTCTGTCAACTATTATCTGATAGTTCGGATCCATGCCGAGCGAAAGAATAACATGCTCGACCTGAGCCGGGAAAACGTTGACTCCGCGGATAATGAGCATATCGTCGCTTCTGCCCTTGGGTCTGAGCATCTTGACGAGCGTTCTGCCGCAGGCGCATTTCTCATGCGTTATTGCGGAAATGTCGCGGGTTCTGTATCTGAGCAGCGGAAGAGCTTCTTTGCCGATACATGTGAACACGAGCTCGCCGTATTCGCCGTCGGGCAACGGCTTGAGTGTCACAGGATCGACTATCTCGGGATAGAAATAATCCTCGCAGATGTGCATTCCGCTCTGCTCGCAGCATTCAAATGCAACGCCGGGACCCGCTATCTCGGAGAGGCCATATATATCATATGCCTTGATTTTGAGCATATTCTCAAGCTGGGTGCGCATGTTCTCACTCCACGGCTCTGCGCCGAAAATACCTATGCGAAGCGGCAGCTCAGCGGGATCGACATTCATCTCTTTGAGTGTCTCTGCGATAAACAGAGCGTATGACGGAGTGCAGCAGAGCACATTTGAGCCGAAATCCTGAAGAATCTGCACCTGGCGTTTTGTGTTGCCGGACGACACGGGAATCGCGGTTGCGCCGAGCTTTTCTGCGCCGTAATGAATACCCATACCGCCCGTGAAAAGTCCGTAGCCGTAGGAGACGTGGATGTAGTCCGATGGCGTTGTGCCCGCAGCGGTGAGCGCTCTTGCCGCGCACTCCGACCAGCGGTCTATATCGCCTCTCGTGTAGCCGACAACAGTCTGCTTTCCGGTCGTTCCGGACGAGGCGTGAACTCTGACAAGCTCCTCTCTCGGCACGGCAAAAAGTCCGAACGGATAGTGATCTCTGAGATCCTGTTTTACCGTAAAGGGCAGCTTGCTGATATCGTCTATCGAATGGATATCTTCGGGCTTGAGGCCCATTTCGTCAAACTTTGCTTTGTAAAACGGAATGTTCTCATAGCATCTTTTTACGGTTTTTATCAGTCTTGCGCTCTGTATTGCGTGCAGATAATCGCGCGACGCTGTCTCAATTTCAGGGCTGAAATACTTTGCCATCGTATCATATCTCCTTTTGCTGACTGTCTGACTTTAATGCGTTTCAGCAGCTTTTTTCGTGCTCGTAGCCGAGACGGAATGCCTCAAGGTTCATGTCAAGGAACTTCTCGGGCACAGTGTTCTTTATAGCGTTTATCCATGTCTCATAGCTCAGCTGCATATGGCTCGCCATGGCGCCTATGAGAACAACATTGACTGCCTTTGCCGAACCCGCTTTGACGGCGAGCGACAGCGCGTCAAGCTCTATCATGGAAGCTCCTGCTGCTTTTATTGCCTCTGATATGTTCTGAGGATACTCTGCCGCACCGGTTATGACCGGCATCGGGTCGATGCACTGATCGTTGACGACCAATTTGCCGTCGGGCTTAAGAAAGCTGAGCCATCTTGCGGCTTCGAGCTTCTCAAAGGCGAGGATTATATCGGCTTCGCCCTGCTCAATCGTGGGCGAAAAAACCTCATCGCCGTATTTAACATATGTAACAACGGAACCGCCGCGCTGGCTCATTCCGTGTATCTCGGAGACCTTGACCTCGTATCCGCTGTCTATGAGTGCGCTGCCGAGCAGTCTGCTCGCAAGCAGAGTACCCTGGCCGCCGACGCCGACTATCATAATTGATTTAACTGCCATTTCTCTCGCCCCTTTCTTATTCTATCGCACCGAATTTGCAAAGCTGCTTGCAGACGTCGCAGCCGACGCAAAGGGTGAAATCAATGTGAGCCTTGCCCTCTTTCATGCTTATAGCGGGGCAGCCGATCTTCATGCACATCTTGCAGGAGGCGCACTTGTCGGTATTGACCTTGACGGGAGGCTTGGTTTTAACGTATTTGAGGAGCACGCAGGGACGGCGGGATATGACGACCGACGGCTCGTCCGCTTCAAGCTCTTCTTTTATTGCTTTTTCCGTTGCGGCGAGGTCATAAGGATCAACGACAACGACGCGGTTTATGCCGACTGCATGGGCAAGAGCCTCAAGGCTGACTGCCGTCGTCGGGTCGCCTTTTATGGTCAGGCCGGTAGTCGGGTTCTGCTGATGTCCGGTCATGCCGGTGATGCTGTTATCAAGGACGATAACAACGGAATTGCTCTGATTGTATGCGATGTTTATAAGACCGGTGACACCCGAATGAATGAATGTCGAGTCGCCTATAACGGCTACGCGCTTGTGACTGCCGGCTTCGTCAGCCTTGTTCATGCCGTGGAGCGCAGAGACGGATGCGCCCATGCAGATGCAGGTGTCCATCATGCCGAGAGGAGCCATCGAGCCGAGCGTATAGCAGCCGATATCACCGCTGACATTGACCTTGAGCTTCTTGAGGGCATAGAACAGACCTCTGTGCGGACATCCGGCGCAAAGTACGGGCGGACGCGCGGGAACGTTTATATCTGCCTTTAGATAAGCATTCTCTTCACCGAGGATAACTTTCTTTATCATGCTCTGCGAATACTCGCCGAGAAGCGTGAACTGCTCTTTGCCGATAACGTTTATTCCGAGCTTGCGGCAGTGATCTTCTATGTAAGGATCAAGCTCCTCGATGACATAGACTTTCTCGCATTCTGCCGCAAAGTCACGGATTATCTTTTCGGGCAGCGGATAGAGGCAGCCTATCTTGAGATACGACGCTTTATCGCCGAGAGCCTCTTTGGCATACTGGTAGGCAATTCCGCCGGCGATTATGCCGATTTTCTTGTCGTTATATTCAATCTTGTTGACGCCGAGGTCAACAGCTTCACTGTCGCCCCAGGCTTCGAGAGCCTTTGTTCTCTCTTCAACTATGACATGCTTCTTTTTCGCCATGGCGGGCATCATGACATATTTCTGCGTGTCCTTGACATACCCCTTGAGTCCGTTGTCGACTCTCTCCCCTATCTCAACAAGGCTGCGGGAATGAGAGATTCTCGTAGTGAGTCTGATTATGACCGGAGTGTCGTAACGCTCGGAGATATCATATGCAAGCTTCGTGAAAGCGAGACACTCCTGAGAATCCGCAGGCTCGAGCATCGGTATCTTTGACGCCTTTGCATAGTTGCGCGAATCCTGCTCATTCTGCGATGAATGCATACCGGGGTCGTCCGCAACGACTATGACCATACCGGCATTTACGCCAGTATAAGAGAGTGTGAACAGCGGGTCGGCGGCAACATTCAATCCGACATGCTTCATGCCGCAGAAAGAACGCGCTCCGGCTATGGCAGCGCCGCCTGCGGTCTCCATAGCGACCTTTTCGTTCGGCGCCCATTCGCAGTATATCTCATCATATTTAGCCGCGCTCTCCGTCACCTCGGTGCTCGGGGTGCCGGGATAGCTCGATGCAACACAGCATCCGGCTTCATAAAGACCTCTTGCGACGGCCTCGTTTCCTAAAAGTAACTTTCTCATTTTTTGCCTCCGGATTTATTTCTTCTCGTTTCTCAAATCAACAACTCTGTGCGCCTTGCCGACAAATCTCTCGAGTGTCTTGGGCTCAAGCAGGCTGACCTTGCACTGGATACCAAGAGTGGTCTGGAGATTGTGCATTATCTTCTTCTGAAGCCGCTCGATTTCGCCGTAGCTCTCAAGCAGAGATGCGTCAACAAGCTCAACGCGGACTTCAAGTGTATCTGCAAAGCCCTCGCGGCGGACAACAAGCTGATAGTTTGCGCCAATCTGCTCCGTGCCGATAAGCACGCTTTCAATCTGCGACGGGAACACGTTCACGCCGCGTATTTTTAGCATATCGTCGCTTCTGCCCTTGACCTTGTCCATCCTGACGCCTGTTCTTCCGCATTTGCAGGGAGAATAGTTGAGTCTTGTGATGTCGCGGGTTCTGTATCTGAGCAGAGGAAGTCCCTCTTTTGTCAGCGTAGTCACAAGCAGTTCGCCTGTCTCTCCCTCGGCAAGAGGTTCGAGTGTTTCGGGGTCGACTATCTCGGGATAGAAATAGTCTTCGCAGAAATGCAGTCCGTCGCGCTCCTCGCATTCGCCGGAAACGCCGGGACCCATAAGCTCGCTCATGCCGTAGTTGTCGGTGGCGAACAATCCCCAGCCCTTTTCAATCTGGGTTCTCATCTCGGGTGTGCAGCCCTCCGAGCCGAACAGGCCGAGGCGAAGCTTGTAGTCGCTCATTGGATAGTCGAGCTCTTTTGCCGTTTCGCACATATAAAGCGCGTATGACGGAGTTGCAACGAGCGCGGTAGTGCCGAAATCGCGCATATACATCAGCGCCTTTTCGGTGTTTCCGCTCGAATTGGGAACAACCGTTGCACCGAGCTTTTCGAGTCCGTAATGAAGACCCAGAGCGCCTGTGAACATACCGTAACCGAAAGATATCTGAACGATATCTTCGTCGGTAGCGCCTGCTGCGGCGGCAAGACGGGCAACGCAGTCCGACCACAGATCAAGGTCGTGCTTCGTATATCCAACGACTGTGGGCTTACCTGTTGTGCCGGACGAAGCGTGAATACGCACCATCTCTTTCATCGGTCTTGCGAACAGACCGAACGGATAGTTGTCGCGCAAATCGGCTTTTGTAGTCGGCGGTATATATTTTATATCGCTCAGGCTCTTGATCTTGTCGGCAGAAATGCCTGCTTCGTCAAGCTTCTTTGTGTAGAACGGCACATTTTTGTAGCAGTAATCAACCGTCCATTTCAGTCTTTCGAGCTGCAGCGCTTCCAGCTCACTGCGCTTCATTGTTTCAATTTCCTTTTGAAAAAACATCTTGAAGTCTCCCTCTTTTATACTTCGACAGGGTATTCGGAAATTACCTATAAATTATACCACTGTTACTCTTTTTCGACAATACCGTTATAAAATAATTCAGTAACATTCTTGTCATCTTTCGCCGTTATTGCGCTGACAATGAAGCAGAGCGCGAGCGAAAGGAGCATCGCTATGCAGGCAAAAAGCGGTCCGAATCCCGCAAGCGTTGATGCTGTACTGTTGTTGAGTCCAAATTCAACAAGCAACTTGCATATCGCGGGAACTATTGCAACCGAGAAGCCTCCTATCATCGCAGCCCAGGCGCCGTGTTTGTTCATGCGCTTCCAGAACAGCGCAACGACATAAGGCGCAAGGAACGAGCCAGAAATTATGCCCCAGGAGTAGCTCATCATATCGAGAATGGGCGTATCTGTATTTGCGACAACATAGGAGCAGAGAATAAACACAACGCAGAGAACTTTTGTGAGAACAGTTACTTTCTTTTCTTTCATTCCGGGTTTGAGCACACTCTTAACAAAGTCCATGGAGAATGTCGAGCTTGCCGTAAGCGTTATGGAGCAAAGAGTCGAAACCGACGCTGCTATGAGCAGGACAAGGACAATTCCGAGCAGTATATTCGGAACAACATAGTCCTGCACCGGCTTTTTGAATGATGCTATCTCGTCGGCAGTGAAGAATCTGTGGCAGAGCGAGCCTATGAAATATCCGCCGCCCGCGACAAGAAGAGCGAAAAATGTGGATATTATAATGCCGCGCTTCGCCTGCTTGTCGTCCTTTATGCCAAAATATTTCTGTATCATCTGCGGCAGTCCCCATGTGCCGAAGCTGGTCATAAGCACCGTTGCGATGAGCGAAGTTGCGGATTTGAGTCCGAGTTTCGGAAGACCCTCTGCCGAGTTGGCGTATTCTCTGAGACCTTCTATACCTCCGACTCTGTCGCAGCGAATGACGAAGATTATGAGAAGCGTTATGCCGAACATCATGACAATTCCCTGAACAAAATCCGCGCGAGCCTGAACGAGATATCCTCCGAGCAGAAGAAGCACTGCGGCGAGAACTGCAATAATTATCATGCATATTTTCTCGTCTATTCCGAGCAGAACATCGGCAACAGATGCGAGGCCTTTGTAGACCGACGCCGAATACGGGATCATGAAAATAAATATAACCATGCAGGCAAATATTTTCATGGCGCGGCTGTTGTATCTCAGTTCAAAGAACTGGGGCATCGTTTTTATTTTGAGCCTGTCTGAAACATTGCGTGTTCTTCTGGCGAGCACACGCCAGGCGAGCCACGAGCCGAACACGGCGTTGCCTATTCCCGCGGCAATACCCCAAAGACCGTAGTTGAGTCCGGTGCCGCCGGCGTAGCCGACGAACATAACTGCCGAAAAATATGCCGCACCGTAAGAAAGCGCCGAAAGCCACGCTCCGGCGTTTCGTCCGCCTACTGTCAAATCGGCTATGCTCTTTGATTTTCGTCCCGATACAATGCCGATTATCATCATAACCGCAACATATACCGCGATAGTTATCCAGACGGTGGTATTCTCCATTTTTTCTTCCTCTGCTTTTTCTTTGTTTTGCGCTTTAAAGCTTTTATTCGATAAAGTGCAGCAATATAATACAATAAAAAGCAGTATTTGTCAAGTTATTTCAAAAAGAATTGAATATGTCGCAAAATCTACCGCCCTTTCTCGGCGGCGCGCAGCACGCCTGCTGATTGTAGCACACGAGCACGGCATCCTCGCCTATAACTTTTATGTCTTCCCAACATATTCTTATATCGTCGCACCGTCCGAGCAGCCCCATACACTTCGGTCTGCCGAATACGATAATTGCAACTACTTTTCCCGAGCAAGTGTCAACTTCAATATCCGACACGGGGCCGAGTATATTCCCGTCCCTTTGATTTATAACCTGTTTGTTTCTCAGATCCGTCACACAGCAGTTCAAAAAAATCACCCCCAACGGCATTATATGCCGCTGAGGGTGCGTCGAATCACACGACATTCATTTCTCTTTTCAGGCGTTCTATAATCCTTTTTTCAAGCCTTGATATGTAGCTCTGCGATATGCCTAGCATATCTGCAACTTCCTTTTGCGTATATTCCTTTCCGCCGCCGAGTCCGAACCGCATCCGCATTATAAGCTTGTCGCGGTCGGCAAGGGCATCAACGGTACGCAAAAGCAGACTTTTTTCGTCCTCCGCCTCTATGCCGCGATTTACCGTATCCGGCTCGCTGCCGAGAATAT
>OGOB01000846.1_pt1 | contig 12845 bp, 10 predicted proteins | sample 1573611 | NCBI WGS metagenome assembly OGOB01 (sample SAMEA2582016, study PRJEB24529) | metagenome | biome: Human gut stool | place: China | collected 2011 | reverse complement strand
GCTGCCTCCAATGCCGTATTCATCTTTCAGGAAATCCGCCTGCTCCCTGGGGCTGTGTTTCTCTTTGAAATAGGCGTAGATACGCCCCTTGCTCCCTTCAATATTGCTGCCGCGGGTCAGGGTCGCGGCGATCTCGTCCTCCGTAATGAACCGCTGCACGGCGGGAATCTCCGCCATTTCCGTACTGTACTCTCTACGGGGCAGATTCAGCTCCTGCAAGCCCTGCCAGATTTGATAGGGCTTGTGGAAGTTGAAGCGCATGAGGCTTCTGTCCTGCTCATATGCGGCGGAAAACTGCGCAAGCTCGCCGGAGAGCGTTTCACGAAAAGCAGGATTGGTCAGGCTTTCGGCAAGTCGTTCCGTTTCGTCGGGGAAGCCCCTGCCCCGCAGCGCATCCATGCAGGAGAGGTAGCCCTGCTCCTGCGCTTCCTCGCTGAGGTCGTGCCGCAGATACCAGAGGGACTGCGCCAGCTCCGCCCGCTCATGCCCCGGCGCTTCCGCAAGCTCCACATTGGCGGCGTATTCGCCCTGCTCCAAAAGCTGTCCGATGCGCTCCGCCGCCTCCTGCCAGCTTACGACCTTTGCGGAGGTCAGGTATCTTGCCGCGTCCCCATTGGCGATGTGGATGCCGTCCTCTGCGTACCACGCGGAATATCTGCCGTTTTCGGTGACGACGCCGTTGCCGCCGTGGAAGCTGCTTTGAAGAAACGCCGCGATTTCTTCCACGCTCTTGCCCTTGGAGAACTCCGTGGCGATCTTCATGCGGGCATAGTCGGCGTTGCCCTCCATGCGCAGAATATGGTCGATATCCGCCTGCGGGATGGACATGGAAAAAGCGGAGGGCGTGTAGCTCTCCGCTTCTGCGATATATGCGATTTGCTCTTCCTCCGTGGGGAACAGGCTCAGTTGGTATGCCTGCGGTATCGGAGGCTGCGCCGGTTCCGCTTCCGGCGCGTCATTGGTCAGTTGTACACCAGCTCGCTGAGGATGATCTCCTCCGCCTGCGCTTTCAGGCTGTTCATCAGCCCCACCCATTTCATCTGGTCGCGGGCTTTCAGCTCCTCCGTCACGCCCGCCGACTTCATCAGCTCCGGCATCATCTGCTCCAGCCTCCGGTTCGCCGTCTCGTCGATCTCCCGCAGGTGCGGGAACAGCTTCTCCGACAGCACCAGACGGCTGTACAGCCCCGGTCTGTGCTCCTGAAGGTAGCTCCTGCGCAGTCTCCCGTACTTGCCCAGGGGTCTCGCGTCCTCCGGCGTTTCGCTCAGCGTCAGGTCGGGAATCAGGTAGTCCCCGTTCTTGGTGTAGGTCAGCTCTGTCATGGCTATGGCTCCTTTCCGCGAGTTTCTCGCGCTCGTAATTCTTGATGGTGACTTCGATCTGCCGCAGCACCTCTCCGTTGATCCTGCTCACCGCCGTGCCCAGCTCGGCGGCGGCTTCCGGGGTGTTGAAATCGAAGATGCTCAGGAAATCCTCATGCTCGAAGCGGTCGTCCGCTTCAAGCCCGCAGCGGGACATGAGCGAGTAGGCGATGCTGACGGCGGCGGCGCTTTGGAAGGCCGCTCCTACGTTAAATTCATCATATCCGTAAAGAAAGGAATCGTCAACGATGGCGAGGATATCCCGCTTATAGTCCCTCCAGTATTCCTCCGCAAGCTGAGACGCGATGCGCTCAAGCTGGTCAGGGAGCCCTCCTTTTCCGTCCACACCGTAGCGGCTTTCCAGCATGACGCTTACCGCGTTCGCGTGTTCCTCCCGGTATTCCCACAGGTAGCGGCTCTTTGGAAATTCTCTGCCGCCCGTGTCCGACACGTCGAACACATACCGAAGCCTCGGCCTTTCGCCGCTGCTGTCGATGAGGGCGATGCCCTTGGAGCCCCTGCGGACATACCGGCCCATCTTTTCGTTCCAGAAGTCGTACTCCGCGCAGGCGGTGGCGTCCGGACGCTGGGCGTGGATCATGACCTGCTCGGCGTAGGGGTATTTGTACAGCCTTGCGGCGGTGGTGAGAAAGCCCGTCCAGCCCCGGTAGCTGCCGGTGATCTGCCGCTGCGCCTCGTCCGCCATCTGCATATACGTTTGTAGCTTGCTCGGCATATTGCTCCTCCTTCATGGCATAAATTTAGAGCGCCCGGTATGGACGCTCTATGTAAGGGCGGTATTCGGTTTTCAGTCGGGGACTATACCGCAGTCAGTCCCTCCGTGATTTGTTTGAAAAAGTCTGCGCTCCAGATATTCAGCACGGAGGAATCGTGAATGAACGGCTCCACATCCTGCCTTGCCTGTGCGTAATCGATGCTGTCGAAGCGTTCCGCCAGCATCGCTTTGATTTCCGGCAAGGAACAGTCCGCATCGGCGGAAATGTACCCGGAATCAATCAATCGTGCCCGAAGGTGTTTTTGATTGACGGCCGCACCCCTTGAAAGATAGAATACATAGTCGTAAAGATCCCTGCCCTTGATGCGGCTCTGCCACGCACGGCAGATGACCGCATGGATTTTTCCTGCGAACAGGGAGGGCATATCGTACAGCCGCACCTCATACGGAACGGGCAGCAGCCGGTATTTGTGCTCGAATGCGGCGAAGGCGGGCGGGTTAACGTCCACCTCGAACTTAATCTTGACCGCTTCATTCTTCGCTACGCTTCCCGCCACCTTTTCATCCGCGTAGAACAGCAGGAGATGTTCCTTCGTGTTCCCCTTCAGAAAGGCGGAGCGGATGGTGCTTTCTTTTGTCTTTTCCTTTTCCTGAATCTCCACATTCAGCCCAAAGGCTTTTACTTCCTTCTCCAGCACGGGAAAGTAGGCCGTCAGGTCAAAGTCCAAATCCTCCGCTTCCAGCGAAAAATCCAGATCCTCGGAGAAGCGGTCGAGACCGTAGAAGATTCGCAGGGCGGTTCCGCCGTAGAACGCCGCTTTTTTGAAGAAGCCCGCACGGGACAAGCCGCAGAGCACAATTTCCTGCATGATCTCCTTCATAGCGTTCTTTCTGTCGTAGATATTCTCTACATGGTAGCTTTTCAGCATCTGTTCAATGGCGCTGTTCATGTCAAAGCCTCCTTAAAAGCGAGCAGAGCTTTTTGATGTTCGTGGTATGGTACGCTCCGCTGTATTCGCAAACCTTATTTCCGTCCAGCTTCCCAATCTCCGATTCCTCAATCCGCAAATCCTCCGTCAGCAGCCGGAAAAGCTCCTGTGTGTTCGGTACGGGCGGCATAGTATAGAGTTGGTCGCACAGTGCCTTTTCCGGTTCTGCGATCCGGTAGAAATAATCGCCCTCCTGCACGAGCCGAAGCCCCAGCGGGAACGCCTCGGACGGCACATCCCGATAGGTGAAGGTTCCGAAGGGAGTTTCATACTTCTTTTTCTTTTTCTTTTCAAAGGTGGCGCAGGTAACGGCATATACCGCCTCGGGAATCAGCCCGTAGCGGCTGAGGGCATATTCAAAGGAAATGTATGAAGGCCCGTAAATACTGCCCGCAAGCAGGTACGCAGGAGCGTTCCGGTCAGTTTCATATAGCCCCCTTGTAATGGGAAAGCATTCGCCCCGCTCCGCCATACGCGCCAACTTTGACTTCGGAGAACCGTATTCCCGCAGTTCCTCCAGTAGCATTGCTGTTGTCTTTATCATATTTTCACCTCGCAGTCTTATTATACGCAACTATCCGGTGAAAATCAAGTGATTTCAAAAAATAGTGCGGATTCTTTCCTGCTCATTCTGTGCGTTTTCCGGAGAGAATACGCCTCCGTATTGACACTTTTTCCTTTGTGATGCGCTCTGTTGAAAATTTTTGCGGGTACACGCACTTTTCTTCAATAGAATAATCACAGCAGGAGCGACCCGAAAGCCGCTCCCGCCGCATCCGCCTTATTCGTCCGTGTCGAAGTCCGGCACCAGCTCCAGCGCTGCGAAGTCCTCATCGGTGATTTCGTCCAGCTTTTGCAGGGCGCTGTCGGTCAGCGCTCGCAGCTCGGCTTCGTCCTAGTCCAGGTATCCGCGCATTTCGGTGAGGGCGGCAATCAGCCCGCTGCGGCTGTCGCTCTGGTAGATGCACATGAGGTTCATTTCATCGTTGGTAAAATTCATCATAGCAGCTCTCTTTCCGCGCGCTTTGAACGCGCTGTCTTTTTCGGCTCGTTGACGGGAGGACAGAGCTTTGCCAGCACGGAGGGCTTCTTCTCCTGCCGTGCCGCCTGCGCCTGTTCCCGGCGCGCCGCCTGCGCCAGCTCCATGAGGGAGATGGGCTTGCCGGACTTTGCCTGTTCCTCCAGCTCCGCCACGGTCTTGCGCGGCCCGTTGTTGATAACGCCGTCGATCATGCCGTAGTCGTCCTCCATGGCCATCTCCGCGTTTTTGAGATAGTTTTCCGGCTTGAGGAAGTCGGGCAGCGCCTTGAAGCCCCGGGAATCCACGTAATGACAGGATACCACGCCGTTCTGCTTCAGCGCCACGATGTCGCTGACGGACAGGCTGTGGCCGCGAAAATCCTCCGGGCGGCGGAGGTTGAAGGTCTCATACAGCGCGTCCAACCTGTCCTGCGTATCGCCCCTGCGGTCGAGGCTGCCCGCGTAGACGGCGGCGTAATTCTCCTTTTCAATGGAAAGCCCCTTCTTCTCCAGATACTCGGCGTTCATAAAGCGGAGCTGCGCCGTATTATCATTATCCCGAAGCTGATAGATGGCAAAGCTGTCGGCGGGGTTGTCGAGGAATGTTTTTTCATAGTCCTGCGGCGCGAAGCGGTCTTTGACCGTCTCCCATTCGGAGGCTTCCACGCCGAAGATGCCGTCAAAGCTGCGGATATCCTCTGCATCGAAGGCCATGGCCTCGGTGTTATCGGTGTGAAGCATATACACGCTTACGTCCCGTTCCATGAGCTCCAGCGCACGCTCCTTTGTCAGCGGCAGCATATTGGAATCGGTGTAGCCGTAGGCGTTCATGCTCTCAACAGAAATCGCAGGGTCGGGGACGCAGCCATTGTCCGGCGCTGTGACCGGCTCCGGCTCCTGCACGGCGATCTCCTGCACAGGCTGGGCGGCAAGGCTCTCCGTCTCCTTATCCAGCCCGCGCTCCTTGCAGATTTCCGCGTAATGGCGGTCGATATCCGTAATCAGGGAGGATGAGGTTCGGTTGATGGTCTCCAGCGATGCGCGAAGCTCGGTCAGCTCTCTGTCCTTTGCCCAGGTCGCCAGATACCCGAAGCTGTTTTCGCCTGTCTCAATGCCGTAATAGGCGCAGACGGCGAAGGAAATGCTCTCCGCCTGAATCTCCTCGGCGGCGCGGGAGAGCTTTGCCTTTTCCGGGTACTGTGCGTGCAGAAACTCCTTCACGGTCTGCTCGCCGCCCGTGAAGTTCAGCCCGTCCTCGCCCAGATACAAAAAGCCCTGCTCCGGCAGCTCAATGGGCGCTGCTGTGATGACAGAGGCGGCGTGATTGACGGTGACATGGCTTTCAAGCGTTACCGGCATACCCGGATCGTAATCCGAGCCGCGCAGGTCATATACATACAAGCCCTCCGGCAGCTTATCCCGGTCGATGCGCCCGTTGGAGAACAGCGCAGGCTTGCCGAACAGCTCGATTTCTTGATATTTTTCCCCGATTTCGTCCTTATTGTGGAGCCTGGAGTGGGCGATCTCATGGACGGCGGCGCAGACCGTCTGCACCTCGCTCATGCCTTCGCGGACAGCGATGCGCTGTTTGTCCACGGAGAAGTAGCCGTCCATATTCTCCGCCAGCTTCTCAAAGGCAATGGGGACGGGCGCGCTGCGGCGCAGCGCCTCCATAAACACCTCATAATTCTGCACGTCCCCCGTAAGGTTCGCCGCCAGCTCCGGCAGGGGCTTGCCTGCGGTCTGCTGCACGTCGAACACCACCACGGGCTTGTACATGGGAATCTGCACCGTCTTTTCCTCCGTGATAATATCGCCGTTCTCGTCCCGCAGGGGGAGCTTGGTGTCGGGGTCTAACTTCTGCTGCTCGATTTTCTTCTTGAAGGGCGTGGGGGCGATGATCTTAATGCCCTTTTCGCCCTTTTTGACGCTTCTTCCGAACTGGTCGCGCCATTTGTTGAAGCCGGCCACATGGGTGGCGTCGGGGCGCTGCATATAGATGAGCATGGTGTTGTTGACGCTGTAGCGGTGAAAGCGGCTCATGGTGGCAAGGTACTGCCTGTATTTGTCGCTCTCAAACAGCTCCTTTATGCCCGTCTCGATGCTGTCGGTGATGTCCTTGAGCCGTTCCTTGTTGGTCTGTTTTTCAGCCATTTCGTGCATACCTCCTTTGGATCATGGTAAAAACAGCGGCTCCCGCAGGGGAACGAAACGCCCGTGCGGGAGCCTGCGAGGGTCACTTGGTGAAGTCCAGCTTATAGGAGGAACGCGCGCCGTCGTCCTCCAGCACGATGAATGCGTCGTAGGTCTTGCCGGTTTTCTCGGAGTAGACGCCGCTGGCGTAGGCGCGTCCCTGCGTCAGGAGCGAGGAAGCCATCTTCTTCGTCAGGCTGATCTTCTTGGCGGCAAGGAAGCGGTTGTCCCGCCACAGCCCGAACTTGCAGCTCCGTCTCTCGCAGAAATAGCCGTTTTTGCTCTCCGTGACCTCTGCGCCGCAGCGGGGGCATTTGCCCACAACGGGTCTGCCGGAGGGGAACAGCACCTCCGCGCCGTCCACAGGCGCAGCGTCCCGAACCAGCGCTGCGACCATATCGCGGATGCCGGCAAGGAACTCGTCCGCGCCCAGCTCGCCGCACTCGATCTCCTTGAGGCGGTGCTCCCATTCGGCGGTGAGCAGCGGGGACTGGAGCTGTTCGGGCAGCACGGTAATGAGGGACACGCCCGCTTCGGTGGGAACGAGGCGTACAGATTTTTTCGCCTTTCTGCGCTCCGCAAAGCCCGTGGCCACCAGTTTTTCAATGACCGCTGCCCTTGTCGCGGGGGTTCCCAGCCCGCGCCGCTCCGCAGTTTCCGGCGTATCCTCCTTGCCCGCCGTCTCCATAGCCGCCAGAAGCGTATCCTCAGTGAATTGTTTGGGCGGGGTCGTTCTGCCCTCTTTGACCGCGCAGGAGGAAACGGGAAGCGACTGTCCCTCGGAAAGCTCCGGGAGGGTGCTGTCCTGTTTGCCCTTTTCCGTGTATGCCCTCCAACCCATATGAAGGATTGTTTTTCCCTTGGCGGCAAAGACATTTCCGCCGCAGTCCAGCCTTGCCTCGGTCTCCAGATAGACGAAGGGTGCGCTGACCGCCATAAGCACCTGACGGGAAACAAGGCGCAGGATTTCCCGTTCGCCTGCGGGCAGCGCCTCCAAGTCCGTTTCGCCCGCTGCCATGGTGGGAACGACGGCGTGGTGGTCGCTGACCTTTTTGCTGCTGCACACCTGCCCCGAACAGACGGCTGCGGGCGGCTCCGTGCCGCAGATGCCCGCGCAGCACAGCGCCAGCGCGTTTACGCCGCCCTCCATATCGTCGGTGAGATAGCGGCTGTCGGTGCGGGGGTAGGTGCAGAGCTTCTTTTCATAAAGGCTTTGCAGATAATCCAGCGTCTGCTGCGCCGTGTACCCAAGCAAGCGGTTCGCATCCCGCTGGAGGGTGGTCAGGTCGTAGAGTGCCGGGGCTTTCTCCGTCTTTTTTGTCTGCACGACGGAGGTAACAGCGGCGGTTTTGCTGTTGCAGTCCCCGGCAAGCCGCTCCGCCTCTGCCTGCTCCTTCATGCGCCCGCCTGCGGCGGAGAAACCGTTAAAGTCCAGATGGACGGTGTAAAAGCTCTCCGGCTGAAAGGCGTTGATCTCCGCTTCCCGCTGCACCAGCAGCGCAAGCGTGGGCGATACCACGCGCCCCACGTTCAGGGTGCGGTGGTACATCACGGAAAACAGGCGGGTGGCGTTGATGCCCACCAGCCAGTCCGCCTTGCTGCGGCAGAGGGCGGAGGCGTAGAGGTTGTCGTACTCCGCGCCGTCGCGGAGATTGTCAAAGCCATCAAGGATAGCCGCATCCTCCATGGAGGAAATCCAGAGCCGCTTTACGCGCTTGCGGCAGTTGTTGAGCCGGTACGCCGTGCGGAAGATCAGCTCGCCCTCGCGTCCGGCGTCGCAGGCGTTGACGACCTCGCAAACGTCCTCTCTGTGCATGAGGGCGCGCAGGGTGTTCATCTGCTTCTGCTTGTCCCTCGCCACGGTGTACTGCCAGCTATCCGGCAGGATGGGCAAGTCCTCCCTTCGCCATTTGCCGTACTTTTCATCGTAAACGTCCGCGTCCGAAAGCTCCGCAAGATGCCCGAAGCACCAGGAGACGAGATAGCCGCCGCCCGAAAGAAAACCGTCCTCGCGCCTGCCTGCGCCAAGAACGGCGGCAATGCTCCTTGCCACGGAGGGCTTTTCACACACAACCAATCGGTATTCGTTCATATTCCTTTATTCCTCCTCATCGTTGATATCGAAATCATCCGGCGCGTCCCAGCCCTTTGCCCGCAGGAACTCCTTGCGCAGGGTGTTGTTCCCGCAGTCCTCGATGGCCTTCTCCACATACAGGTCGCAGTTTGCGTAGCTGTATTCGTCGAAATAGTATTTGAAGTCGTAGTAGATGGATTTGACGGGCTTGGGGGTGCGGAGCAGCGCCTCCGCGTCCCCGCAGCCCGCTTCCACGGCTTTTACGATCTTCTGCCGGATGAAGTATTCAAAGGCTTTCTTGCCGCCCCGGTATCCGGGCTTTTGGGAGAGCGTCTGCCGGATGAAAAGCGCCTGCTCGCGCTTCATGACCTGAATCAGCTTCTCGCGGGGCGACAGCTCCATGGGCGATTCTGTGCTGACAGTCTGTGTCACTTTTCTTCATCCTCCCCGGCGTCCGTCTCGTCCTCGGCTTCAAACTCGTAATCCTCATCTTCCTCGTCCTCGCCGTAGTCGTAATCGTCCAGATCGTCCGCCCCACGGGTGTCGGCCTTGGGCTTGCGGAGCTTGAACCAGTACAGCGCACCGCCGCCGCCCAGCAGGAGCAGGAGGACGACCACAATGAGCCCCGCGCCGCCGGTACTCTTTTCGGGCGCGGTCTCCGCAGGCTCGGCGGGCTGTGGCGTGGGTTCCGTAACTTCCTTGCCCGCGCACTCGCTCATATTGGTTCTGCACACCTTGCAGCCCGTGTTGATTTTGCCCACGGCGCATTTGTCCGTGCAGGCGCAGGCGGGGACGATGCTCTCGCCGTCCTTGGTCAGCGCCAGCAGGTCGGCCTCGTCCACAAGATTCAGGAAATGGACGTTCTCATTGCCCTTATCGTCCCGGTCGATGATGAGATAAAAGGTGTTGCCGCCCTTGGTCGTCACGGTGATGAACTGCTTGCCTGCGCCGAAAGCGGAGCCGATGTCGTCCATGAGCGTCAGGTTGCCGTCCGGGGTCAGGGGCGCGGAACCTCCGGCAGCGGCGTAATATTGCAGCAGCAGCTCCGGCAGTCCCGCCATATCCGTATCGTTTCCGCTGTTTTCTGTCGGCGCGCTCATGACGTCAAGGTATTTGCCGTATACATAGCCGGTCTGCTCCGGCACGACCACCTTGTACCAGCCGTTGCTTTCCTCCAGCACCTTCACCTCCGCGCCGTTGAGCAGACGCCCGACCACGGTGTAATCCGTGCCGGGGCCGGTGCGCAGGTTCAAATAGGTGCGGACGTTGACCACCTTTCCGGACTGCTCCCGTTTGGCGGGAAGCGTCCAGCTCCGATCCCCGATGGTCACGGTATGGCTTCCGTCCGCATTTTCGGTCACAAGCACGGTCAGGGTCTGTCCGTTTGGGGTCTGCTCACCGGTATTCGTATTCTCCGGCTGTGTAGTTGCAGTTGGGGTTTCCATGGTCGGGTCGCCCATTGTCGAATCGACCATATCGCCGCCGCCTGCATAGGCCGTAACGGAAAAGACCGTCATGCAGAGCACGACGGCCAGCGTCACGGCAAAAAATCTCCATTTATTCTTCATCCACAAAATCCTCCGTTTTTCTGTATTCGTCGGGCAGCGCCGCCGTGGGACGCTTTTCCAGCATCGCCATCAGCGCCGCGAGCTGCTCGATGGTCAGCCCGTTCTCACGGACGATGCCCACAATATCCGTGTTTTCCAGCTTCAGAATCTGCTCGTCCAGGGCTTTGAGCCGTGCGGTCAGCGATGTGAGCTTTTCCGCCAGCTTCTCGCGCTCCTGACGCAGCTTTTCAAGTCGCGGGTTCATAACATCCTCCTTTTTTGCGTTGATATGGTTGTTGTTAAGGTAATCTGCCAAACTGGAGAAAATGGCTTCGCCAGTAGCTCGTGTCGATGGAAGCGTAGTGAATGGGGTCGCCGCAGTGGAGCATCCTGTTATTGCCCACATAGATGCCCACATGGGACGCGCCTGCGGTGTCGTAGGTCTTTTCAAAGAATATCAGGTCGCCGGGACGGGCGCTTTCCGGGGAAACATAGGCGCACATGCCCCGCAGCCCCTCCGCGCCCAGCCTGCCGAAGCTCCAATGCAGGCCGCAGTTGTTGTAGACATACGAAACGAAGCCGGAGCAGTCGAAGGAGGTGTCCGGCGAGCTGCCTCCCCAGATATAGGGGTAGCCCAGATACTTTTCCGCTTCCCTGATAATGGCGGCGAACTGTTCATCTGCCAGCGCCTCCGGGGGTATCTCGTACTTCTCATACTGGGTATAGTAGTAGCGGTTCACATACGGGGAGCCGGGGAACAGGTCGGGGCGGTTGCCCAGCACGCTCATATACACGGCGTACATGGAGAGCTGATCGTGGGACATGATATGCACCGGCACATGGGAGAGGTTGAAGTTTTCCAGCTCCACATGGCAGATATAGTAGGTGTAGGGAACCTCCGCCTCGTACTCGTAGCTTTGCAGATTGCCGTTTTCGTCGGTGTAATAGCCGATATGCGTTTCGGTGCGGTATCTGGTTTCCGTGGTGACGGTTTCCGTTAAGATATACTGCTTTTCAAACAGCGTCTCCAGAATCCCGCCTATTTCGTCAATCGTCCATTCTCCGCCCTTGAGGGCGGTAATCATGGAAATGAGCACATAGGGGTCGTGCTCAATCTCGTCCAGGTCGAAGTGGTACTCGTCGTAATCGTGGGTGCTTTCGTAGCTGTTCAGGTATTCCCGCAGCTCGTCCTCCATGGCGCAGTAGGCGGCTTCCGCCGCCAGCATATCCGCATCCTCCAGCGGATAGGTGGAGGCCGCAATGCCTGACGCCCCGCCCTGAAACAGCGTGGAGCAGGAGGAAATGCAGGTCATGAGCAGCAGTATCGCGGCGGCGACGCCGCCCGCGATGAGGAAGCCCTTCTTGTGCCGGACAAAAAAGCTGCCGGCCTTTTTGCTCCCCTCGGCGGCGCGCTTTGCCGCCTTCGCAGTGGTCTCGGACGCTTTGACGGTATTCCTCGCGCCGTTCCCCGCTTTTGCGGCGGCGTATTCCTTTTTAATGGCCTGCTTCTGCCGCCAACGGGAATAGGGATTGGAAGCCCTGCCGTATTCCTGCTCGTACTGTTTGTTCAGCGCCTTGAGATTGGCTTTGTCTGCGGCGGCTTCCGCCTTGTCCGCTTTGTGGTAGGGCTTTTCCGCATGGGAGCGGTGCGCCGATTCCGCAATGCGCCAGGTGCGCTCCGCCGTCTCGGTCAGGGTGTTCGCCGCCTCCGTGCCGGGGTTGTCATCGCCCTCCTCCCGGAGCTTGCGGTGGACTGCGCTGCGGACGGTATCCAGCGGCGCTTTCCTTGCGGCGTGCGCCAGCTTGGAGGGCGGACGCTTTTTGTCCGCCTCCTCAAAGAAAAGGCGCGTCGTGACCTTGCCGCTCTCACTGTCCACAACGCGCTTTTTGACCTTAACGGTTTTCTTGGGAATTTTCGCTTCGGCCTTTTCCAGCTTAACCGCCGCCCTGTCCGCCTTGCGGACAGCTCGTTCCAGCTCCGGCAGGGCGCGTTCTTCCTCGGTGAAAATCAGCCTTGGCGAGCGTTTTGCCATATTCATCACCTCCTGATGGGACTGCTGATGGGTTAAAAGCGTTATTCAAACAGAATTTCATCCGTTCTCTCCAGAAAATGCCTCTTGCCTGCCGGGGTAATGAGGGTATAGTGTCCCAGCTTGCCGCGCTCGGTGTAGAAGTCCCTCACCAGAAACAGACCGGCGCTCTTTTTGACCGCACGGGGAAAGAGCTTGCGGTTCTTGTCCCGGAACAGATACTTCTTTTCCTCCAGATACCGGGTAAACTGCTTTTCGGGAACGCCCAGCTCCTTGGCGGTGGTGCGGATATTGGTGCAGTCCGCAGGGTCAACAAAGGCGTCGTAATACTCCGCCTTGGGGAGGGCAAGCCGGAGACGGCGGGTCAGCTCCCGGTTTCGGGCGTTTTCGCTGCGCAGGCGGTTCAGGTACTCCGGCACGGCCTCGGGGTGCGCCTCCAGCGCATCCAACAGGCTGTCCGTCATATACGCGCCGTGCTTGCGGATGGAGGGCAGCACCTCGGCCGTCACCCAGCGCTTGAACTTCTTTGCGCGCTCCAGCTTGCTGGAGAGGATGAGACTGTAAAGGCCGGATTCGCTAATAAAGATAGGTTTCTGACCTCTGCCGATGGGGTCACGAATCGTTACCCCATCCAATTTATCCTCAACATCAACATGGTCGAGCAAGGCTTTTCGGTGGTTTCTGTAACCAAGGCTGGAAGCCACGTCTTTACCGACAAACCACGGGTCGCCGTCGATTAGGATGCTGCGTACAGCTCCGAACTCCGGGTTTTCAAAGATCATCAGGTCGCTATTCATATTCGCACATCCTTTCTCGTTTCTATTCTGACTGCACCTGCTCCGAGAGCTTGGTCGTGATGATTTTGTACAGCTCCGTATCCTTGGGGAAGCGGTCT
>OGOB01000831.1_pt1 | contig 13113 bp, 13 predicted proteins | sample 1573611 | NCBI WGS metagenome assembly OGOB01 (sample SAMEA2582016, study PRJEB24529) | metagenome | biome: Human gut stool | place: China | collected 2011 | reverse complement strand
TCTTCATCGCCAATTATAACTCCCGACAACCCTCTATCGACGGCAGAGGAAAGTGCAATATCTGGCAGTATTCTGAAACCGGACATTTGCATGGTATTGGAGAAAGGGTAGATTTAAGCAGATTCATGAATGGTACAACCATCAACGATTTGATGCTGTAACAAATAAAAAAAATGTACCAAGTTATTTTTTTTCATTACGTAAGGAAAACGCCCTTTGTTAGAATGTTACTGCTAACGAAGGGCACTTTTTTTTATTTTTGTTTTTTTGCTTCTGCATCTATATCGTTTATTAACCCACATTGCAGTCACCCGTCATGTAACTCCTTGATTTCCAATATCCGGATTTTTTGAAGTCTGATTTGGGTGTAGCATGGATTTTCTTTTCCCGAGCGGTTTGGGGTTAATATAGAGCAAATCATAGATGGCGGAGAGTTTACTCTCTGCCTCTGTGCTCTGTCTTATACTAATGACCTGTCCATCTTCGGTCTTATGACTCACCCTCTATTTCCAACAAAAATCTCTTTTCTGTCATTAATCATCATCAACTACTTGTAGTTTTCGTCATCGTAGGTGATGATATCCAGATCTTCTGCTATTCTTTCCCCATTTGTGAATCGTTCTACTTTTCACATGGATGTTTTCCTCTGTCGGTATAATATACATTCTTATAAATAAGGAATAGCAAACTTCACCAGACAATATCCACCTCCGATGAGCCAGCAATAAAGAATGGCAGCCAAGAGGAAAGGCTTAATGCCAGCTTTCTTGAATTTGTCAAAGCTTGTCTCGGCTCCCAATGCTGCCATTGCCATGGTCAGGAGGAAAGTATCCAGTTGGTTAATCCAATCCACTATGCTTTCCGGAAGCAACCCAAGAGAATTGAATCCAATCACTACCAGGAAAAGAATGGCAAACCATGGAATACTGATTTTAGGCTTGTTGGTATCAGTATTTTCCAAACAGTCTCTTTTGGCAACATCCCTAGCAACGGTCCATGCTATCACCAGTAATACCGGTACCAGCATCATCACCCTTATCATCTTCACAATGATGGCATTGTTGCTCACCTCGGCTCCCATGGCATTGGCTGCACCTACCACATGGGCTACTTCATGAACGGTGGAACCCGTAAAGAGTCCCATCATATCTGGTGATAGCTCAAAAATGCCAGCTCTGTAGAGAATAGGGTAGAGGAACATGGATAATGTTCCAAAGATGACTACGGTGGCTACGGCTACTGCCGTCTTGTAAGGCTTCGGACGAATGGCCCCATCCACACCCAATACTGCTGCAGCTCCACAGATGGCACTTCCGCAAGCGGTTAGCAATGCGATGCTGCGGTCAATTTTCAGGAGTCTTCCCACCAGTATTCCCAAGCCGATGGTTCCGCATACGATGATGGCATCCATTACGATGGCAGAGAAGCCTACAGCCATCACATCCTGGAAGGTGAGCTTGAAGCCATAAAGGATGATGCCTGTGCGGAGGATTCGCTTACTGCAAAACTTGATGCCCGGTACCCAGGTGTCGGGCAGGTTGTTACGTAAACTGTTGGCATAGAGCATACCAATGATGATGCCCACCACCATGGGGCTAAACGAAAGAGCTTTCACCCAGTCCATGCCACCGATGTAGAAGGCAGCGCATGCGAAGAGTGCGATGAGCAATACGCCATGCAGCATACTGCTCCTTTGTTCTGATAATCTCATATTTTTCTTTTTTGTCGGTTATTTGCTTTTGATAATCTTGCAGGCATGGTCAAGCATAAGTTGTCTGGCACGGGTGAGCTGGATGCGATTGCCGATTCTGTCGAACAGTTGCACCCCATATTCCTTTTCAAGCTCTTGTATGTGCTTGCTGATGGCAGGCTGACTGATGAACAGTTCGTTGGCAGCCTTGGTGAAACTCAGGAGTGTAGCCACACTTCTGAAAACTTTCAGTCTTGTATCTATCATTGTATGTTCCTTTGTTATTTCAAAAATCCTCGTCAATATGATGCCGAGTGTAGCAAATCTTCTGCAAAGATAACAAAAATATTGAAACCACACGCACTTCCCCACAAAAAAGTCCCCTCTTAATACCTTATATATATTATTTATATATAGGGGGCTTCTGTTGCTAAGACGAAAGAGGCAGAAATGCCCCTATCATAGTTAATCAATAATATAAACATCATTAATAAACAAACACAATGGCAAGAAACAAGAAAACATCAATGACACTATTCCAGTTCATGAACCTCCTCATCGCCCTGTTGATGAAGAACGGTCAATACCGCACCATGCAGCATTACAAGGCAACGCTCAACAGTATTAAGAGATACCTTGACAACAAGGACATCGCCCTGAATGAGATAGATGCAGAAGTGATGCGCTCGTATGAAGCGTACCTGCACCATACGGCAAAGGTATGCCGCAACACCAGTTCCTTCTATCTCCGAATACTCCGTGCCACCTATAACAAGGCAGTGGTAAAAGGGCTTACTCCACAGCAGCATCCCTTCAAGGAAGTCTATACCGGTATCGCTCCAACCCGTAAACGGGCTATTCCTACAGAATCCGTCAGCCAAATCAAGAGTCTGCAATCGGTCAAGGATCTCTCTTCTAAGGAAGAGATGGCAAGAGATACATTCATGATGAGCTTCTATCTGCGTGGTATCTCTTTCATCGACCTGGCTCACCTCCGTAAATCCGACCTCAGAGATGGTTTTCTCCATTACACAAGAAGCAAGACAGGCCAGCGTCTCACCATCCGATGGGAGAAGGATATGAAGAACCTGTTGGAAAAGTACCAGGCGCAGACAGCCTCTTCACCTTATCTCTTTCCTTTCCTGGTTGATGATGGAAACAAAAGTCAGGATAAAACTATTGACAAAAAGAAGGAAGAGGTGCGCCTGTATCACAATGCGGAAGCCCGTATCTCCTATCACCTCAGAAAGGTAGGAGCCAAGATAGGTATCAAGGGCAAGCTCACCCTCTATGTTGCCCGCCATTCCTGGGCAACGACGGCAAGAGGCAAGAATATACCAATCTCCGTCATCAGTGAGGCATTGGGACATCATTCCGAAACCACCACACAGATCTATCTCAATTCCGTCAAAAGCTCAGAAGTGGATGATGCCAACGCCAAAATACTGGCTGCCCTATAAACCTCAAAAGTGATAAAAAAGATGAATTTTGTAGAATGAATCAAAATGAACCAAAATGAACCAAAATGAATCAATTTTTCTGTATCTTTACATAAGAGATACAGAAATCTAGGAAACTTTCTATCTATCAATGACTTATCATGTTTAGTCTGATAAAAATACTGAAAAAACGTTGAATATTGTAGAATGATATTAAATTTTTAACACGCATAATTTGCTTGTTTCCAACAATTTTCGTATTTTTGCAGTGTGAATCTGTATCTCTTATGTAGAGATTCAGAAGAACGTAGAGAATTAAGAAAGATTAATATGGCTTTCATATAAGCAAAGCGTATGATATATAACTTGCTGAACACGGGCCTGCCTGCATCATGTATGCAGAAGGCTGAAAGACATAATAGTATTGAAGATTAGTGGAAGTTAGTCTATTGATTTTTCAATGCTGTGATACATATCACAACCCCAATAACTCGGAAAGAGGCATCTTTTCAGGGGAAGCCGAGGTATATCCTGCCACTAAATGCTTTTAACATTTGGCAACTTCTATCTGTAAATTCTCAACTATCAACTCTCAACTCAAAACAATGTGGTTTATAGTCAAGACAGATGTTTTCACAGAACAGAAATCAATGGATTTGCTGCGTGAAAAATTTAACGATACAATTGTTGACTACTACTTTCCCATGGGAAGAAGGACTTACAAGAACGAAAAGGGTGAGGAAAAAGTACGCTTCACACCAGTCTTGCAAGGACTATTCTTTATCAGAGTGGAGAGTGAAAGGCGTTTGGAAAGACTCCTTTCCCAGTACGGCTACTTCATGTATAAGGGTGTTGATTATGGAGCGAGAAGTAATGAAGTCGTAGAGCGAACCTTTTTTACTAAGGCGCATATCCTTTGTTCCGACAGTCAATCCCGAACATTGGATGAAATCGTGAAAGAGGCGAGGATTCCCGATGATGATATGGAACGTTTCATGTATTTCAGTGACAAGATAGCTGAAGGCATTGAGGGATTGAGCATCGTAGACAAACGATATGGCGACCTCATCAAGGAGAACGACACCATCCGTATTCTCAGCGGTCCCTTGAAAGGTTCGGTAGGTGTAGTCAAGCAGGTGAAGCATAAGGGCAAGAAAGACCGTCATCTTTTCGTGCGCTTTGGTAACAATCTCTGTCTGAATATCTCCAATGTTCGCCAATACGACATGCAGATAGAACATGAGGCACCATCCGAGGATGTTGGAGCATGGCGTGCCATAGATCAGATGATAGGCTATTTGCAGGCCAAAGAGCCTGAGAAAAATGCTTCTGCTACACTGCGCAATCATTTCAAGAACTATCTGAATAAGCTGACGGTATATCGCAATCGCCATTCCTCCGATATAGCATATAGTAATAAGGTGGCAGAGAAAACAACGGCTCATCAGCAGGAAATCCTGAGCAACATCGATGATTCTATGCGCAGCAACTTCCTTATCCTTGCCAATTACTTCAAGGCAGACGGCGGAACTTTAGAGCATGGACTGAAGGAACTGATACCAGACATCATCCTCCGCCCATTTCTAACCCCAACTTCAGGAGTGACCATTCCGCAAGAACAGGACTATGCAGTGTTACGTCATGATGGCATCCTGGAGTTTATCCTCAGATGTAACCTTCGGGAGTTTTTCAGAGGCAAGGAGTATGAGGCCGACAAGTATGCCCCAGTCTTCGACGAGGACTATGAGTATTATGCCCATTTTGCCCTCCTGAAGACCACTGAAGGCAAGACGAAGGCAATTTGCTCATGGGGAGGCTTCTATGATTATTATGCTTCGCAAAGTAAGGACGAACGGGAAAAATTCTATGCCGATCTGGAGAAGAAGAAATATTCACGCTTGCTCTACTTGCTCACACAAAGCGAGTATAAGTTTGAAAATGCCAATGGTATTGGTGGATTTTCGATAGAAACAGACATCGACTATACTGATGACATGGAAGAATTGGGAAGAAGAACCCATGAATTCTTCACCCTTCATTCTCCACTCTTCACTCAGCTCACAGCGGCTGCCGTGGAAATGTGGCAGGGAGCACGTATGTTGGTGTGGCGACAGCTCCTCCAACGTTATGTCCTGCTCCATAAGGTGCCGGTAGTTGACCTCCCATCCGTCATCTCTCCTGATACGAAGATGGAGGATGCGTTTGCAAAGGTAGACGGTAAACTCGATATAACAAAGATTTCCGAAGCCTTGGCAGAGGCAAGGAAAATCGTAGAGGAACATTTGGAAAAAGGAGAACTTGCAAAAGCCGTCTTCAAGCTCCTTTCAGCCTCTTTGGTGTTTTCATCTCATTTTGCTCAAGATGAACTGTATAATTATGTCACAGATACATTCAATCCCGACAACACTTTCACCGAGCTGTTTAATGTAATCATAGAACAATTCGGCAAGAAAAAAAGTTGTTCCTCGTTAATAACCCATCTGCATAAAGGTATGGTTGAATTGAAGGAACAGGATTCTTGGACCTACTTCAAGTTCCCCTCATTCCTCAAGCAAGCGAGAAAGATTGATAAGATGGTGAGGTAAATATGATGGCGAAGATGAGTGCCAGGAAGTTCATCTTGACCATTGATGAGGATGTTGAATTTTGATTGGTATGAAGTTCCTGCAAGAAATGTGGCAAAGGTGTGTCAAAAGAAACAATATAATACAATGAATAAAGAAGATAGAAATATACTAAATCCAGAATAAAACGTTAAAATCGTTGAAATTTCTTGGCGATGCTATATAAATAATGTATCTTTGCCTTCAAAACTATAAATATTAAGAATTATGGTATACAAAGCGATAGATATAGCAAAGAAATTGATATTCTTGGCTCAGCAAGATGAAGCTAATGGTGGAGAGTGTTTGACAAATTTAAAACTCCAAAAGCTTCTTTATTATCAGCAAGGTTATCATTTAGCAGCATTTGGAACTCCTCTTTTCGAAGAAAATGTAGAGTCTTGGATGTATGGTCCTGTAGTGCCTGTTGTATATGACACATATGCCGAGTTTGGCGCACATACTCTTCCTTCTGAAGAAAACACTCCAGTAGTGCTAACTGATGATGAAGAAGAGTTATTCCTACAGGTTTATGAAGCCTATCGTGATTTCTCTGCAATAGGATTGATGAATAAGACGCATCAAGAAAAACCTTGGCAGGAAGCTTTGCCTCATGACAAGGGTACTGTTATTTCGCAAGATAGCATGAAGGCTTTTTTCAAGACACAATTACAATAAGACGAAGTTATGGGTGGAAAGTTTAAGATAAAGAAACATCTGCCCAACTATCAGTACCTGCAGGTATGGATAAACTTCTCGTATTTCGTGCCACAGGTGATAATCATGTATTTCTTGGCTATCGTCAACAAAACACTTTTGAAGTAATTTTTATTGAGTACAATTTTGGTGATATATATTCCCATGGCTAATTGAGCAGTTTTTATTCAATTAAAAATATTCCTCATTCGAGTGGCGACTTGTGCAGAGCGATACTGCAATGAGGAACTATTCTGGCGGTCCCAATCAGCAAGCTAAAGCAAGGCGGTCCCATCCCGCACAACATGGCGAGGGTTTTGATGCCCCGCCAACCATAAAGCGTAGCGGTTCTGAGCACCGGAGGGCGGTTACATCCTCTCGTTCCTGAGGAAAGAGAGGCTTGGTGAGAAAGGTGGAGCCTTCTTTAATGGTAAAGAAGGTTTCTGTCCCCCAGAACTGGGGGAACCGAAGGGGGTGTAAAGACCATTGAGGGATGATTTTAGAAATTCTTATTTTTAAGAATAAAAGATAGAACAATGAATATAATCAAAACAAAATTCGCAAAGGATCACCAACCTATGGCAAGCATGTAGCCGTAGAGTTAACCGAAGACAATCATCGTCAGTTCTTCATTCCAAAGGGCTTTGCCCATGGTTTCGCCGTTCTCTCAGAAACAGCCGTCTTCCAGTACAAGTGTGATAACTTCTATCATCCTGAGGCAGATGGAGGCATCAGCATCCTCGATGACACTCTCGGTATTGATTGGAAGATTCCAACAGAACATGCCAATCTCTCAGAGAAAGATACGAAGCATGCAATGCTGAAGGACTTTGATAGTCCATTCGACATCAATGTAGATTTGTACAAGTAACTGTTCCTCATTGACAGTTTGAAGTAAAATGAAAGTACTTACGATGCCCGATGAAACAGCCTTCGTAGCCCCACGAAAGTACTTACGATGCCCCTTGAAGGTATCTGAGTAATCTGCGCCATCTGCGTGAGATTAAGACATTTAGCAAAAAACTCCCCCAAAAATTTGGCAGTTTCACAGAAAACCCTTATATTTGCACAAAAATTTTAAAAGTAGGAGGTTAATATGGATACATTGAATAAAGAATTTTGGGAGAAGCGTGATGCTGCGATGAAAAGATTCATGGCATCAAAGGAAAGAAAAAGAAAGCGTATGGCAGAGTTAGAGCAGATGCTCCGTCAGGATTATCTAGCTCGCACTGGAGAAGAACCAAAGTTTGTAAATGTTTGGTGATATGAAACAGCTTTCTTTGCAAACAATCAATGCCTCTTCGCCGTATGATGTTATGATGGTAAATTCAAATACTTATCGTTTCGTAACAGATTATAGTGTTGAGATTGCTATTAGCTTTGATCTTGATGACTTGCTGGAGCATGGCGAGGCATATATGTTTAATATCACGAATGTGAACAAGCAGCGTTCACCTCGTGATATGAAGGTAAGAGATACTGTAATTGCTATTATTGACAATTTCTTTGAGACAAACGAGTTTGCTCTCCTTTATATATGTGAAACAGGCGATAGAAAGCAAGCAATGCGAAATCGTCTGTTTGATTCTTGGTTTGCTTATGCTAATGGCAAAGACCAATATGTCATAATGGTAGCTAATATCCAAGACTTAGAAGGAGTAGATAATTACGCAGCAATGATTCTAAGAAAGGATAATCCGCATTTTGTAGATTACGTTTCAGAATTCAACAATACTGTTAATATGTTTATGTTGAAGCCAGAACATTAGCAAGGCGGTCCCATCCCGCACAATATGGCGAGACCTTTGATTGGTCCGCCAACCCTATAGCGTAGCGGTTCCGAGCACCGGAGGACGGTTACATCCCTTGCCCTTTTGGAAAGGGCGAGGGCTTGGGAGTGGGGTAAGGACTCCCTCTTCGCAAGAGGGGGACAGGGGAGTCGAAAAAATACAAAATAAGGAGATTACGTTATGAACATAGAAGAAAAAAAAGCAGATAAGGAAGCAGAATCATTTTGTGTGTTGTAAAAATAAAGATTAGCAATAAAAATGTATACAACAATGCTCTTCATGAAGAGTTTGCTTCTGACCCAACAGACGCAAATTTTGCGACAATTGAAATCCGCAAATGGAAAAACGAGTCTCATGACCGCTGGCTTATTATAGATGACAGCCTCTATCACTGTGGTCATTCTTTAAATGCCAATGGCGGTCATAAGATTTCCGCCATAACCCTGATGGGCACCTCCCCAGAGGTAATCCTCTCAAAAATAGAATAAAAATAATATTCCTCATTCGAGCGACGACAAGTGCAGAGCGATACTGCAATGAGGAACAAAATAAAAAAAATGGCTACCCGTTACTATATTACATTCCATTCATCGACTTACGATACAACGAAGAGATATTCTTCTTGTTTACAGATACTTTCGAAAGACAATCTTGTGGCTATTGGACAAGATATAGCCTTGAAGATTCCAATGTCTTGGTCGAAAGAGAAGATGGCAGATTATATATCATCCTATGTCGTATCCCATCCCGAAGAAATGGTATCGATATTAGATGATGAGGAAATAGGCCTTGCTCACGATATCATATCAGGTGGCAAGGGAAATGTTCTTTGGAAACGTCACTTGCTCAAATATCATCATTTGAAATGTATGGTTTGGGTAGTGGTCAATACAGCAAACAGAGGCAAGGATGGATTTGTGATGCTGGATGAGATAAGCGAGTCATTTACTTCCTATATCGAGCAGCGATATGCTACGGCAAAAGAGAACGTGGAGGCTGCTAAATCAAAACCTGCTCAATCACGTTTCTATCTCAGAAACCTGAAATCCAAACTGGATGGTCTGGATATAGACCAGCTCAAGTATCTTCATCTCCTTTTTGAGATGAACTATATGGAGGATTGTAATTTCTGGTTCCGTGATGAATGGTTTGTGGATGGCTACTACGAATGTTATAACGATTGGTATCGCTATGACTGCAAGACCACCCCTTATGATTTGAATCAGATGGTTTTTGATATTCTGGAAGAGTGGAAGGAGCGAGGCTATAAGGAATATCGACCAGCGATGGAAAGCATCAAGAAATGGTGTAGTTGCAAATGGAATAAGTTTGAGTCAAATCATCAAGCCGAAGTTTCTGCCGCTTTTGATGCTGCAATAGTTCATGAAGAAGAGCGGGAAGTTTCTCGAAGTCTGTTCCCATTCATTCATAATGTACATGAGTATATCCGCAACAAGCAATATCAGGAAGCCATTTCTTTAATTTTCTGTTTGTTCGACCATTTAGGTAAGGCATGTAGAAAACATGAAAGGTGGTTTGATTCATATTGGTGTGGTGGAGTTCAGACAAGTGTCGTTATATTCTTAGATGTACTGCGTCATCTGTACTGTCATTTGCGCCAACATCCAGATATTCCTTGGCAGACGAAGGAGGCAATGGATTTCCATCTGTTGCTGACCAATAAGCATCATCGTCTTTTTGGCGACCTGGAGTTAGCCTGGGGTGATTCTCGTATGGAAGATATGCTTAACGACGATAGTCCCTATTGCGACTATAGCAATATGGAAGATGAACTATATGGGTATCTGGAGAGGATGATAGGGCAAAGTCAGCCCCAATAGAGTATCGAGCTCTTAAAGACAGGTGGGGCAAATCGTTACGATGTTGAAAAAATAGATGAGGGGAAGGAGTGTGCTTAGCAATCCTTCACCCTATAAACGATACAAGAATAACTTTTTTCAAAAAACTGATAGGTGTAACTACTTGAAATATAGTGGGGACGCTGTCTTGGTGATATACGTAGGGCTAAACTTCATATTTTTGTCTCAATATTAGGAAAAATGATGCCGCCGTGCAAAGTTATAACTATATTTGTGATATGCAATACGGAGTTGAGTGGATATTTACATCGCATTAAAATGTTTTATTATGTTATTTAGATTAAGAAAATTTCATGTTATCAATGAATTGTCTCTATCTACGCAAACATTTAAACCAGCTCAACGGGGTGAATTTAAAATTGCTATAGTTGATGACGAAGTGTTTTTATATTTAGAACAATTAAGAAGGTTAGGGTTTAATATAACAACATATAAAGATGTAACAGATTTAAATATGCTTTCTTCTTATGATGTTATTATATGTGATATTAAGGGAGTTGGAAAAGACTTTGATTCTGAGTTTGAAGGTGCATTCTTGCTAAGAGAACTCAAAAAGAAATATCCTTATAAAGGTTTTGCTGCGTATACGGGGTCTGCCTTTGATATTCGAATAAATACATTTTTAATTGATATCCAAATAATCAAGAAGGATATTACAATAGATGAATGGTGCACTGCTATAGATTCTTTAATTAGAAATATTTGTGAACCTAAAATTGTTTGGAATAGAATTCGTAAAGACTTGTTGGATAAGGATGTTTCTTTATTAGACTTAGAAAGACTAGAAGATGAGTTTGTAGATAGGGTTTTAAATCATAACTGTGATTTCTCGAATTTCCCTTCCCCAAAAACAAAAAAAGTTATTTCCGCTGAAGCTTTAAAATTATTGTCTTCTATCGCAAGTAACTTATTAGCAAAACTATTAATGACAGTATAATTTATGTATTACTCACCTTTTGCTTACAAAATTACGCCAGAAGGGACTTTAAAAGAAGGTGCGTTCATTCCTATACCGGAGTTTTGCAAGATGCATTATGAATCAAAAGAATGCAAGGCTCACTATTTAAAGTTATTTTCGGGTCAAAACAGATTCTTGAAGTGTCCTTATGGATTTGGGTCTGAATTAATAAAAGTTGGTAATGAGTGCGTGGTATTGACATGTTTGAACATTGAAAAAAATACCAATAGGAAAATATCCACGTTGCTAAAATCTAAAGATTTTTCTCCAAGGTTATCCGTTGAACAATATAACTCTATTCTTGAAGGTTTTAAAAAGAACCTATTAGAGAATACATCGAGTAACGAAAAAATTCTACTGCTGGAGAGAAATCATGAAAATATAATGAATCGAAAAGATTTGTTAGAAAATACTCTGCATGAAATCCGGAAATTAAATAATCAATTAAAAAGCAGTGTAGAACTTTTTACAAACGAGTTTTCTAAAGAGAAACTTAATTTTGAACGAATAAATAATTTGTGCACAGACATTTATTCTATCGCAAATTTATTAACGATTCGATTTGATACTTATGATTTAGAGGTAAATCCTGAATTGAACATGAATGCAATTACCATGGAAATACCTATATTCAAAAAAGTAGAAAAGGTTTATAAATGTTTAGGATCACGAATTCAAAGTAAAAAATTAAGGGTTAGATTAGAGGGGAATTCTTATAAAACATTCAAAGCAAGTAGTATTCTCGAAATAGCTTTGTTTATAATAATAGATAATGCTGTTAAATATGCTTTGGAAGGGACAGACATTAAGATTAAATTTAGGGAAGAAGGAACTAAATTAATCGTTAGTTTTTATAATTATGGTATACGTCCTGAGCCTAAAGAATTGCAGCATTTGACGGAACGTGGGGTAAGAAGTCAGAAAATTATAGATTCAAATAAATTTGAGGGCAGAGGGATTGGTTTGTATTTATTAAAGCTAATTTGTGATAATCTTGGAGTTAAGTTAAAGATAATAATTGGTGATGATAATAGGTATTCTGATGGGTACCGTTATTCACCTTTTATAATTGAACTTACATTTAAAGATATGCATGATGTTATTCTTCAGTCATAATTCGTCATGTTTGGTAAATTGTCATACGCTTTACGATAATTCGAATGGTAATCCACTACTTCTCCATATTGACTGCTAAAGAATAAGTGTTGTCTTTGCTGCCGATTAAAAATGGTAGCAAATGGGAAATAAGAAGAAAGTAAAAGTTGATTACGCTGTCATCATTCGTGGGTTCGAGATGTATGGCCGGGGGCATTCTTTCAAACGATTCTGTGATGCCACTAGTTATTTTTTTCCTAATATACTTCAATGCTCTCGGAAGTGTTTTTTTGTGTAGCACAAAGGGTGTATAGAAATATTGATGGTTATATAAATGTTTAAAAATATTATGATACTTATGTATTAATATAATTAGATATGAAATCATATATGACAGAACAAGAAAATGAGCGCCAGAAGAGCAAGCGTCTTAGTTGGTATTACTCTCAGTTACATAAAATTTCAGATTATTATCCGACAGTAGCAAGTATAATTATCAACTATCATCAGATTTATAAGAGCGCTTTTGGAACAAAAGAGAAGGAAAATGTTCTTAATTATGTTGCAACTAGTCGAGATGCTTTTCTGATAGAGTGTCTTAATAAAGAATGTACCAGTATTGGCTTTAATGTAGAACACATTATATCTGATATGGTATCTCATAAAAAAACTAACAAGAAAGGTAAACTTGATTGTGAAGGTAGTGAAGCGCCAGATCATCTTTATCAAAGTTGTGGTTCTAGTTTGTGGTATAACATAACAATTGAATATAATAAATAATTGTCCGATTTTCACTAGATAGCAATAAGAGTATATGCCTCAAACAGGTAAGCAGTTAAGATAACATTACCCATGATGAACTATAGTCAGGCGGTCCCATCCCGCAAAACATGGCGAAGACCTTTGATGGTCCGCCAACCTTATAGCGTAGCGGTTCTGAGCACCGGAGGGCGGTTACATCC
>OGOB01000818.1_pt1 | contig 13302 bp, 9 predicted proteins | sample 1573611 | NCBI WGS metagenome assembly OGOB01 (sample SAMEA2582016, study PRJEB24529) | metagenome | biome: Human gut stool | place: China | collected 2011 | reverse complement strand
GTTTATCAGCATCAACACCGTATTGACCCATCGCAAGAATATTTCAGCCAAACTCGGCATACGCAGTGTCTCCGGACTGAGCGTATATGCCATAATGAACGGCTACATCACCGACATACCAGACATCTAAAATCCCTTTTCATTCGCCATTTTTTTTGTATTTTTGCACTATCAATCGATTATGGAAGAGAATACAAACAAAAACATATCAGAGAAAACAGCGACAGAAAAGGCTGCGAAGCCAGTAGACAAGCGTATGCCTCGATGGCTTGCATTAACACTGAAAACGGCAGCATGGACTGTCGGGTCGGTGGCGGCGCTGCTGATAATGGCGCTGTGCCTGACGGTGTGGATTCTGACACCCGACCGGCTGACACCTATTGCCGAACGCCTTGCCAACGAGAACCTCAACGCGGATGTTAAAATCAAGCGTATGGAACTTACCGTATGGAAAACGTTCCCATACATGACCATCGACGTCGATGGTCTAAATGTGCGCTCTCGCACGCTCGACAAGCATAAGGCTTCGCTGCCAGCAGGCGTAGACTCGCTGCTCGACGTGGGCTACATGCGCGCACGGTTCAATCTTGCGCGTCTTGCATTGATGGACGTTGAGATAAAAGAAATCTTTGTCGACTCCCCGAAAGTCAACCTTGTGACGGTCAACGACTCCCTCAACAACTACATGATTGTGCCGCCAAGCAAGGAAAAGAGCGAGAGCACGCCAATCGTCTTGAAGTCGCTCGTGCTTGAGCACCTCAACATCGTTAACAACCGCGGCATCCGCTACCGTGACCTCAAAAGCGGCATGGACTTCACGCTGCACACCGACACCCTTTCGCTAAATTTCAAAGACAAGGAGAAACGCTATCGCCTCGCCTTTGGAGGCAACGTCAAAGCAAGCGTTCCCGAAGCCGATATAAACCATTCTGTGCCATTCCGTCTTGGAGGCGACGTGGCTTGGGACATTGCCAAACCCGAGAATCTGGCTCTCAACGATTTTTCAATCAACATAGCAGATGTGCCCGCCACAATCAGCGCGGCGATAAAGATGGCAGACAAGACATCGGTCGACAAGCTCGACATAGGCATAGGTCCTGTGGTCTACGACAAGGTATTGGCAAACGCTCCCGACAAATACCGCAAAAGTCTTGACGAATACAGCACCAACCTGCAACTGTCGATGGCGCTGCACCTTGAAAAGCCATACGTCGTAGGCGGAAAAGACCTGCCAACATTCGCAGCGCAACTGACCATCCCGGAATGCTACGTTGCCAACACACGCCACAATGCCAGGATTGACAAGTTTGCCGCTGATGCAAAGATTGCGTTCAACGGGAAGAATCCCGATGCCAGCCAACTGACTCTCAACAAACTGCTGATGGAAGGATTCGGTATCAGTCTTGACATATCAGGCTCTGCTACAGAAATAATAAAAGACCCGTCGGTAAAAGCCAAAATCAAAGGTCGGCTCGACCTTGCACGCGCATCTCGGCTTGCTCCAAAGCAACTGCCGTTCACGATTTCCGGACTGTTCTCGCTCAACACCGACGTGAAATTCCACGTCAGCGACTTTTCTGTCAACACCTTCCACCGCATCCGCGCCAACGGCAACGCCACACTGAGCAACGTGCGCTATTCCGTGCCTTCCGACTCGCTGCGCATGTTTGTCGACCACAGCGTAATTCGCTTCGGCACCGACAGCAAAATCAAAGGACAGGACAACATCACACGCAACCTTCTCATGGCTTCCATACAAATAGACTCGGCAATCATTGCCGACCCGCACGGACATGTCACCGCCAGCCGTCTAAAAGCCGGAGTGGGCAGCACCGGAGAAATGCACAACCTGATGGACACCACAGCCATCACGCCTCTCGGCGGACGCATCACGCTTGGACGCTTTACGATGCTGAGCCTCCCCGACTCAACACAGATGCAAATGTCGGGGATGGAAACAAATGCCTCAATAAGACGGTTCCAAGGACTTGGACGCACTCCGATATTGAGCTTCGGCATCAAAGCAGACCGCATACGCTATTGGGACCGCACCACGATGATGAGTCTGCGTGAAGGCAACATACAGCTGAGCGCAAACAAGCGCGTGAAGAAACAAAACTCACGGACAGAGGCTCGGATAGACTCTCTGCAGCGTCTGTATCCCAATCTCAGCCGCGACTCCCTGAGGACAATCTACAGAAAAGAACGCCGACAAAGGCGGTTGGCTGAGGAGACAGCCGACACCTCATTCCGCGCCGACTTTGCCATCGACAGGCAGTGGCAGCGGCTGATACGCAACTGGGATTTCAACGGAAACATAACAGCCCTCAGAGGCCGTCTGTTCACTCCTTATTTCCCGCTCAGAAACCGTCTGAGCGACGTCGACGTCACATTCAACACCCAGAAACTCGACATCAACAACATAACCTATCGTGTGGGCAAAAGCGATTTGCAGCTGACGGGTGCGGTTGACAATATCCGCAGCACGCTGCTCGGCTCGCGACGCAACCCGCTGACCATCTCGCTTGTTGCCAACTCTCGCACTCTCGACCTCAACGAACTAATGGCGGCATTGTACAAGGGCAACAATTTTGCGAACAACGAGGAGCAAAAAGCTTCGTTCTCAATCAATGCCAACGACGATGACGAGCGCATGCAACGCAAGGTGGAGAGCGCCACACAGGAAGACGCCGACACGATACGCTATGCCATCCTCGTGCCAAGCAACGTGGTGGTTGACATCGACCTGATGAACGACACCACCTATTACGCCAACCTTGTGCTCAACCGTCTGCACTCATCAATCGGCATGAAAAATGGCGTGTTGAGCCTGCGCGACCTGTCGGCAAACAGCAACGACGGATCGATGAAACTCGACATGATCTATGCCACAGCCAACCGCAACGACATCGGGCTCGGGCTGATGCTCGACCTGCACGACATCAAAGTGGGACGACTGATGAAGATAATGCCTGAACTCGACTCTATAATGCCAATGATGAAAGGCATCGACGGTGTAATCAACGCCCGACTGGCAGCCACGACAAAAATCGACACACTGATGAACGTGATACTGCCAACGACGAGCGCCGCCCTCAACATCAGCGGAAAAGACCTTGTGCTGCTCGACACCGAGACATTCCGACAGGTATCGAAAATGCTGCGTTTCAAGAACCGCAACCGCAATGTGATCGACAGCCTCTCGGTAGAGGCCACCGCGCTCAACTCGCAACTTGACGTCTACCCTTTCATCCTGCGCATGGACCGCTACAAACTCGCCGTGGTTGGATGGAACGACTTCGACACCAACTATAAATACCACATTTCCGTACTCGACTCTCCGCTTCCGTTTAAATTCGGAATCAATCTGAGCGGAAACATCCTCAGAGACAATATGAAGTTCCGATTAGGAAAGGCGAAGCTAAAGGAAAACGAGGTGGCTCAGACCTCATCAATCACAGAAACCACCAAAAAGAATCTGTTCAGGCAGATGGATGAGATTTTCAGACGCGGAGCCGAAGCCGGGCTGCGTGAGGAACAGCACCATCACAACGGTCCGGTGCCCGACACCAACAACCGCCGCCGAGGTTTTGATGCCATCACCGAAGACGACCGCTTGACAGCCGCCGACAGTCTGCAACTGATTGCCAACGGGCTGATTGAGGCTCCCGACACGACAGCGGTGGCTCAACCATCAAAGACCGACAAGAAATCAAAAGATAAAAAAGGCAAGAAACGCCGCTCAACGCGCAGCTCTGCAGCGATACGCGAAAAAGAGGCGGTCAAGCCTAAAAACTGACAAACAATCATGACAAGAGAAGAAACTGCATACGCCGACTACCTAAAACGCACTGGCTTTTCCGCCACGCCGATAAGCACCGCCCTGATCGACATGGACGGTGTGCTCTACGACTCAATGCCCAACCACTCGCGCGCATGGAAACGTCTTGCCGCGGAAAGAGGATGGCACTATGCCGACAACGAGTTTTTCCTGTATGAAGGTATGACCGGAGCGGCGATAATCCGACTTATGGAAGAGCGCGAATGCAACCGCGACAACGTCAGCGATGATGAATGCAAGGCGATATATGCAAAGAAAGCCGAATATTTCACGGCTCTGGGCAAGGTGGGTCAGATACAGGGCACTGCACGGATGCTCAACACGCTGCGCGATGCCGACATCGCCCGCGTGCTTGTCACGGGCTCCGGACAAGCCACCCTGCTCGACCGTCTGAACGCCGACTATCCAGGCATTTTCTCCGCACCGCTGAAGGTGACCGCCCACGATGTGCGTCACGGCAAACCAGACCCAGAACCATACCTTATGGGAATGGACAAAGCTGGAGTGCAGCCATGGCAGTCGATCGTGATTGAGAACGCGCCTCTCGGCGTGAAGGCCGGAAGTGCGGCAAAATGCTTCACCATCGGCATCACCACCGGACCTATTCCGGAAGACATCATGCTTGAAAACGGTGCCGACATCGTATATCCAACCATGGAAGCGTTTGCCGACGCTCTGCCATCTATCATCAACCTCAGAAAGCAACAGTTATGAAACATCAGGACGTTATTTTCACAAACTCTGTCGGCGATGCCTTGAACAAAGCCGTCGAACAACTGTCGCCACGCAACGTATTTGTTCTGACCGACGAGAATGTGGAGCGCGAGAGTCTCGCTTCTTTCCGCCTCCATTCTGAATGGCAGAAAATTGTCATCCCAGCTGGCGACATCGACAAAAACCTTGACAGCGCACAAGCCGTTTGGAATGCACTGCAGAAAGGTGGCGCCACCCGCAAATCTCTGCTTGTCAACATCGGAGGAGGCGTAGTGACCGACCTCGGTGGCTTTGCCGCCGCCACATTCAAACGTGGCATCCGCTTCATCAACGTCCCGACAACGCTGCTCAGCGCCGTCGACGCGGCTGTGGGAGGAAAGACGGGCGTGAATTTCAACGGTCTGAAAAATGAAATCGGAGTGTTTAAGGAGGCAGAGACTGTGATAATCTCCACTGTTTTTTTCAGCACCCTGCCCGAACGCGAACTGAAGTCAGGCTATGCCGAGATGTTGAAGCACGGGCTGCTCGACGGAGAGGCGGTCTACAACAAATTGCTCGACTACGATTTTGACAATGTGGCAGGCAACGGCTTGCTGCGCCTCGTCGAGGAATCGGTCAACGTGAAACGCCGGATTGTGGAGCAGGATCCGTTTGAACAAGGACTGCGCCGCGCCCTCAACCTCGGACACACTGCAGGACACGCTTTCGAGAGCCTCGCCTTGAAACGCAATTCGCCTGTGCCCCACGGATATGCCGTGGCTTGGGGCATGGTTGTGGAGGCTGTGCTGTCGCACACCGAAAAGGGATTTCCATCAGCCGAACTCTATCGTCTTGCCGACTACGTGTGCCGCCACTATGGTGCATTCCACATCACGTGCGACGACTATCCAAAGCTCATCGAATTTATGCGCCACGACAAGAAAAGCGAGCACGGAGAACTCAACTTCACGCTTCTCCACAATGTAGGCAACGCCGAGACGGGCTGCGAGGTCGACGTAAAACAAGTGGAGGCTGCGCTCGACATCTACCGCGACTTGATGCACATATAGAAACGTTGCAACCAGGTTGCAACAATTTTACCATAAATTTGCACCGACAAAAGGATAAAACGTAGATTTATGGAACATATACACAACGGGCACGACAGCCTGAAAAGCAAAATCGCCATCATCGCAGCGACAACCATCCTGCTCTCGGGAGCCGCTTTGATTGAACACTACTGCAGTCTGCCACTATGGCAGCTGCTGTTGATATATCTTGTGCCCTATCTTCTCGTAGGACACGACACATTGAAAGAAGCCGCCGAAGGCATCGTCGCCGGCGACGTCTTCAACGAAGACTTTCTGATGACCATAGCCACCATCGGTGCCCTGTGCATCGGCTTTATGCCAGGCGCCGACACCGAATTCGCCGAGGCTGTGTTTGTCATGTTGTTTTTCCAAATAGGCGAACTTTTTGAGGAATATGCAGAAGGAAGAAGCCGCGACAGCATCTCCCACCTGATGGAAATACGCCCCGACACCGCCCATGTGGAACGCAACGGAGACGAGATGACGATAGCTCCGGAGGAGGTGGCTGTGGGCGAAACAATCATTGTCAAGCCGGGAGAGAAAGTGCCGCTCGACGGCATTGTGGTTTCTGGCACATCATCGCTCAACACCGTGGCGCTGACAGGCGAAAGCATGCCACGCGAAATCAGCAAAGGCGACGATATTTCATCAGGATGCATCAATCTCTCCGGGTTGCTGCGCGTCAAGACGACAAAGACTTTCGGCGAAAGCACCGTCGCAAAAATCATAGACCTTGTGGAAAATGCCAACGAGAGCAAGTCGCGCAGCGAATCGTTCATAACCAAATTCGCACGCGTCTACACCCCTGTCGTTGTCATCGCCGCCCTGATTCTCGCCTTTCTGCCGCCATTGCTTTCATCAGCGGCTTTCATCGACTCGTTCACCACATGGCTTCACCGGGCGTTGATATTCTTGGTGGTGTCGTGTCCATGCGCATTGGTAATAAGCGTGCCGCTGACATTTTTCGGCGGACTCGGCGGAGCGTCGCGCAAAGGCATACTGATAAAAGGCAGCAACTACATCGACACATTGTCGCGGCTGGGAACAGTGGTGTTTGACAAGACAGGCACGCTGACACGTGGCGAATTTGCCGTCGAGGCTGTGCATCCTTCCAACTACAACGAGAAAGAGCTGCTGCATCTCGCCGCCCATGTGGAACACTTTTCCACCCACCCCATCGGCGCGGCTCTGCGCAACGCGTTCCCTAAAGAGGCAAGCGACGGATGCGCGGTGACCGACGTTGAAGAAATTGCCGGACGTGGCGTGAAGGCCACCGTAGACGGGCATACGGTATGCGTGGGCAACAGCAAGATGATGGCCGACATCAATATGGAGTGGCACGACTGCCATCTTCCCGGCACAATCGTCCATGTGGCTGTCGACGGGCGATATGCCGGACACATCGTAATCAACGACCAAATAAAAGCCGACAGCGCAGAGGCTGTGGCCTCGCTGAAACGGGCTGGAGTGGAACGCACAGTGATGCTGACCGGAGACCGCGAGGACACGGCAAAAGATGTGGCTGAGAAAGTGGGCATCGACGAATATCATTCCGAACTTCTTCCGTCAGACAAAGTGGCACACGTTGAGCGGCTGCTCAACGAAAAGCCTGCGGGAAAGAATCTGGCGTTTGTGGGCGACGGCATCAACGATGCGCCGGTGCTTAAACGCGCCGATGTGGGCATTGCCATGGGCGCGCTTGGCAGCGACGTGGCGATAGACGCTGCCGACGTGGTGCTTATGGACGACAAACCGTCGAAAATAGCCACCGCCATAGCCATCGCCCGACGCACCATAGCCATCGCCCGCCAGAACGTGTGGTTTGCAATCGGTGTCAAAGCCGCCATCCTTATTCTCGCCGTTTTCGGACTCGGCACAATGTGGATGGCTGTGTTTGCCGATGTCGGAGTGACGGTTATCGCCGTGCTCAATGCCATGAGGGCTTTAAAAAGCTGAATTTCGGTTTATTGACCCTTTATTTTGAAAGCCTTTTCTCTTTTTTGTCCAACTTGTTTGTTTTTTCACTAATTTTGCAATTGAAAAATCAAAAGTTATGAAACCTCGTATTTTACTTTCGTACGTCCACATGGGAGGTACTGAACGCGACTGGGTGGAGAAAGCCTTCGAATCAGAATGGATTGTTCCTCTTGGTCCAAATGTTGATGAATTCGAACATAGACTTGAGAAATATCTCGGCGCGCCAAACGTTGTGGCTCTCAGCGCAGGCACAGCTGCCATCCATCTTGCATTGGTTGCCCTCGGCGTTGGCTCTGGAGATGAGGTGATTTGCCAATCATTCACATTCGCCGCAAGCGCCAACCCAATAAAATACCAGGGCGCCGACCCTGTGTTTGTCGACAGCGAGCCCGACACATGGAACATGTCGCCTGACGCGCTGGAAGAAGCGATTATAGACCGCAAGAAGCAGACTGGACATTATCCAAAAGCAATAATCCCCGTTTATCTCTACGGCATGCCGGCTAAGATAGATGAAATCCGCGCCATTGCCGACAAATACGACATCCCTATCGTAGAAGACTCCGCCGAGGCTCTCGGCTCGGAATACAAAGGCAAGAAATGCGGAACTCTCGGCAACTACGGATGCTTGAGTTTCAACGGAAACAAGATTATCACCACATCGGGTGGCGGCGCATTGGTGTGCCACTCCAAAGAGGAAGCCGACCGCGTGAAATTCTATGCCACACAAGCCCGCGAGCAGCGGCCGTACTACTACCACGAGACAATCGGCTACAATTACCGACTGAGCAACGTGAGCGCCGGAATTGGCTGCGGACAGATGGACGTGCTGCAGCCTCACGTGGAACTGCGCCGCGCAATCCATGATTTCTACACAAAAGAATTGGCTGGCATCGAAGGTGTGAGCGTTCAGCAGAATCCTTCCACCGACTTCAATTCCAACTTCTGGCTGTCGACAGTCTTAATCGACCCGAAAACCGGAAAAGATCCGGAATCTCTGCGGCAGTTCATGCTCGACGCCGGTGTGGAAACGCGCCGTCTGTGGCGGCCTATGCACATGCAGCCCGTTTTCGCCGACGCGCCCTACTATGGCGACACAACGTGCGAAACTCTGTTTGACAGAGGCTTATGCCTGCCAAGCGGTTCCGGCCTTAAAGAAGAGGAGCTGCGCTATGTGGCAGACAAAATCAAAGAGTTTTTCAACAAATAGCTAATCAAAAAATCATCATAAAAAAACTATGGCTGAAAAGCAAAAAGTAGCATTAATCACAGGCATCACCGGTCAGGACGGTTCGTTTCTGGCTGAGTTTCTGCTTGATAAGGGATACGACGTGCACGGCATAATCCGCCGCAGTTCTTCTTTCAACACCGGTCGCATCGAGCACCTTTATTTCGACGAATGGGTGCGCGACATGAAGCGCCGCCGGCTCATCAACCTGCACTACGGCGACATGACCGATTCAAGTTCGCTGATCCGCATCATTCAGGAGTTGCAGCCTGATGAAATCTACAATCTTGCGGCACAAAGCCATGTGAAAGTGTCGTTTGAAGTGCCGGAATACACTGCCGATACCGACGCCATCGGCACTCTGCGCCTACTTGAGGCGGTAAGAATGCTCGGGCTCGACAAAAAAACCCGCATTTATCAAGCCAGCACGTCGGAGCTGTTCGGACAGGTGCAGGAAGTGCCTCAGCGCGAAACCACGCCGTTCTACCCGCGCAGCCCTTACGGATGCGCCAAACTTTATGGCTACTGGATAACCAAGAACTATCGCGAGAGTTACGGCATGTATGCCGTAAACGGAATTCTCTTCAACCACGAGAGCGAGCGGCGAGGCGAAACATTCGTGACGCGCAAAATCACGCTTGCCGTGGCCCGCATCTCTGCTGGACTTCAGGACAAACTGTATCTCGGCAATCTCAACGCCCGTCGCGACTGGGGCTATGCCCGCGACTATGTGGAGTGCATGTGGCTGATTCTTCAGCAGGACGAGCCTGATGACTTTGTCATTGCCACTGGCGAATTCCACTCCGTACGCGAGTTTACTGAGCATGCTTTCGCCCGCGCCGGAATCACTCTGCGCTGGGAAGGCGAAGGTGTGGATGAAAAAGGCATCGACATTGCCACCGGACGTGTGCTCGTCGAGGTGGATCCTAAATATTTCCGTCCTTGCGAGGTGGAGCAGCTGCTCGGCGACCCTACAAAAGCCCGCACAAAATTAGGCTGGAATCCCCGCAAGACGTCGTTTGAACAACTCGTACACATTATGGTGGACCATGATATGGCTATGATACGCAAACATGGCTCCGAATCCGAACGAATGATTTAGCAGACAGAAAAATGGAAAAAGACGCTAAAATATATGTTGCCGGACACCGCGGACTCGTAGGCTCGGCTATCTGGAAAAACCTCCAGCAGAAAGGCTATACAAACCTTGTGGGACGCACGCATGCCGAGCTCGACCTGCTCGATGGAGTGGCGGTGCGCGAATTTTTCGACGCCGAAAAGCCCGACTATGTGATTCTTGCCGCGGCTTTCGTGGGCGGAATCATGGCTAACAGCATCTATCGCGCCGACTTCATCTGGCGCAACCTGCAGATACAGCAGAACGTAATCGGCGAAAGTTTCCGGCACAACGTCAAGAAACTACTGTTTCTCGGAAGCACGTGCATCTATCCCCGCGAGGCTCCTCAACCAATCCCCGAGAACGCGTTGCTGACATCTCCGCTCGAATGGACAAACGAGCCTTACGCACTCGCAAAAATCGCCGGACTGAAGATGTGCGAGAGTTTCAACCTGCAATACGGCACAAACTACATCGCCGTGATGCCGACCAACCTATACGGCCCTAACGACAATTTCGACCTCGTAAGTAGCCACGTGCTGCCGGCAATGATACGCAAACTCCATCTGGCGCGCCTGCGCATGGAAGGCGACCGCGAAGGCATTCGCCGCGACCTTGACCGCCGTCCGGTGGGCGATGTCGACGGCAAGGATGCAGATGAAGCCATCGACGCTATGCTCGACAAATACGGCATACTCAACGGCTCGCTCAACCTCTGGGGTTCCGGACGGCCTATCCGCGAGTTCCTCTGGAGCGAGGATATGGCCGACGCTTCAGTCTACGTGATGGAACACATTGATTTCGACCAGCTGAAAGGCGACAATCCGGAAGTGCGCAACTGCCACATCAACATCGGAAGCGGCAGAGAGGCTACCATAGCACAAGTGGCTGAGATGGTGAAAAACGCCGTAGGATTCAAAGGCGAAATCCACTGGGACTCGTCAAAGCCCGACGGAACAATGCGGAAACTCACCGACGTGAGCAAACTGCACGCCCTCGGATGGCGCCACAAAGTGGAGCTGGAAGATGGCATCCCGGCTCTCTACAAATGGTATCTGGAACACTGAGTCATTACCACATAAATAAACGCGCAGCGGAAAGCGTATCGTTTTCCGCTGCGCGTTTATTTATCTCACAGCCAATTGTCAACGGCCGACACACATGTCAATCTTATACCGCAACGTGTCAGACGGAGCAAGCTTGTTGGCAATTTCATAATACTGGCAAGCCTGGGTATAGTCGGGAATCTCCAATTGAGCATCGCCAGCCTGTTCCCACGAGCGGCTCGCCGCCTTCAGTTTCACGTCAAGACGCTCCTGCAAACCCTTGCTCTTGTCAAGCACCTCGCCACTCTGCTCTGCCTCATCGCTCTTCTCCACTACACGGATATCATCGAGCAACGTTTTCGCCTTGAGCAACGGCTCATATTCAGCATTGTCGCCATTGTTTATCAAACTGTCGCATGCAATGCACTTCTTCTCATACCGCGCAAGCACATCAGAGCCATCGCCATCGCTTGACGTCGACGGCTTGGAACCGCCAATCATCGACCACACTCCGGCTCCGATGCCGCCAACCACAACCACCGCCAGCACAACAATCAGCCACGTAGGAAACTTGCCGCGGCGACGGCCACCCTCGCCTATCACACGAGTGGCACGCACATCATCCCCTCCCACATTCGGAGCGGGAGAAGGCGCAGGAGCAGGTTCCGGGACAGGTGCAGGCTCCGGAACAATCTCCGGTTGAGCCGTCGGACAAATCTCCATCACAAAATCATCGACCGTAGCCGTCCTGTCATACTTATTGTAAGCCATCGCACGGCTTATCGCAAAACGCACAGCATCGCTCACCGTCGGAGGCAAAGCCTTCTCCACCGTGTCGCGCTGCATCTCAGTGGCAATGATAGGCACCCTGCCAACAAGCATATAGTAGAGCACCGCACCAAGAGCATAAACATCGGCTTGCGGAGAAAACGTCTGCAAACCGGGGAGAAAAAATAAAGACCGCTGTACTGCTCCACCGGAGCGAAACCATCGCTGCAGCCCTGCACACGGATAGTCGACGTAGGTTTGCCCTTGTCGTCAAAATGCTTCGCCAAACCAAAATCAATCAGCACAGGCATACGCTGACCAGTATGATAGTCCACACGGAACATAATATTCTCAGGCTTGATGTCGAGATGATTGATGTGGTGAGAATGCAAAAACGCAACCGCCTTAGCCACAGGCAGCTCAATGTCGAGCGCAGCCTGCTCCGACAGCGCACCGTTGGCCTTAACCAAATCGCGCAGCGTACCCCCGTTGAGATACTCCATCACATAATAGACCGTATTGTTCGCCTCAAACACCTCGCTCACAGGCACCACATTAGGATTCTTGCCGCTGATCTCATTCAGCCGGCGAGCCTCCGCAAGAAAATCGCCACGGCTCTCCTCCACACGCGACTGCAAAGGCTTGGAATAGCCCACACCGCCCGAAGCGTCGCGCTCGCAAGCATCCTTCATGAAATGCTCCTTTATGGTGAAATATGTAAAAATAGGCACCTTGTCGAACATCACCGTTGTCGACACCTTATATGTTATTCCAAAACCGCCCTGACCAAGCACAGCCTCAATCCGATAATCAAACTTCGGACTTTTCAGAATAGTGCCGACAGGCAACGCACGCTGAAGTTCATTCTCTTCCATATCCCTATAAAATTATTCGTTCTCAAATTTTTTAAGTCCCCCAAATTTAGATATTTTTATTGAATATACCCCAATTTCAAAAGAAATAAAAACAACAAACCCGCCTTTAAATCAATTATGATTAAAAAAAGCACACTTCTTTCTCATATCTGGCCGAAATTCATTACCTTTATCAAGTCTGCAGAAATTTAGTGGGGATAAATTTCCACTGACCGCAAAAAACGACCTTATACAATTGAGTTTTTGATATTCTCATTGAATAGGTTAAAGTTTCATTTTAAAAAGAAGACATATAACGATGAAGAAAAATCCTATATATGAAAGTCTTATTGACAAGTCTATTGGTAGTATGTTGTCTGCAATAGAAATATATAACAAACCAGATTTCAAATACCGAGAAGAGACTTTTGCCATATTGGCAATAAACTCTTGGGAACTTTTATTAAAAGCACGATTGTTGAAACTTAACAACTATCGTGTAAATTCCATATATTGTTATAAGCCTTATATAAACAAGAATGGGGAGAAATCTAAAAAAAAGAAAATATTAGACAGGAATAGAACAAACAATCCGAAGTCTATATCCATCTATGAGGCATTGAGTCGTTTAGCCTACATTATTCATAGTGGATTCATTTCAGGTTATCAAAACAGATATGGGGACAA
>OGOB01000816.1_pt1 | contig 13311 bp, 13 predicted proteins | sample 1573611 | NCBI WGS metagenome assembly OGOB01 (sample SAMEA2582016, study PRJEB24529) | metagenome | biome: Human gut stool | place: China | collected 2011 | reverse complement strand
TGGAGCGTGAAGTATGATTTGTGGTGCAAGATGCGTTTCTTCGGCAATCAGATGCAGGAGGCGATAGATGCCGACAGCCGTATGGTTTATCATGCTACGGGTGTGAGCAATCTTCTGCTCTATGTTCACGATACCTTTGATAAGGTGGAGATTCAGCGTGTGTGTCAGATTCACGGCACGAAGACGAAACTTGCCATCTTGCTGTGCAACTGGAAGAAGCGTGGTTTCATCGTGAAGAACGAGGATGGCACCTTCTCGAAGACGGCTAAGTTCATAGGCAAGTATGGGCATTATGGAACGCCGGGAATGGCAGCGTAGAATAGATTAGGCACGGATCCGTGTAATCCGTGTCTGATTTTGTAACGAGAATGTAAAGGTACTTGACCTTTATCAAGAAATCGGGGGTTTCTGAAACTTTTCTTCTAAAATATTTGTGTGCGAACACAAAAGTTTGTATCTTTGCACCGGAATTAAGAAAGAAGGATAAAAGATTGTTAGTTCAGGTAACATAAAGTATTGGTTATAAGGAAGAAAGATTGTTAGAGTAAGGATAACGAAGGTATTAGATAGGATAAACGAAGGTATTAGATAAGGTGAAAGATTGGAGAAGCAGGGTAACGTTGAAAGATTGTTAATATAAAGGATAATGTTTAATTTAAAGTAAAGAAAGGAAAAGTTATGTTAGTATTAGGAATTGCATTCGCAGCAGTAGTAGCATTCGCTGCAACAGTTGGCGCAGCAAGCAACAAGCTCGCTTAAGTAAAAGCCAACGAGGTAATGAACTTTATGAAGTTCAACGACTTTAAGAAGTTCAGGTATTTAAAAGTAAAGAACATTAAAAGTTCAAAAACAGTAATTGAAGCAAAGCAGGAAGCCAAATGGGCTTCCAGAATGTAGGAGGGGAGCCAATGGGGCTTTCCGGATGAGGAGCGGATGATGCTCCTTTTTTCGTTTAACAACAAAAAATCAGACATACATTATATAAAAAGGAATCGGGCGGTTAACAGGTTAACAGTTAACAGCCCGATTTTCTTTGTTTATACCCCTATTCGAGGATGATTTTGAGATTTACCACATAGAAGAAATTACGTAACTTATTGATATGTAGGTAAATCTATCTCTTTTGAATTTATTTCCCAAGATATGGCTTCAGGATTCTAACCCAGTTCTGGTAGCCTTTTCCGAGCAGATGCAAGCCATCGTTGGTATAATCTGGGTTCATGTCCTGGGTTCCAGGAGCCACGAACTCAGAGAAGAGGTCGATGTAGGTCAAGCCGCGGCGGTTGGCGATGTCCTTGATCAGGGCATTGAGGGCAGGAACATCCTTCTTGCGGTTCATGTGGGTAACAAACATGTTGAACTTTGGGTTCAGCGGCAGAACGCTCTGCAGATAGAGTCGGGTAGAAGGAGATTCGTTCTTGATTCGCTCGGCAATCTCATCGATGTCCTTGGCGATGTCCTCGACGCTGCGACCGCCGGCGAGGTCGTTAATGCCAATCAAGAGGAAGATCTTGGCTGGCTTGCCCTTGGTGATGACGTGGAGGCGGTCGAGAAGGGTGTCGGCTCTATCGCCGCTGATTCCTCGGTTCTTGACGTGTGGGTTGCCAAGTAACTCTGCCCATTCACCTCCGTTGGTGATGCTGTTGCCCAGGAAGATGATGTCCTTCTTGCTGGTTGGAAGAACTTCAAAGAGCGTAGCTCTCTGATCAAAGAAAGTTGTGTGCTTGCGTCCTTGAGCCTGTAAGGTAGTGCAGGCACAGAGGAGGCAGATTGATAACATGATTTTTTTCATCATAAATTTTATATTAAGTTAGTTATTAATGCGTATTTTTAAAGCTTTTGCCCTTACAGGGCGCAGGGCGAAATGCTGTTTATACCCAGGGTGTTGCCCTGGGCTAGGAGCTTCTGCCCTTACAGGGCGTGTGGGGCAATGGCTTCTGCTTTTTGCTTTTTGCTTTGCTTTCTGTTTCAAGAACTACTTGAAAATCAGGGTGGTGAGCCTGTCTTTATCAAACAGTTCCTGAGCCACGGCTTGAATCTGGGCGGCGGTAATCTCATCCACCTGCTCGTAGAGGCGGTCAACGTTCTTCTCCCAGCCATAGTGCAGGAAGCTCTTGCCGAAGTCGAGGGCGAAGTTCTCGCGGTTGTCGCAAGCCACGCCTATCTGGCCCTTTATCTGCTTCTTGGCGGCCTTGAGCTGGGCGTCGCTCAATGGTTTCTGCATGAACTTATCCAGCTCCTTGCGAACCAGGCGGAGGCAGCGCTTCACGTCGTGCTCATCGCAGCCGAAATAGATGCTCCAGGTGCCCGTGTCTCCATAGGAAACCATCGTGCTTTCTACGGTGTAAACCAAGCCGTTGTGCTCTCTGAGGGCGAGGTTCAGTTTGGCGTTCATGCCAGGTCCTCCCAGCATATTATTAAGCAGATAGAGCGGCATTCGGCGGTCGTCGTTCACATCGTAAGCCCGGGTTCCAATCATCACATGAGCCTGATGGGTATTCTTCTGCATCACAATCGTTTGCCCGGCAGGCGAACCCATCGGATCCATCGACCCCATCGAATCTATCGCTCCCTGAGAATCCATCGCTCCCCTAGAAATCTGCGTCATCTGCGGAGCCTGCGACATCTGCGTAATCTCAGAATCCCGTGCCCCCGCGAATCCCGTGTCTCCCGTTTCTCCCGAGAAATCTGCGTCATCTGCGAAATCTGCGTGACAACCCTTCTCAGCAAGCTTGCCCGAACTATCATCTGTGAGCGCCTTCCCGATAAGCTTCACCAGTTTCTTGAAATCAATATCCCCATAAGCGAAGAATATCGCATTATCCGGCCGGTAAAGCTTCCTTGTGAAGCGCAGCGCATCCTCCGTCTTGAAAGCCCGAACCTGCTCGGCTGTGCCCAGAATATTATGCCCCAGCGGCGAACCCTTGAAGAGGATATTCTCGAACTCATCATATATCAGTTCGGCTGGCGAATCATTATAGCTCTCTATCTCATCGCAGATTACCTCCACCTCCTTATCTATCTCCGCCTGCGGATAAACCGAGTGGAAGACGATGTCGGAAAGCAAATCCACGGCTCTTGCGATGTGCTCCTTCAGGATGGCAGAGTAATACACCGTGCCCTCCTTGTTGGTGTAGGCATTCAGGTCGCCGCCCACACTCTCCAGACAGTTGAGAATGTGCCAGGCTTTTCTGCGTTCGGTGCCCTTGAAGGTGACGTGCTCGCAGAAATGAGCCAAGCCCTCTTCGCCCGGCTCCTCGTTGCGGGTGCCGGCATTTATCTGGTAGCCGCAATACACCACCTTGCTGTCCGATGGCAGGTGGATGATGCGGAGTCCGTTGTCTAATGTATAAGTATTGTATTTCATTTCAAGGTGCAAAGTTACATTGAAAATGTAATTTATCCAAAATATTGAGCATTTATTTTGCATTATCGCCAAAAAGACTTATCTTTGTCCCCAAAAAAATATAAAAGAGACATAAAACAATGCGTAAGGTTATAGGAATAGGAGAGACCGTGCTTGACATCATCTTCAAGAACGGCAAGCCGATAGAGGCAGTACCGGGTGGCTCATCGTTCAATGCAGTCATCTCGTTGGGACGTTCGGGCGTGAACGCTTCGTTTATCAGCGAGGCGGGCAACGACCGTATTGGTGAGTATGTGATTCAGTTTCTGAGAGATAACGGCGTGAATGCCGACAATGTGAGCATCTTTCCGGAATCGAAGTCGCCGCTCTCGCTGGCGTTCCTCGACGAGAACAACAATGCCGACTACATCTTCTACAAGGACCATCCCCACGACCAGCTGGAGTTTGCCACTCCCGAAATCAATCCTGGCGACATCGTGCTCTTCGGTTCGTTCTTCGCCCTGAATCCGGTGGTTCGTCCTCAGGTGGCCGGTTTCCTGGAGTACGCCAAGAATCACGGTGCCATCCTCTATTACGACATCAACTTCCGTGCTTCTCATCAGAATGAGATCATGAAGATTACGCCTAATCTGATAGAGAACCTGGAGCACGCCGATTTTGTGCGTGGCAGCCACGAGGACTTCGGAATCCTCTACAAGAAACCGGAGGCAGACAAGGTGTATAATGCCGAAATCAGTTTCTACTGCAAGAAGTTTATCTGCACCCAGGGCGCTGAGCCTGTGGAGGTGAGAGCCGAGAACGGCTTTGCCAAGAGTTATCCTTCGGAGAAGATGAAGCCGGTGAGCACCATCGGAGCCGGCGATAACTTCAATGCCGGTTTCGTATTCGGACTGATCAAGGATGGAATCACCCGCGAGGATATCGACCGTGGCTTATCTGAGGCACAATGGGATAGCCTCCTGAAGAGTGCCCAGGAGTTCTCCACCGAATGCTGCAAGGACATATACAATTATGTTTCCAAGGAATTTGGAGAGCAAAAGAAGAAGGAATTATAAAAATATATAGATTATGACTGAGATTACAAACAAGATTTATTACGTAGGCGTTAACGACCGCAACAAGCATCGTTTCGAGGGCCTCTGGCCTTTGCCTAATGGAGTGAGCTACAACTCTTATATCATTGACGATGAGAAGGTAGCGCTGGTAGATACAGTAGAGGTAGATTTCTTCACCCAGTTCCTGGAGAACATCCACGAGGTGATTGGCGACCGCGAAATCGATTACCTCATCATCAACCACATGGAACCTGACCACAGCGGCTCCATCGCCCTCATCAAGAAATATTACCCTAACATCAAGATTGTGGGCAACAAGAAGACCCTGGGAATGCTGGAAGGCTTCTATGGCGTAACTGATGATGTGGTAGAGGTGAAGAATGGCGAAACCCTCTCTCTGGGCAACCACGAGCTGAGCTTCGTTCTCATCCCTATGGTTCACTGGCCAGAGACCATGGTAACCCTCGATGCAAAGAACAAGGTGCTCTTCTCGGGCGATGCGTTCGGCTGCTTCGGTGCGCTGAACGGCGGCATCATCGATACGGAAATCAACTGCGAGACTTTCTGGCTGGAGATGGTTCGCTACTACTCAAACATTGTGGGTAAGTATGGAATCCCTGTTCAGAATGCCTTGAAGAAGTTGGCTGGCGTGGAGCTGGATTACATCTGCTCAACCCATGGTCCGGTTTGGCACGAGCATATTGAGAAGGTTATCGGCATGTATGATAAGATGTCGAAGTACGAGACGGAGCCGGGCTTGGTTATCTGCTACGGCACCATGTACGGCAACACCGAGCGTATGGCTGAAATCATCGCCCGTGCAGCAAGCAAGGCTGGCGTGAAGAACATCGTAATGTACAACATCTCGAAGACTCACCACAGCTACATCCTGCGCGACATCTTCCGCTACAAGGGTCTCATCGTGGGTGCTCCAACCTACAATGCCGGTCTTTATCACGAGATGGAGGTTCTCCTCTCCGAGCTTGCCAATAAGGACGTCAAGAACCACCTTCTTGGCTGGTACGGCTCTCATTGCTGGGCAAGCAAGGCTGTGGCTAAGATTCAGGAGTGGAACGAAACCAAGCTCCACTATGAGCCAGTGGGCGAGCCGGTGGATATGAAGCAGGCGATTACTCCAGAGGTAAAGGCGCAGTGCGAGGCTCTGGGTAAGGCGATGGCTGAGAAGCTGCTGGCGGAATAAAATCAGAATCTATTCATTCCGAATGAAAGGTTTCGGGAGAAAGTATTCGTTCGGAATGAAAGATTTCTGAAAAATTGTTCATCCTGAATGAAAGATTTTCGGCTTTTTCTTGCTGCTTTCAGATATTTTTCTTATTTTTGCCCACAAATCATAAAATAGTGGAGCAATGAAAGAACTGTTGAAACGAATTATATTTGAGCAGCAGGAAAACTGCAAGCATCTTATGCAGGATGCTATCCCTCGACACATAGAAGAGGAATGGCTTACCACCACGGAAATCCTTATCATAACTGGTGTAAGACGATGTGGAAAGTCGGTGTTGCTGCAGCAACTGCGTGATAAGTTGGAGGAGAAAGATTTCTTCTTCAATTTTGACGATGAGCGTCTTGTAAACTTTAAGCTTGAAGATTTTGCAACCTTGCAGGAATGCTTCTTTGAGCTTTTCGGTGAGCAGCACACCTATTACTTTGATGAGATTCAAAACATTGCGGGTTGGGAAACCTTTGTCAGACGTCTTTACAATGAAGGCAATAAGGTGGTGGTGACAGGATCCAATGCCCGGATGCTGAGCAAGGAGATGGGCACTCACCTCACAGGGCGTTATATCTCTGTGGAGGTTTATCCTTTCTCTTTTGCCGAATACCTGCAGCTGGAGCATATTGAGCCTTCGCAGAAAGATTTCTATCTGATGGCGAGTCGTTCCAAACTGTTGGGACATTTCCGTGATTTCTTGGAGAGGGGTGGTTTCCCGAAGTATCTTCAGACGGGTTCCGTCAGTTACCTGTCCTCACTTTATGAGAGCATTATCTTCCGGGATGTGATGGCTCGCAATGGTCTTACAAACGACAAGGAAATTAAAGAACTTGCATTTTATCTTGCCAGCAATGCCACCAAGCGTGTTACCTATAACTCGCTGGGAAAGATAGTGGGCATTCGCCATCCCGAAACTATCAAGAACTATCTGGAATATATTCAGCAAACCTACATGATATTCCAGTTGTTGAAGTATGCTCCATCGGTAAAGACCCAGATGTTGAGCCCGAAGAAGGTGTATTTTATAGATAATGCCATCATCAGCAGGATGGGTTTCAATGTCACGGATAACAATGGTGTAAAACTGGAGAATGCCGTTTTCATCGAATTGCTGCGAAGGGGTTACGACTTGTTCTACCATGCCGACAAGAAAGAGTGCGACTTTGTGGTGAGAGAAGGTGTAAGGATTACCCAGGCTTACCAGGTTACGGTGAAGATGGATGATGAGAAGACTCGCAAGCGTGAAATAGAGGGCTTGCAAGAGGCGATGGAAATCTATGATTTGTCTGAGGGTTACATCATTACGCTGAATGAGAAAGAGGAGCTTACCGTGGATGGTAAGGCGGTGCATATAATTCCTGCTTGGGAATGGATGCTGAAGTAATTTTCTTTTTGAGCGGGAAGGTGATAAGAAATAAAGTTTCAGAGCGGAAGAACAACTGGGGTTAACAGAGTTAACAGTTAACAGTTGTTTTTCCGCTCTTTCTTTTGTTTCTGAGTATTTCGTTTATAGGCTTCTATTCCTTCCTTAATATCAAAAATGTGCAAGTTTGCCGAAAAATCATATTAATGGGAATTTTCAACTATCACCTTTAACTCTTCCAGGTTATCCGCTACTTCTATCACATCTCGCCAATTGCCACGAATCATGCTTTTCTCTGCCATATCGTCCAAAAGGGCGATGGTGGAGTTCCAGAAGCCTTTCATGTTGTAGAGAATCATCATCTTGTGGTGGTAGCCGATGGTGTGGGCGGCGGCGATGGTGAAGATTTCATCCAGGGTGCCGATGCCGCCAGGAAGGGCTACGAAGATGTCGCTCTGGGCAAGCATCAGGTCCTTGCGGTCGCTGAGATTATCACACGGAATCTCGATGTCGAGGTCAGGGAAGGTTCTGCCGCCTCGCTCCACAAGCGTAGGAACCACACCGATGGTTCTGCCGCCATTCGCCTTCACTGCCTTGCCGATGCAATCCATCAGACCAGAGTTGCAGCCGCCGAAAACCAGGTCGTGACCGTTCTCTGCCATCCACTTTCCCATCTCTTCAGTCATCGTGAAGAAGTCGGGGTCGATATTCTTATTTGCTGAACAAAAAACTGCTATTTTCATGTCTTTATTTTCTATTTGATGATGTTTTATCTGTTGTTTATTGATGTTTTATCCGTTATTTATGGATGTTTAGGCAAAGGTACGCAAAAAAATCGAGATTATTGGGCTCTTTTTGCGGATAATTTCTTAATTTTGCAAACTATAACTAATCTTATAAACAGGAAGATAGATTTCTTATCAACAAATTATAAACAGAAAGATAGAATGAAAAGGATTATCGCATATAGTATTATTGCATTGTTGCAGGCGTCGGTGGCGCTTGCTCAGACCTCTGGGGCACTTACACAAACCCCAGTATCGCTTGCACAAACCCCTGTGGTGCCTGCTAAGACCTCTTCGAAGCCGAAGCTTCAAAAGCGGGAGAAGTATGAATGGCAGGGAGAGATTCCTACCTATGTAGAAACGCTGAAGAAGGAACTGACCTATCCGATGGCTTGGGGAAACAGTCCGATTAAGAACTTCAAAAAATGGAAGAAGGCGGCAAGGGCGAAGGTATTCGAATGCATGATGACGCCTCCGAAAGCGGCTGCGGCTTGGAATATGGAAGTATTGGGCGAGGAACAGAGAGACGGGTATAAGGCTCAGAAAATCGCCTTTAATGTCAACGCCTATTCCCGAATTACGGCTTATCTTCTGATTCCGGATGGCAAGGGGCCATTCCCAACAGTCAATGCGCTTCATGACCATGGTGCTCATCTCTTTATAGGAAAGGAGAAGATGATTCGTCCTTTCTTTACTCCGGAAGAGAAAGATGCTCCGGAGAAGCAGGCGCTCTGTCAGGAGATTCTTGATGATGCAGATGCGTGGGCAAAACAGCTTTATGATAATCAGTACGTGGGCGATTACCTGGCGAAACATGGCTACGTAGTCTTTTCGGCAGATGCTCCGATGTGGGGAGAACGAGGCCGGAAGGAAGGCGTAGATAGAAACAAATACGACCTGATAGCCGGCAACATGATGATGCTGGGTAGAGACCTCTCTGCCTTCATGACTTACGATGATATTTCCAGCACCGAGTTCCTGGCTTCGCTGCCGATGGTGGATGCGAAGCGTATCGGATGCGTAGGGTGTTCGATGGGAGCCTATCGTTCGTGGATGCTCTCTGCATTATCAGATAGAATCAAGGCGGGTGCTTCCATCTGCTGGATGATTACCACCGATGCTCAGCTTACCCGGAGATTCGGAAGAAAGGAGAATGGCGGTTTTGCGAATTGTATTCCGGGTCTTCGCCAATATCTCGACTATCCTCACATCGCCTCCCTCGCTTGTCCGAAGCCGATGCTCTTCATCAATGGCACAAAAGACAAGCTCTTCCCTGTGCCTGGTGTAAAAGATGCTTTCAGCGAAATGCATCAGGTTTGGAAGAGTCAGGGAGCTGATAATCTGCTGGATACGGAGCTTTGGGACATCCCTCATTCCTGTGGTTTGAAGGCACAGGAGAAAATGCTGGAGTTTCTGGGTAAGAATCTGAAATAGGGGTTAACAGAGTTAACAGTTAACAGCTATTTTTCTGTACCTTCTTCTCTTAAATATTAAAAGTCTACTACGCTAACGCCATTTTTTAAGGGGTTAGCGTAGTAGACTTTTGTGTTTTTACTTGTGTACTTATTCCATTATTCCCGATTATGCGGCTTGGTTAATCAGGCGCAGGGAGTTGTTCAGGCAAGTTACAGGAACGAAGAAGACCCTCCATCTAACGATGATAACTTCGTATGGTGTGGAGCATAATGCTGGCTGGCAAAACAGAACGAGGTGGTGCTGGATGATTTGTTCAAAGTAGAATAAATACAATGGCTTTATGGCTGTTGTGTGCCCTCACACAACAGAATCTTTATGTTTCTTGAAAAAAATAATCGGAAATGATACGACTTTCCGATTATTTTCATTACCTTTGCACGCAGATACCCGTTCGCTCACGCCGAGTTGATGCTTTTCTTCCTTTTTAAAGGGGAGATGGTTGAGACGAGGACTTGGGAGGGTAGAGGTATCATACATAATATTAAAGTGCGTTTACTATGCGCTTAGTTCTTGACAAACTGAAACCTGGCAGTTTCAATATCTTATCAAAGACTATGCAGCGGTAGATGCTCTCGGGATGTGTATATTCACATCTCTGTACTGATGTGGCACCCTACGTAAGTAGGGTGTCCGATTCGGTATAGGGATAAGTGTATCATATCGGCGTGGGCTTCGAAGTTGTTCGTTTCGATAAGATGGGCTTGCCAGGGCCTCAGTTTGTGAAGCGAGCAACGGGCAAGTTCACGCTTTCTTTTTGTTGTGTTGTTAACAGATTGTTTCACATTAAAAAGTACGATTATGGTACGACCAAAGTTATCATTTGAAGTTGATGCGGATAAAGTGAAAGCGATAGCTGACTATGTCCGTACACATGTTTCCTCAATTTCTTTCTTGGGGAAAGCGAAAGGGTTAAAGGTAAAGAGTGCAATTTTAGAACCGGGAAGTATCCAACTACCTTCTGAGACCGACTCACATTGGAATGTAAGTGGTCGTGTTAAATTGGGTATTGAAAAGGAGGATGGAGTTCTGGAAAACAACTTCTTTTTTACCTGCGATTGTGAATTAAAAAAAGGTGATGAAGGAGAGCCAATAGTAACTGGGCTAACAAGAATTCAAGTAGGAGAAAGAATATAAACTTAAAAAATAGAGATATGAGAAATTTTACTTTTAAACGACAACTTTTGTTTGTCATGTTTATGTTATTGGGTTGTCTTTCAATCCAAGCAGCTGATGATGACTTGATTACAAAGCAAATTACTGTCAAGTTGGAACAGGCAGGTACTTTGTCTGATAAGATTGGAAGCAGCAAGAAATATAAGCTTACCAATCTGAAGATTGTTGGTGAAATCAATGGTGCGGACTTTGCGTTGATTCGTGATATGGCTGGGCTGCATAATGATCGCGGAAAATTATCTGTGTTAGATTTGTCTGAGGCGAAGGTAGTTAGCGGTGGAGACACTTCTTCTTATTATTATACATATAATGATCATATAGGTGGACATACATTTGCGAATTGTGTTGGCTTAACGAGTTTGACGCTCCCTTCAGGTGTCACATTGATAGATTATTCTGCCTTTGAAGGTTGCATTGGCTTGACGAGTTTGGACATCCCTTCAGGTGTCACAGAGATAGGTAGTAGTGCCTTTGAAGGTTGCAGTGGTTTGACGAGTTTGGACATCCCTTCAGGTGTCACAAAGATAGGTAGTAGTGCCTTTTCTGGTTGCAGTGGTTTGACGAGTTTGGACATTCCTTCAGGTGTCACAAAGATAGGTGAAAGTACCTTTTCTGGTTGCAGTGGTTTGACGGGCTTGGACATCCCTTCAGGTGTCACAGAGATAGGTGGTAGTGCCTTTTCAGGTTGCAGTGGTTTGACGAGTTTGGACATCCCTTCAGGTGTCACAGAGATAGGTCGTAGTGCCTTTTCAGGTTGCAGTGGTTTGACTTCTATTTATGTGTATGCGGGGAAATTGCCAAAAATGGGAAGCGGTGTATTTAATGGGTGTGATTCAAAGAAATGCATAGTTTATGTTCCTAAGGGGGGTTATGATGATTATTGGCTCTCAGAATTCGGCTATTTCGAAAATATTGTAGAGTTTGCAGCAACTGGTATTGATAAGGTTACAACCTCTACCGATGCCAAGGAACTCTCTCGCTATTCAGTAAATGGTCAGCGATTGTCTGCTCCAGCCAAGGGCTTGAACATCGTGAAGTATAATGATGGTAGTGTGAAGAAAGTTGTTGTTCAATAAATGACGACAGGCATCTTGTGATGCAATATGGGAGCACTGTGGCCTACTAGGTGCTCTGCCGCATAGATTCCGTAGGCAGGTGAAGACCTATTTTAAACTGACCCTAAAAAGCGAAGACAATGAAAAAGTCAACGTGGATTAAGGTACTTTTGTTGGTGGCCTTAATGCTGATATTCAGTTTGAAGGCTTACTAACAGAAGCTTTCATTGGGGCACGAGTAATCGTGCCCTTTTTCATTCTTTCCTTAGTACAAACATTTTAAATTAGTGATTTTAGAATAACTAACTGAGAAATTACTAAAATAAAAAAGAGCATCTATTTTTCTTTCTTGTGTGCCTCCACATCTCCCTCTTTTGCTTTTTTTTCTAAAAAACTTTGGCGTTATCAAGTAAAAAGTGTACTTTTGCTGCAAAAACATGTGTCTTGACACAAAAATTTTCAATGAATGATGTATTTTGAACGCAAGGAATATCTAGATAAGCTCATCTCTGCTGAAGGCAATGGGATGATAAAGATTATCACTGGCATCCGCCGATGTGGTAAATCTTTTCTTCTATTCAACATCTTTTGTAAGCATTTGCTTGAAAGAGGTGTTGCAGAGAATCATATCATACAAGTAAATCTTGAAGACCGTAGGAACAGGAAACTCCGTGACCCAGATGCGCTCTTGGAGTATATAGATGCTCAGATGGTTGACAAGGAGAAGTATTACATTCTTCTTGATGAGGTTCAGATGGTAAAGGAGTTTGAGGATGTACTCAACTCTTATCTCCATGTGGAGAATGCTGAGGTGTATGTTACAGGTTCCAATGCTCGTTTCTTGTCAAAGGATGTAATCACAGAGTTCAGAGGCAGAGGTTGGGAAATCCGCATTCATCCATTGAGTTTTTCTGAATACTACGAGGTTGTGAGAGGTGAGATGCAACAAGCTTTGGAAACTTACTATCTTTATGGTGGTTTGCCTGCCGTTGTGCAGATGGGAAGCCCTGAAGCCAAGCAGAACTATCTTCGAGAGATTTATGAGACCGTTTATCTGAAAGATGTGTTGGAACGTAATCGCTTGAAGAATCCTGAGGGAATGAAAGAGTTGGTACGTCTTCTTGCATCTACGGTAGGTTCTTGTATCAATGTCTTGAAAATCTCCAATACGTTCAAGTCGGTTGGTGGAGTAGATATAAGTGTTAATACTATCAGTAAGTATTTGGAATACCTGCAGGATTCCTTCGTTATCAGCGAGGCATTGCGCTATGATGTGAAAGGTCGCAAGTACATTGGCGCAGGAACCAAGTATTACTTTGAGGACATCGGTATCCGAAATGCAGTTCTTGACTTCCGACAGATAGAGTACACTCATATTATGGAGAATGTTATCTATAACGAGCTTCGCAAACAAGGCTATGGCGTGGATGTTGGCGTAGTGGAGAGTTTTAAGCGGGATGAGAATGGCAAGCTGCAGCGCCGGAATCTTGAGATAGATTTCGTGGTGAACCGTCATGATGAACGCCTCTATATCCAGTCAGCTTATGCCTTGCCTGATAAGGAGAAGGTAGATCAGGAGCAGGCTTCTTTATTGAATGTAAACGATGGCTTCCGCAAACTGATTATTGTAGGGGATAGATATCGGTCGGGTTATAATGAAGAAGGCATTCTGATGATGAGCCTCTCCGATTTCCTCTTGGGGAAAGAAAATAAGGGATAGATGGGCTTGAAGAAAATATTAAGAGCGGAAGAACAACCGGGGGTTAACAGAGTTAACAGTTAACAGTTGTTTTTCCGCTCTTT
>OGOB01000810.1_pt1 | contig 13455 bp, 11 predicted proteins | sample 1573611 | NCBI WGS metagenome assembly OGOB01 (sample SAMEA2582016, study PRJEB24529) | metagenome | biome: Human gut stool | place: China | collected 2011 | reverse complement strand
TGTGATAGTCTTCTTTCAGATCCGCCTGCCCAGCATCTTCGGTCATTCGCTCGCCTTCACGAGGTTATTCCGAAATCGGAGTCGGTCAGGACGAATTTCATATCGGTCACCTTGTATCCTTCGGAACTGAGGTTGTCTATGAAACTGTCTATGTATTCCTGGTGGACTATGTCCCCGTAATCGGCTCCGAAGACCTCCGGATACAATATCGACGCGGTGTATGCGAGCCTGACGACGGCAGGCATGTTTCCGTTGATCATGTAGTAGTTCCCATCCTTCACGGTCTGGATCGCATCGAAGTTCTCGCGGTACGTGTTGTACATGGACGAGAGGTCCGCCGACGTGTCGTAGCCGTAGTTATGGAAGTGGATGAATACGTCGACGTGGTATTTTTCGTTCAAAAGCCACTCGTCACCGTCATTGAACTGTTTGGTGGTAGTGGACCAATCGGCGACATTGTTTCCTCCGCACATCGTGGTGAGGCCGTAGAAATCGGATATGGTCCCGCTGACATGATTGGCCATCGTGGCGCACAGGCAGGTCTTCACATCGCCGCTGTCGATGGTGTTCTTCTTCTCGGTGACATGCGAGATGACCTTGTCGCAGAATTTGGCGTATTCGTTGGCACTCTCTTCGAGATTCAGCAGGTAGCCTATGGTAAGTGCCACACTGATGGCCTTCATTCCGTCGGAGGAGGATATACGTACGACGTCGATGCCTGCCTCGGTGAACGTCGATTCGTTCTTGAGGTAGGATTTGCTGGACATCGTTATAATCGCATCCACGTTGCCTATCTTGGTGACGGCATCGTAGTCCGCCACGAGGATGCTGGTACTTACCTTGGGAAGGTCCTTGAAATCGGAGAACAGGCAATAATCCTTGGTGGCCTCTCCGGTGGTCCCTACGACTTTCCCGGCCTTCACCGCACCTACCGCTTGCATGGTCAGCGCGGCGTTGGTCCCGACCACGACCGTGCGGTTCAAGGGGTAGCTGACGCTTTTGATCTCATCGTTCCCGTTCACATAATAGATGGACATGGCCTCGCGGTCTATCATCCTCTCGACCATCTTCCTGTCTTCAGAGTCGACCTTTCCGTCGTTGTTGGCATCCGCCAGGGGATAGTCGTCGGAATTCACGGTCCCGTCGAGTATCGCATCGATGGTTGCAAGATCCTCTTTATCCAGATAGTCGTCGTTGTTGGCATTTCCCATGATGGCCAGACGGCCGGTGTTGTCTGTGGATCTGTATCCTCCTTCCTCATCATTCATAATGAGGAATGCCCCACATCCTGCCGTGATGACAATGGCTATCGCGGCTATGGCGATTATTTTAGAGTTCATTTTGTTCCATCCTTGTATTGGAGATATATTCCAACTATTGGATGAATCATCCAATTATACCATGATATTAAATTGTTTACGGTTTGGGAAAAATCATTCTCGAAAATTGGATTGATTAAAAGGGCATAATGTCGATTGGATTAATATGCCAACACTTTTATAATTTGACTGGTTGTATTATCTAACTCTAAAAGGCCAGTTCATCGCCTTCTGAGAGAATCGTGATAAAATGGAAAAGAAAATGACTACGATGATCGCAGCAGTCGCAGTGGTCGCCGTCGTTCTGGTCGCCGGAGCATTCGTCATCCTTAACAACGACGATGACGGGACCAAGAATGCAGCCATCGCATCACAGCTGCAGATCCGCGGTAACGCCAACGATGACTATACCATCGACGGCAAGGATCTGGATATTGTAAACGATGTTATCGCAGGTACCAAGACCTTGGCCGAGTACCCTCTTGCCGATGTCAACAACGACGGGGTCGTCAACGATGACGACGTCTCCCTCCTCAAAGACCTCATCGACAGGAAGGACGGGACCACCGTATACGTGGTCTGTCTCGACAGGAACGGCGATTCCACCACCGTACAGGTCACATACCCTCTCAGGAACGTCGTGCCCTATGGAACCAACATGCAGCTTCCGACCCTCTATGCGAACGGCGGACAGTATGTGGCCGGATATTTCGTCAGCAGCTACACCACTGCCGAGGCCTCCATCTCCAGTACCGCGAGGTACCTCGAAGGGAGCCAGAGGAAAATAAGCGATGCCGCATGGTCCAACTTCACCGCACTGGATGCAAGCATAAGCGGAGGTCTGGGAGCGATCCTCGTGGATTACTCCGGTATCTCCGTGATATCGGAAAAGCGCATGGGCGACCTCAACGCCGCCGGCATTCCGATGATCTGTTACGAATCCGCCGATGCGACCGCAGAGATCACCACCGTCCTGACCCTCGGATTCCTCTTCGGAGGAGAATGCGAGACCATGGGCGTGAAGTATGCGCAGACCGCCTGGAACCTCATCAAAGAGATCAACGACAAGCTCAAGGATGTGAAGGACGAGGACAAGACGTCCTACATCTGCTGCACCATGTACATCTACATCTGCGGTGCGAGCTCCTCGTTCAACACCAGTGCCACAACCGCCGGCGGTGTAGCCTACGCCTCCCTCAACTCCGATTTCAACACCACATACACCGATAACTCCACGAAGATGGCCAGTGTCGAGGCTTTGTCCAAATTCACGGATGTCGATGTGATCATCAACAACCGTTCGATGGACTGGGGTCTGACCGAGGAACAGATCAAGAACCGCGTCATCGACACCTGGGACCATGACAACAGCGGAAAATCCTCTACCGAGTATTTCGCCAAGTTCCTTGACAAGCTCGTCTATATCGACAACCTTCTTCCCGGAGCTGTGAAGCTTGCATACATGGCACATGCGATGTATGGGGACACCTTCTCCAGGGAATGGGCCGACGGAGTACTCCAGGATTACATCGATATGGGAACCCTGCCCCTCAGGGGACAGACCCTGGATACCGTCCTGGCCTACATCGACCTCAGTACCTACAACGCCGTCACGGCCTGAACCATCTTAGCAGGGGGCCCTGCCCCCTGCACATAAGTGATAACATGACACCCGACGACGAAGGGCCGACCAAGGACGAGGTCATCAGCGAATACCATCATCTTATGGCCAGAAGGTTGATCCTCCTCCTGGTCTGCATCGTAGGGATAATCCTTTTCGTCGGATTGTTCTCCCTATCCGCATACGAAGGGATCTCGCTCTCGGACACATATCATATCATCTGGGACCATATCTGCGGTAACGAGTACGAGAAGAGGTCATTGTTCTGGTGGGCGGACAGATACATCTGGAACACCGCGATCCCGCATGCCCTCGTGGCGATAATCGCCGGTGCATCACTCGCTGTCTGCGGAGCACTCATGCAATCTCTCATGGGGAACCCCCTGGCGGATCCGTATTCGACCGGAATATCCTCCGGAGCATGCTTCGGGGCCGTCGTCGCCATAGTCGTAGGGGTGTCGTTCTCCAGTGTTACCGGCGAGATGGGTATCGTCACCAACGCATTCATCGGTGCGTTGATCCCGGCGATGCTGATAATATTCATCTCGGAAAGGGTCCGCATGACCCCTGCCACACTGATCCTCCTCGGTACGGCCATATCGTACTTCTTCAACTCCATGATAACGTACGTTATGGTCACGACCGATGCAGACACCCTGAAGAGTGCATATCTGTGGCAGGTAGGGAGTCTTGACGGGATGACATGGTCTTCCGTTCCGCTCATGCTCGCAGTCACGATCGTGGGTTCCGCATTCGTCATGATGGCCACAAGGAAACTCAACGTCATGTCCTTGGGAGAGAACAGTGCGATAAGCCTCGGGATCGATGTGCAGAAATTCAGGATCATATGTCTGGCACTTATGGCCGTCATGACCGCGGCCATCGTCTCCTACACCGGGATAATAGGGTTCGTGGGGTTGGTGGCACCGCATATAGTCAGGCTCGTCATAGGGTCGGATAACAAGTTCGTGGTACCGATCTCCATGGCGGTGGGTGCCTTCCTTCTCCTGTTCGCCGATTACATCGCATACCAGCTCTCCAACATACCCGTGGGCGTGGTGATGAGTCTGATCGGGAGTCCCGTCTTCTTCATACTGATCGTTCTGCAGAGCAGGAAGTCGGGGGTGATCTATTGATGTCCGAATCAGACGTCCTGCGTAAGGACTACAGGGCTTCGAACCACAGGAAACTGCTGTTCACCGTCCTGTTCGTGTCCATAGCGGCCGTGGCCTTCTTCCTGACGCTGGGTTTCGGGGTTTACGAGATCTCCGTCTCCCATGCGGTGGAGGTGTTCTTCGATCACCTGTCCGGCAACATAACCGACGAGGATGGGGATTATTACGTCTGGGACGTGAGGGTCCCGAGGGCCATAGGCGCCATAGTCACCGGTGCCGCCCTTTCCGTGGCCGGTGCGATCATGCAGAACGATTTCAGGAATCCTCTGGCGGAACCGTATACCATGGGTATATCTTCGGGAGCGTTCCTCGGAGCGGTCCTGAGCATAGTCTGCGGGATATCCGTCATACCGTTCGTCACCGGGACCGCTGTCACCATGGTCAACGCATTCCTGTTCTCCCTGATACCGACGGCCATCATCGTCACTCTCTCCAAATTCAGGAAGATGACCCCTGCCGCGATGATATTGACGGGGGTCGCCGTCATGTTCCTGTTCAGTTCCATATGCCAGGTCCTGATGGTCACCGCCCCGTCGGAGAGTCTCGCGGACGCCTACATGTGGAGGGTGGGGGACATAGGAAGGGTCTCCTGGAGTTCCCTTCCCCTGATGACGGTCGCATCCGCGGTCATAATCGTCCTCCTCTACACGATGGCAGGAAAGCTCAACGTGATGTATGCGGGGGACAGGGGGGCGCTGACCCTGGGGGAGAGTGCCAGCCGCATAAGGCTCGTCACGTTGGTCCTCGTATCCTTCCTTACTGCCAGTGTGGTGAGCTACACCGGTACGATCGGTTTCATAGGACTCGTGGGACCTCATGTGGCAAGGATATTCGTCGGTTCCGACAACAGGTATCTCATACCGGCTTCCGCAGCATTCGGTGCCGCATTCATATTGTTGGCCGACACCGTAGCCAAGGTGTCCGGTGCAAACGGTCTGCCCGTCGGGGTCATCAGTTCGATGATCGGAGGACCTCTGTTCATATGGATCCTCATAAGGCAGAGGAAGAGCGCCTGGGCATGAGTCCCGGATCCCGGACGGACGTTGTATCCGTCTGGGATCTTCCGCCCCCATCGTGAAAACGCATATAGCCACAGATATCATCCAGGATGATGCTATGGCAGCAACGGTCGGCGATTACATGGTGCGTAACGTCCAGTACGTTACCCCCAACATGACGGTCAATGAAGTAAAGGAGAAGCTCATCAATTCCAACTTCCACGGCTTCCCGGTGGTGGAGAACGGCTATCTGCTCGGTTATGTCACGGCCAAGGAGCTCCTCCGCTACATGGATACGCCCAATGCCAAACTCCGTTCGGTCATGAGCAGGGGAACCCTCTGCGTGATACCGACCATGAATATCGACGATGCCATGCGCGTCCTTTTCCGTTATGGTCTCAGGAATCTGCCCGTCGTCGACGAGGAGAAGAGGATCGTCGGGATCATCTCCAACATCGACATCGTAAGGTCCCAGATCGAGAAATCCCGTCCCGGGAAGGTCATGAACGTCAAGAACTTCATGGAACAACAGAACGGGATAACCATGAGGGTCTACAATGCGGAGATCCCCATCGACCAGATGATCCCCACCCAGAAAGAGGTCTACATGGACGAACTCATAGGGCGCCAGTATGAGATAAAGAGGGGTCTGAACGAGCCTCTGATCGTCATCAAGAGGCACAACGGATATCTCGTCGTGGACGGCCATCACCGTATAATGGCGGCCCACCGCATGGGGCTCAAGATGTTCAAGTGCATCGTACTGGAGCCGAACAACATGGATGTCCCTCTGGGTCTGGAGACCACGGCGGAGAGATGGGGCCTCCATTCACTGGACGATGTGAAGATAATCGAGGGTTCCAAGCATCCGTTCATGGAGATCACCACCATGCTCTTGCCCAAGGAGCAGGCCGAGAACATCAACAAGATCCTCATAGACCGTATGGACGAGGATCCCGGACCGGGTGTCCCCAGTGCATTGAGTCCCCGCATAACCAGGAAATCATCATCCAAGAAGCTGTCCTCCGACAAAGTGCCAGCGGCCAAGAAGACGGTCTCCCGGAAGACTTCTTCCAAAACGGGTGCCGAAAAGAAGGCACCTGCGAAGAAGACTGCACCTAAGAAGAAGCAGGACGGGGATCCGGGACAGTGATCCAATGTGCCAGACTTCGGTCCGGCCACAAATCCTATTTCTATATTTTTGGGTAAAGTTTAATTTTGAGCCTTGAAAAGTTGGGTAAAGTTTAATTTTGAGCCTTGAAAAGTTGGGTAAAGTTTAATTCACATACTCCCATATTCTTCCGTGTTGAAGAGGAAAGCCTACTCGGATTTAATGAAATGGAAGGAGAAGGAAGGGCACAAGCCTCTTGTCGTAACCGGTGCAAGACAAGTTGGGAAGACCTACCTCATAGATTATTTTGCAAGAAAGAACTATCCTCATTACATCTACGTGGATTTCTCATCGATGGTCTTAATGAGAAAGGCATTCGAAAGCAATCTCGATATGGACAATGTCCTCTCATTGATGAACCTGTATAGCGACAAACGTCTTGATTTTGTACCCGGTAAGACCTTGATATTTTTTGACGAGGTGCAGGAATGTCCGAGCGTACGTACGGCGTTGAAGCAATTCTCATTAGATGGAAGATTTGATGTGATAGCATCAGGCTCCCTGTTGGGAGTTCTCAATCGCAGGAATTCAAGCATATTCTATCCAGTCGGATATGAGGAGCAGTATGAACTCCGCTCTCTTGATTTTGAAGAATTTCTTTGGGCGTTGGATGTGCCAGAGGATGCGATAGGCATGGTCTGTAGATCCATACGTGATAAAAGACCATTGGGCGAGTCTCTGCTATCTCGTTTTTTACAACTTTTTAGAGAATACATGGTCGTAGGCGGGATGCCCGAAGCAGTTGTCGAATATGTAAAAACCCGGAATGTATTCGACGTCAATGAAATCCATAGGATGATCCTGAGGACGAGTTATGCGGATATGAGCCGCTATGTGGATTCACCCAAGGAGCAGACCTTGGTAAGAGCATGCTTCAACTCCATTCCCGGACAGCTTTCTCAGACCAATAAGAAGTTCATGTTTTCCTATGTGGATGAAAACGATGGCGGTGACGGGAGCAATGCTACTGCGGATAAGTATCGTTTCGCTCTTTGGTGGATCCATGATGCGGGATATGCTAACTTCTGTATGCAGATAAGTGAGCCAGTGGTGCCGATCGAGGCCAAAGTGCGTCAGGATGCCTTCAAGGTGTATCTGTATGATACAGGGATATTGATGACACTGTACGGTGTAGATTCCCGTATCGCACTCGCAAGTGAGGATTATTCGGTCAATATGGGTGCAGTCGCTGAAAATATCGTGGCCGAATGCATAGTCAAGTCCGGATTTCCTTTGCGTTATTATGTTAAATCCAACGGGACCGATCGTATGGAATTGGATTTCATCGTGGAGTGCGGGGGTGTAAACGTCATCGAGGTCAAATCCGGGAAGAACAGGCATTCCGCATCTCTCAGGAAAGTTTCAAACATGTATCCGATAAATCGCCGTATAATGTTCGATATAACCGACATACGTGTCGATGAACAGGGCATAGAGCATTATCCTCTGTTCGCCGCCGCATTCATCCGCGACGTGCTGGGTATGTGATGGAATATCCGCCCATATCGAAATCAAGCGGTCTGCGGTTTAAGTTTGCTACAACAGAAGACCGAGACCGGATACCGATAGGCGGTCGGATTTTAAAAAATAATAGGTCCCGCCCCTTTCGGGACGGGACGGTGTTTCTCAGAAGTCGTCCTCGTCATCGCAGGAAGGGCGGTTGACCTTCCTGGCGGCCTGGAGGAGGACCCTCTGCTCGGCGGAGGCGATGATCTTCTTGGTCCTTATGAAGGTGTCGGGGTTCAGGGAGATGCAGTCTATGCCCTGTTCCACGAGGAATTCACAGAACTCGGGGTAGACCGAAGGCGCCTGTCCGCAGATGCTGACATGGTTGCCGTACTTGTGGGCCACCTTTATGAGGTGCTTGATGGCCGCCTTTACTCCGGGGTTCCTCTCGTCGAAGTACCCCATCTTGCCGAGTATGTCGGAATCCCTGTCGCATCCCATGGTGAGCTGGGTCAGGTCGTTGGATCCGATGGAGAACCAGTCGCAGTACTTGCAGAATTCCTCGGCCATGAAGATGTTGACGGGGACTTCGGCCATGAAGTACAGCTTGAGGTCGAGTCCGCGCCTGAGGCCTACGGACTCCATCATGGCGGTGATCTGCTTGACCTCGTCGATGGTCCTGACGAAAGGCAGCATGATGTTGATGTTTTTCATGCCCATCTCGTCCCTGGCCTTCTTGATCGCCTTGAGTTCGCACATGAATGCCTCGCGGTAGCTGTCGGAGACATATCTGGAACATCCCCTCCATCCGATCATGGGGTTGTCCTCGTTGGGCTCGAAGTTCGCTCCGCCCTTCATATCGCGGTACTCGTTGGTCTTGAAGTCGCTTGTCCTGAGGGTGACGGGGCGGGGGTAGAAGGCCCTTGCCACCTTGGCCACTCCGTCGGCCAGCTTGTCGATGAGTTCCTGGGCGCGTCCCTCCTGGATGACCGCACAGGGGTGCTCTCCGATGTAGTTGGTGAACAGGAACTCGGATCTGAGGAGTCCGACGCCGTCACAGGGGAGTTTGGCGACCTCTTCGGCTTTGGAGGGCATGCTCATGTTGACCATTACCTTGGTCCCGGTGATGGGGACCTGTTCGGAGAAGACAGCTGCGGAAGCAGCGGCGGCGGGAGCGGTCTCGGTGACGACCTTCTTCTTGATCTCTCCGCGGTAGACTGTACCGGTGGAACCGTCGACGGTCACGATCTCCCCGTTCTTCAGGGTGTTGGTGGCCTCGCCGGTACCTACTACGCAGGGGGTCCCGAGTTCCCTGGAGATGATGGCGGCATGGCAGGTCATACCTCCCTCGTCGGTGACGATGGCGACGGATCTGCTCATGGCGGGGACCATGTCGGGCATGGTCATCTTGGTGACGAGGACGTCCCCGTCCTTGATGACGTCGAGGCTCATGCCTACATCGTATATGCAGACCCTTCCGGTGGCCATTCCGGGGCTTGCTCCGAGACCGGAGAGGACGACGTCCCCTCCCTCGACCTGTTCCCCGGCGGAGCTGTCCTCTTTGCCGGTACCGATGGCGGTGATGGGCCTCGCCTGTACGAGGTAGACCTTGTTGTCCTCTATGCACCACTCCATGTCCATGGGCTTGTCGTAGTGGATCTCGACCTGCCTTCCGATCTCGGCGATCTCGAGAACGCGGTCGTCGGGGATCTTCTGGACCTTCTGCATGTCCACGGGGATGTCCTTCTTGACCGCTCCGCCCTGAGGTCCGCGGATGTATTTCCAGGTCTGTTTGGAGATCCTCTTGTTGGTGATGGCCATCTTGCTCTTGTCGACCTGGTATGTATCGGGGGTGACCTCTCCGCCGACCATCGCTTCTCCGAGGCCGTATCCGCCCTCCACGATGATGTTCTTGGCACCGTTGTGGGGGTCTACGGTGAACATGATGCCGGCGAACTCGGAGTTGACCATCCTCTGGACGACGACGGCCAGCTTCACATCCTCGTGGGAGTAGCCCTGGGTTTCCCTGTAGGAGATGGCGCGGGCGGTGAAGAGGGATGACCAGCATTTCCTGATCTTGTCGAAGGTCCTTCTCGTCCTTGACGTTGAGGTAGGTCTCCTGCTGTCCGGCGAAGGATGCGTCGGGGAGGTCCTCCGCAGTGGCGCTGGACCTTACGGCCACGAATCCCTTCTTCCCTCCGAGGAGGAGGTTGTAGTTCTCCTTGATCTCGTCTTTGAGGTCTTTGGGGATCTCGCATTTGTAGAAGAGCTCCCTGATGTTGTTGGAGGCTGCTACGAGGGTGTCGTCGGAATCGGGGTCGATCGACTTGATCTGCGCAAGGATCTTGGGCATGATCTTGCTGGTGGAGATGAAGTAGTCGTAGGATACGGTGGTCAGGACGAAGGCGTGGGGTACGGGGAATCCGGAGGAGGTGAGCTCTCCGAGGTTTGCTCCTTTTCCGCCGACGATGGGCACATCGTTGACGCGGAGCTCGTTCACATCGATAATCCTCTTGGCTGCGGTTTTGCTGTCCATATCAATCCCTTTAATCGGAACCGGTTTTCGCGGAGAACCTCTCCGTGCTCTGTTCTGTCGATTTCGATGATGAGCATATAAGGCTTTGCAAATCGGGTATTCGGGAAGGGTCTGTTTTTCATTCTTTTTTCATGTTCGGTCATGAAAACACCGTTTCCGGGGAGGTTTCCCGGGTTTTGGGCAATAATTATATTTTAATTTATTATATCTAAAAATATAATTTAAGGAGGGAATAGAACGGACCATCTCATAGGACGCAACAGGGAGATGCTGGTCTTGGAGGACCAGTTCAGGGCGGCCGGCTCCTCTTTCGTGGTCATATCCGGCAGGAGACGTTCGGGTAAGACCACGGTCCTCATGCAGTTCATGAGGAGGCACCCGAACTCCCTGTACTTTCTGGCCAGGAAGGAGTCCTCCTCCCGGAATCTTGTTTATTTCCGCAGGGCCGCCGCCGATTTCCTCGGCCGCGACCTGGGACCGGCGTCCGACGGGGATTGGAACAGGACCTTCAGAGAGATAGTGTCGCGGACGGGGGGTCAGAAGATGGTCATCATGATGGATGAATTCCAGAACATAGGCCAGAAGGACCCCACCTTCCCTGCGGTCATACAATACATATGGGATACCGTCCTTAAAGGTGCCCATGTGATGCTGGTCATCAGCGGTTCCTCCATCCCTCAGATGTCGGCACAGGTATTGGAATACGGAAGCCCTCTTTACGGGAGGCGTACCGCCCAGATAATGCTCGGGCAGCTGTCCTTCTCCAAATGCTCGGAGCTCTATGGGGCCAAAAGCGCCTGGGACCAGGTCATGTTCTATTCCGTGACGGGAGGGGTTCCGAAGTATGTGAAGACGTTCGGGGGGTATCGCGACGTCTATTCCGCCGTGGAGGGCACCGTCCTCAATCCGGACAGCTACCTCTACGACGAGGTCATGGCCTCCCTGCAGTCGGAGGTCACCGACATCGGCAGCTATGCCTCCATACTCGGGTCGATAGCGTCGGGTCATCGCAAACTGCAGGACATGGCCGACGACCTCGGTCTGAAGCAGACGGGCCTCACCAACTACCTCAAGGTCCTCATGGACACGGGTCTGGTGGAGAGGGACGTCCCTGTGACGGACGACGACCCGTTCCGCAGCAAGAAGGGATTGTACAGGATCGCCGACAGGATGACCTCCTTCTGGTTCCGTTATGTCTATCCGCATTCGGACCTGCTCGGAAGGGGGGAGAAGGAGAAGATAATGAATATCGTCCGCAGCGACCTTCCCTTCAAGCCCTTCTTCTCCTCGTCCTCGCCGAAGCCCTTCAGCTCCACCACGAGGCGGCTCAGATCCTCGCCGATCTCGCCCATGTCCTTGCCGCGCACGTTGTTCAGCGCGTTCTCGGAGAAGGACGCTACGCTCTTCTGCGCCGCCGCGCCGTACTGCAATACCTGGTTGGTGTCCCGGATGTCGATTTTGTGGGAGAACTCCTCCACCGCCTTTTTCTCCTCCTCGGTCAGCAGCTTGTCGTCCATCTCCACCGGCTCGATCTTCTTCTTCTCCTCCTGCTGGGGCATCTCCGGGGCGTCCGGCGTCAGCGTCAGGGCGGGAGGTACCGCCGTGGCGGCGGCGGTGTCGTCGGGGGTCAGGGTCAGCTCAGGCATCATGTTATCCGTCATGGTTTTTCGATTCCTTTCTGTTATTTTCTCATATCATTCTGCGCGTTCCGCGCCTGTTTCACAGCTCCAGCGTAATGCCGTCTCCGGCGTCGGTGCTTTTATCCTCTGCGCTGCGGCGGATGTCCGGCACCGGTACGGGGTCTGCCGCGGGGCTTTCCTGCGCCGCCCTATGCAGCGCGTCGCCGCCGGTCAGCCCCTCCCGCACCATCATGTTGTCCAGCACGGTGATGTCCGTGGAGATGTCCAGAGCGTGCTCTCCGAACAGACTGTCCAGCAGCTTTTCGAAGGCGGAGACGATGGTGCCCATCATGCCCTCCACCTTTTCCATGGTGCCGGAGATATTCTCCCCGTTGACGCCCTGCCGGCTCAACTCGTCATAGCTTCGCAGCAGCTTCAGCGTGGTGGGCAGGTAGTAGTCCATGAACCGCCGTATCTGCGGCAGCTTCTCCGGGTGCTCCTTCACATAGCCGAATATCTTCCCGCTGACCGTCTCCAGCCTGTCGATCTGGGCGGAGATGGCGGCGTCCTGGATGCTGTCGTTCAGCGTCCGCATGACCTTGATGGCGGCGTCGCCCTCGGCGATGGCTCTGTCCAGTTCCACGTTGCCGGTGGACACAGGCTCCTCCGGTACCTCCACCTCCTCCGTCACGTCCCGGCAGAAAATCCGGGCGATAAGGGCTACCGCAGCGGCTGCGGCAGCTGCCAGCAGAAAGTGCCCCACATGATACAGGGGAAACAGCAGCGCGTACAGCACCCACGTCACCGCCGCCGCGTAAATGGGCGCGGCTGATTTGTGGACGATGGTTTTTGTTTTCAATCCTGTCGCCTCCAGTCTTTGATTCGGGATCTCTTATAATTCGCCGTCTTTTCGGTTGCCCGGCTTTGCCGGGCGGGAAAACCGGCGATCAAACATAATAGCCGCTATGCGGCTATTATACCGTATTTCATCTGCCCGGTCAATCACAGGCGCAAAAAATATCCTGCCCCCTCCGGTAAGGCGCAGGTAAAAAAAGGCCGGCTCCCGCCGACCTTTTTCTCACTTGTTATTCAGCTTTCCCAGATACCGGTAGATGCTGGCTTCACTGCTGTGCAGCGTCTGCGCCACGTGGCTCACGGAGCCTTTCAGCAGGAACACGCCCTTGCGGTTCAGAATGTCCATGATCTCCATTTTCTCGTCCTGCGTCAGCCGATCCACCTCCACCGGGTAGTTCGCCACCACCTGGGATACAATGCTGGCGGTGGCACCGGCGATGGACGTGGGATAGCCGCTGCGTACCGGCGTCTCCACCGGGTCGTTGCTGTCGGCGATGAGCCGCGTGCCGCTGGGCACGCCGCGCTTTTTGCCGCCGCCGCACAGCTCCATGACCCTGCGGGACAGCTCCTCGTACCGGCTGGCGGCGAAGGTGATGCACAGCAGACCGCTCAGCTCCCCGTGCCGCCCCTTGATGAACATGGAGTTGGAGCACATGGTCTTGCCCGTGGCGGACACGGACTCAAAGTTCAGCACATAGTTCTGCGTCTCGTACAG
>OGOB01000809.1_pt1 | contig 13455 bp, 8 predicted proteins | sample 1573611 | NCBI WGS metagenome assembly OGOB01 (sample SAMEA2582016, study PRJEB24529) | metagenome | biome: Human gut stool | place: China | collected 2011 | reverse complement strand
TCTATGCCAACTTGCCACAGTATGTAAAGGAGAACTATCGCCGCTTCCTGGAGAACAAGATTCGTGAGAACTGGTCGTTGCATGGTTGTCCTATCAACGTCTTCATTCGTCAGAAGTAAGGGGAAGTGAAGAGTGAAGAACGAAGAGTGAAGAATCAAAATGTATAAAGATGAAGAAACTTTTGATTTTTATGATAATAAGTATGGGGTTGGGACTTTCTTCCTGCAAGGAGGAGCGTCCTGACCCTTCTTACTTTGCGGGTATCGCCGCAAAGGGTTACTACGACTTGCTCCTTGAGGGCAAGTACGAGGAGTATGTGGCCGGTTTCAACCAGCCCTACCGCATCCCGAAGGGCTATCACGACCAGCTGCTGCTCAATGCCCGGATGTATGTGGAGCAGCAACAGCTGGAGCACCAGGGCATAGCGAAGGTGAACGTGCTGAATGCCAAGGCAGACACCGCCCACCACGTAGCCGATGTCTTCCTGCAGCTAGCCTTCGGCGACAGCACCAAGGAGCAGATTGTGGTTCCGATGGTGGAGGTGAAGGGTGAATGGAAGATGAGGTAGGAGTAAACTCGTGGTTGTTTATCGAGGGGTGGATATGGTGCTATGTGAGGAGCTGCTTGAGCAATAGTGTCAGAAATCATGTGAAAATCCGCAGTCTTGACCTATATCAAGGCTGCGGATTTTTCGCTTCTTTTTGCCCGAAATGATGGAAATGTGCATTTGGATGTTTGCGCAAACATACGGAAAAATGCAGAAAAGACAACAATTCACTGTTAAAAATGCGTTGCTTTAACGAAAAATAACACTATTTTCTTTGCTGGTTTCAATTATTTGTTTTAAATTTGCCATCGAAATAAAGAATCGGGACGTAACTATGACCAAAAAAGAGAAAGTCTAAGAATGACGAAACTAACAACGAAAAAATAGAATTCCGAACAAGAAATTACGGTTATGAATAACGAAATAAGAACAACGAAACTCAGTTTTAGAATTTAAGGACTTAATTTTGCCGAGATTACTCTTCCCATTCTAAGAACATAAATTTAACTTTTTAAAACTTACAACGTATGAAACAGAACGTACTACTTTCAATGTTGGCAATGACTGTCCCAATGGCAGCATTCGCTGATGCTAATGTACCTACTGCAAAAGATGTATATTCTTCTGCCGGTGGATTTGTGACATTTGATGTTTCATTGGTGCCTGGCGAATATACTATCGCAGCTAAGCCAACTAAGAACGAGACCGTGAAGGTTATGGTAGATGGTAAGGAAGTATCTACCTTCACTGTGAAAAAAGAAGGCAATGTGAAGATTCAGGCTACTGTTGATGAGAAGACAGAGTTTGAGGCAGCATTTGTGTTGACACTCAATTTTGATTTCAAGAAGGCTCTTGCCGCTACTCAGAGAGAATTGAGCGATGTATTGCTCAAGATTAGTGAGTCTTCTGACAGCAAGATTCAGGAGTTAGCTGCAACAGGTGCCGGAATCCAGAACGATATTAATAAGTTGGCAGAGCCTGCTGAGAAGGATGCTTATAATACCTATGTAAAGAACCACCTTTATTTGGGTGCTGAATCTCCAGAGTTGAAAGAGATTTCTAAGAGAATATCTACATAGAATTCTCAGGTAGATGCTGCTAAGAATAATCTTATTGGTTATAATTTGGCCGTTCAGGCAGTTAAGGATTTTGAGGCTTCTGCAGCTTGGACAAATTTGGTTGCTGAAATTTCAAAATCAGACATCTCTGCTTATGCAACTGAGACTAAGGGCTGCAAGGCTAAGTATGATGCTTTGAATGCTGCAGTCAAGGCTGAGAAAGAGGCAATTGAAAAGGCTTATAAGGATGGTACTGCTGGCACATATACAGCAGCTATCATGAAGGGTTGGACTGAAAAGAATACAGCCGAAGCTGAGTCTATAACCAAGATTATCCGGGATGCCAACACAAATGATAAGGCTTATAATGTAGTATTGCCTAAGATTAAGGCTACTATTGAGTTGAGAAACGAAATGTCTAATAAGTTGGTGACAGCTCTTCCTGCTGATCCTGATGTTTATGGTGACATGTTGACTGAAGCTCAGAATAAGCTTAATGAGCAATATCAGAAGGTTATCCTTTTGAATGGAGTAGATAAGAATGGTACTGCTACTTCTCATGACAATGCTGCAGCAACACAGGCTGATAATGAGAAAGTTCTGGCTGATGTAACTGCTGCTATTAATGCCCTCCAGACTGACTATATTGATAAGGCTGCAACTTTGAAGGCTGATTATGCTTCAGAACTTAATAAAGTCAATACATTGCAGACTTCTTTGAATAACGCAACGTCTGATGCTGATGCCAAGACTAAGCTGGCTAAGGATATCACAGCCATTCAAAAAATGGTTGATAACCTGAAGACTACTGTTGAGAGCGACAACAAGGCTCATACTGTAAAGGCTGGTAAATATGATATAACTATCAATGAAATCAATGATAAGATTGGTGCATTGAAGACTGCTGCTGCTCCTTACGAGGGCAACACAAAGGCTAAGGCTGAGGTAGAGAACGATATCAAGACTTTGACTGAGAGCTTGAATGCCGCTAAGACTGCTGTTGGTAAGCTTGCTTCTGCTCAGGATAAGAACTTCAATATTGCTGCTAAGTATACAGTTACCGCTGAGAATTTGGCTAAGACTATTGCAGGTTATACAGCAGAGTTGGATAAGCAATATCAGGCAGGTGTTAAGGATGGTAAGAATGCCGCAGGTGCTTACCAGACAGGTGATTTTGCTACAGGTAAGGCTGCTACATCTAAGGCTATTGCTGGCTATCAGACCGATGCAACCAATGCATTGGCAGATTATGATAAGGTAGTTGCTGCTTTGGCTTCTTACAATACAGCTGTTGCAGATTTGGAGAAGACAGCTGTTGATGGTACAGTAACTGTAACTACTGAAAGTGCTGAAACTTATGCTACAGCTATTGCAGGCTTGAAATCAAGAGTAAGTACTATTCAGAAGGCTTTGGATGCAGCTAAGGCTAAGAATGATGCTGAATTTACTAAGGGTATCGCAGCTGTATCACTTGATGGTACAATTGTAACACAGGCTAACAATTTGAAGAATACTTATGCTGATCGCAAGTCTAACTTCGATACAAATAAGACTCTCAATGCTGCTATTGCTATGCGTACCCAGGCTAGTGAGCGTATTGATGCTGTAATCAAGAGCTTGGAGGCTGAAGGAACTGATTATAAGGCTGAAACTTATGGAAAGAAGAATACCGAGTTATCTGCAACTAAGACTAAGATTGTAGATGATGCAAAGGCTAAGAAGACAGAAGTAGAGGGAACTTCTATTGATGAGAAGAACGCTGCTAATGTCATTGCTACAATTCTTCCTAAGTTGAATGAGGATATCAAGAAACTTGAAGATAGAAAGACTGCATTGGGTGAGACTGCTGCTAAGTATGAGAAGGCTTACACTGCAGAAAAGAATCAGAATACTGCTGCCACAACAGAGCTTGCTAGTTTGAAGAAGGATCTTCAGGCTGCTAGTGCTAAGAATGAGGACCCTGCTAGAATTGCTGAGTTTGATGGAGCTTCTATTTCTTCAACACTTTCTACAATTGAGACAGCAATTGCATCATCGTTTGCTAATGAGACTTTGGTTTCTGATTGGAGTGATGCTAAGAATGAAAAGGGTGAGGTTACCAAGAAGGGTTATGCTACCCAGCTTGCAACCGTTAAGACTAGCATCTCTGAATTGAGTAAGAAGGCTGAGGCATCTACTGTCAATTGGAAGGCCAACACGGAAATTAATGCTGCTTGGACAACTTATGATGTTGCAAAGAAGATCGCTTCTGTTGAAACAGCTATTAATACTGTAGCCGCAAGTGCCGCTTCTATGACTCATTATACTTCTGAGTATGCTGAACTGACTACAGAAAAGAGTAATATTGAGAGTGCTATTACTAAGGCGTATGGAACAGATCGTGATGCTGCAGCCAAGAAGACTGCTCTCATCCAGCGTATTAGTACTTTGGCTGGCAATTTGCAGACTCTAGCAACTAATATCCCTGTAAATGAAGCTAGTTACGCTGCTTTGACTAAGCAGAGTGATGCCGTTCAGACTGCTTGGAATGAGGCTTATGCAAAGATTGCCGCTAACGATGCTTCTACAAAGAAGGATCATTGGTTGAAACAACTCTCTGAGCAGGATGTAACATTCGGTATTATTAATAAGGGTATTGCAGATAGTTACAAGAAGGGTGGTTTGTTGGCAGAGAAGCGTGCTGAGCTGGAGACTTCTTTGGCTAACGTTAACAAGGCAGTCAAGGATATCGTTGACCAGCAGGAGGCAGGTTATAATGCTGCTATTGCTGCTGATAACCAGACTAAGTATAATGCATTCTTAAACGCTGCTGAGCTTGCACAGAGTGCAATTACTTCTGCTAACAAGACTATCGTGGGTTACAGAGATGTAAGTCATGAGGATTTGAAGAGCGATTGCTATAACGACATATTAACAACTCTTGATAATATCAGTAAGTATCAAGGTTTGTTGGATGCATTGAAGACTGAGACAGAGACAAAGTATAACGCTGTAAAGGCTCCTGCTTTGTATGATGCTACTTCTGCAATCAGCGAGGCTGATAAGTTCAAGGCTGATGTTGAAGCTGCAATCTCTAATTTGAGTACTCAGGTGCGTACAAACGCTGACAATGTTTACAAGGCTAAGTTTATAGATGGCTTCAAGAAGAGTGTTGAGACAACCAAGTCTGCTGCTGAGGGTGTTGCATATACCAAGAAGTATGTGGCATCTGCATTCAGCGATTTGACTAAGAAGGTTTCTGAAATCGAGGCATTGGCTAGTGATGATGTTCAGTTCTTGATTAACATGGATACCAAGATCTTGGCTACCATTGAAGCTGCTGAGGCTGGTAATGAGGTAACTAAGGCTCTTGACAAGGCTTTGACAGATGATTATACTGTTAAGTTGAATGCGTTGGAGTCTGATATTCAGAAGAAGCAGACTGCTATGGCAGGATTCGTTCATGCTGACAAGGCTAAGGATATCAAGGCATTTGATGATATGGTAGCAAAGACAGTGACAGCTGCTGAGACAGAAAAGGCTAAGGTTGGACTCTTGGATGCAACTGAATATGGTGCTATCAAGAAGTTGTTTGCTGCCTATGAGGCAGACAAGACTTATGCAAATGCTGAAACAGCAAGCAAGACTGCAAAGGACAATGATGCTGCAAGAACAGATATTACTGGCAAGATTGCTCAGTTGAGAACTGACCTTACTGCTGCCCAGACATACATCGATAAGTATGTACTTGTAGCGGCTGATATGAAGGCTGCTGTCAAGACTCAGGCTGAAGCTATTGATAAGGTAGAAAAAGACCTTGCTGCTGATGTTACTGTAAGTGCTAATAAGAAGAACTATGAGGCTAGCGTTAAGGCTTGTACTGATGGCGTGAAGGCTCTCTATGCTTCGGTTAACACAAAGGAGGAGCTTGCTATTAAGACCAATATCACATCAATCTCTACTGAGTTGACTGATATGAAGAAGGAATATGCAGGAAACGCAACTAAGATTGCTGAATTTGAAGCATACTTCAATACCAATTGCAAGACTTTGACTGCTGATTATGAGAAGGCTTTGAAGGCTGCTACTACAGATACTGATAAGCAGGCTGTTAACTTGGATTGGGAGGTTAAGGTGGCTAAGGCTCATGCTGGTCTCACTTCATTGTGGAAGAGCAATATCGCTAGCGACACCTATGATTTGCTGAACAAGGCTTATGTTGATGCAAAGGCTGAATACGATGCTCTTGCTGCTTTCATCAATGCTGCTCATGCTCAGGTTCAGGCTGAATATGCTGACCAGGTTGCTAAACTCGGTGTTGAATTGGAGGCTGTCAAGTCTGATATTGAGGCTGATAAGACTAACAATGTTGTTGTTACATACGAGAAGGTTCGTAAGAGTGCTATCAATAAGGTTAAGGAAGCAACTGCCGCTATCAAGACGCCAGCTGAGGCTAAGGAGAATAAGTGGAAGGCTAATGATACAGCTAAGGCTGCTATCGATGCCAAGAACACCTTGTCTTCTGACCTTGAGACCGTTAAGACTGCAGTCTTTGCTCTGAGTCATGCTAAGGCAGAGGCATCAAAGGTTGATTATGAGAAGAAGGTAAAGACTATTAATGATCGAATCACCGCTTTGAATACAGCCATCGCTAATGCAAATGCAACGATAGAGACTGGTAAGAGTATTGCTGAACTTCAGACCTCACTTCAGGCAGAATGTACTTCTATTGCTGGTGTTATTTCTGGATTGAATAAGGATGCTCATTATAAGGAGACTACTACTGTTCTTATCAAGAGCTTGACAGATAAGATAGTTCTCTTGACTGGTACAGATAGTAAGGTTAACGCTGATAAGAAGGATGAATTGAAGAAAATGGATCAAGAGGGTGGATCTATCTACGCTTTGCGTTCATATAATACCAATATGTACTTAACAGGAGCTTATGATCACGATATCAATGGTAGCGTGATTAAGGACAAGGACAATAAGCCGGTTTCTGTTGTTAAGGACTATGTTTCTGTTGTATATCCAGAAGTACAGGAGAAGGTTGAGGCTATCCTCGGTGAATTGAACCATGTTGAGATGATTGCTAACATCGTTCTCGGTGACGCTGACCAGGATGCTAACCATCTTGTTACTGTAAATGACTACTCTGAGGTTCGTTCTTGGATTCTCTCAGCTAAGACATACGCTGATGTACCAGAGGCTAACGCTGTTGCAGGTGACGTAAATGGTGACAAGAAGTTTACTGTTGCAGACTTGACAAAGATCTCTAACATCGTATTCTACGGTAATCCTGATGGTGAAGAGGGTACAACTACTAAGGCTCGTGCTTTGAATAGTAACCCTATTGCTTCTGTTGATGATGTAATCACAGTTAACAAGACATCTGAGGAGACTACTGTATTTGGCAAGACCGTACAGATTGCTATTGAGGTTGCTCATCAGCAGACTCTCACAGCAGGTCAGTTCGACGTTAAGTTGCCAGAGGGTATGAAGTTGGTTGGTCAGGAACTTACCGACCGTGCTAATGGTCATGAGTTGTTGAGCAATGAAATTGCTGACGGTCAGTATCGCTTCGTAGCTTCTACTATCGACAACAATGCCTTCAATGGTAACAGTGGTTCTATTGTTGTTCTCAATGTAGAGGTAGATGGTAGCTATCAGGGTGGAGCTATTGAGGTTTCTAATGCAATCTTCTCAGATGCTAAGGGACGTTCTTATAGCATTACTCGTGGCATCGGTGATGGTACAGGCGAGACCACTGGTATTGACAACATCACTGCACCTACAATGAAGGAGCGTATCTACTCTATCGGTGGTATGGTGAAGAAGTCTATCCAGAAGGGTATCAACATCATCGTTGGTGAGGATGGTACTGCTCGTAAGGTAGTTAAGAAGTAATAAAAGTTAAACAATTGATAGTATTGGCTGCTGCAAGCGACAGCAGGTGGCAGCTGATACTTCATTGGGTTTCTTGTTACTGATTATGAATTTAATAACAATCAAAAATAATAAGATATGAAGAAAATATTCTATACCTTGTTGTTTCTTGCATTAAGCAGTGTTTCTGCATTCGCAGGTGAGAACACGCTTAAGATCGCTGATTTTACAATATTGGCGGGGCAAGAGAAAGAATTGGCAATTGAACTCAACAATGAGGATATCATTACTTCGTTGCAGTTTGACATTGCACTTCCACAAGGTTTGACCTATGTTGAAGGTAGTGTTGCTAAGGTTGCTGATCGTATTACACGTGGCAGCCATTCTGTAAAGGTGGTTCCACAGAAGAAGGATGGAAAGATTGTTGATTATCGTTTTGGTATTTTCTCTACTGGAGTTGATGATGAGACGAAAGCTCAGTCTTCTATCAGCGAGCATTCTGGTGCTATCCTTACTATTAAGGTAAAGGCTTCTGAGGATTGCGTTGATGGTAAGATTACATTCAATGAGGCTTATGGTAGTGACGCTAGCAAGCCAGGTGAGAGTGCAAAGATGGTTGACGTAAAGTCTGATGCTACTCTGATGGCTGTTTCTGCAGGTACTGCTGCTTTTGAGAAAGAAAGCGGTTACTTGTTTGCTGGTAACAAGGATGTTCTCAATGTAACTCTTGATAATGTAACCAAGCTTGTTAACTTGCAGGCTATTGTTACTCTTCCTAAGGGCGTTTCTTTCGTAAAGAACGAAAATGGTGATTATATCAATTACAGTAATCGTCTTACTGAGAATGTTACTGGTAGCATCAAGGCTGTTCCTGGTAAGGAGAACGTTTACACCTTGCTTCTTGAATCATTGACAAACGATGTGATTTCAGGTAACTCTGGTGTTCTCTTTGGTTTGAACGTTGCTGCTGATCAAACTTTCGCTGGTGGTGATATCGTTATCTCTGACATCAAGGTTTCTACTCCTAAGGGTACTGAATACGTAGTTGGTGGTGAGCTTAAATATACGGCTATTGCTGATTACCTTGATCCTTCTGGTGATGGTGTATGGGATGTTGATGATGTAAAAATGGTTATTCCATTTATCATGAATGATGAGGTTGATGCAAAGGTTGATTTCAATGCTGATGGCGTAGTAGACGTTGATGATGTCAAGTATGTTATTGGTAGAGTTTTAAATGATTAATTAAGGAGATATAATTATGAAAAATATATTTAATAAATTAGGACTGCTTTTGATGACTTTGGTCATGGGTGTTTCCTATGCTAATGCAGATGAAGTTAATAATCCTGTGACTCTTACAGTTGATCCTGTTTCTACAATGCCTGGTAACATTATTGATGTGCCAATTATGTATGAGAGTACTGAAGAGCAGAATACCTTCCAAATGGACATCGTATTACCAAAAGGACTTACTTTTGAGTTGACTGATGGAAAATATGGAACTGTTGGTGATGCTATCCCTCAAGGTTGCTTGTATGAGGAAAAATTCAAGGACAATAGAGAAGATGGTTTGGATGCAGTTCGTGTTGTTTGCGTGAGCATGGTGACTCCTTTTAAGAAGGGGCAATTATTGACTTTTAAAGTTAAGGCAACAGATGAGTTGGCAGATGTTACTCAGATTAAGCTTGAAAAAATCAAATTCAGTAAAATCTATTTCACTTATACGATTGATGTAAAGAACATCAAGAAGGAGTGGGATGCTAACGAGGCTGCAAATACTAAGATCAATGAGGCTCTCACGGCTTTAATGACTGCATTGGACGCTGCTGACGCTAAGATTAACGAAACCTGCGTTGAGTCTGTGAAAACCGTTTACCTCGACAAGTTGGGTGATTGCGTTACTAACATCAACAAGCAGGCTATGGAGTTGAATGCCAAGTATGCTGCTATCCAGTTGACAGAGAAGGACGCTGAGGACTTCGTTGCTGATTGCGCCAAGGCTCAGGCTCAGTTTGATGTTATCGTTGCTGAGTCTGCTGCTGCGATGACTAAGAAGTTCGAGGCTAACGAGGCTGCTAACGCTACATTCCAGGCTGCCTTTACTGAGATTTCTACTCTGTTGAATGACGCTGATGCTAAGATCAACGATGAGTGTCCAGATGTAAAGGAGACTTATCTTGATCAGTTGGCAGAAATCGCAACTCAGGTTAATCAGAAGGGTATGGAGCTTGGTTCTCTCTACGCTGCTATTGAGTTGACACAGGAAGTAGCTGATAAGGCTGCTGCTGAAATCAATGCATTTGCTGCTCAGATTAAGGATATCGTTGCTGCTGCTGTTAAGGCTCAGAATGAGATTGCTACTGGTATCCATGGTATCAATGCAGACTTCCAGAATGCTGAGGCTGTTTACTCTATCGGTGGTGTTCGTCTGAACAAGGCTGCTAAGGGTGTGAACGTAGTTATCAGAAATGGTAAGGCTATTAAGGTTGTGAAGTAGTACGAGTGACTTCCCCTATCCGCTGATAGGTGTAATAGTAAGAAAAAAGTATAAATTTAAGAGGGGCATCGCAAGATGCCTCTCTTTTTTGTTTGATTAGCATGTATGTTGTCTAATGGGTGCAAGACAGTAAACCAAGAGGTTGTGGAGTCTGAAGGTTAGTGCCTTACCCCGAGAGACCCATCCCTATTTCCTTTTTTGAAGAAAGTCGTTGATTTTCTTTGCGTTTCCAATAAAAAAGTGTATCTTTGCGACAGAATTGCAATATTGCGTCCACGACCATATAAAACGTAAGAAGATGGCAAGGTTTATAGATCCACGTGGAGGCAGAGTGTATGGATATATTTGATTGTTGGATTTATATAATGAAGAATATGAACATGTTTGAGCAGATGCCATTCAGCGAGAAGTATCCAGTCTTCCGCAAGTTGGCAGAAATAGGCGACCTCCGCAAGCTTTCCCGCGAGGAACTTGAGCTTTATGACGAGGACATCAAGAATATGCGTGATATATATGCCACCAGAAAGTTTGATGAGAAAAGAGGAATGGAAAAAGGGCGTGCAGAAGGAATGGCAGAAGGAATGGCTAAAGGTGAACTGTCTAAAGGTTTGGAAGTAGCCCGTAACTTGTTGGCAATGGGTATGTCTTGGACTCAAATCATACAAGCTACTGGATTGACGGAAGACCAGCTGAAGCAACTTCAGTCGTAGTGTATGTACATATCCACTAGGGTGAAATCTGTGTGAAGGCACCCAGTAAGGGCAAAATGGGTTTATCTTGAGCCTCATTTGAAGTTGAAGTGAGGCTCAAGTAAACCTTAATAGAGGCTCACGTAAACTTTATCTGAGCCTCAAACCAACTTGAGATGAAGCTTACTTCATTGGCAAATGAAGCCTGTTTCAATAATCAATGAAGCCTGCTTCACTGATTCATGAAGCAGGCTTCGAGATTCAGCGAAGCCTTTTTGCTTCACTGCTTACGCAAAATCGTGAGGGATAAAGCCAAAATCGTGAGGGATGCGTGAGGGATAAATCCCTATTTTCTGGTATCTGTCACGCAGGTTATCCCGCTATATTTCAATAGCTTAAAAACTTTTTTTCAGGAAATCGTGAGGGGTGATAGATGATTTGCAAGATTCTTCCATCTCTGCCTTCTTCACCTTTCTGAACAAATCGGAGGCGAAGACGAGGTCGTTGAGCTTCTCGTTGGTGGCACTCATCACCTGGTCTTTGTTGCCCTGCCACTCCTTGTGGCCCTGGTAAATGAAGCAGATGTTCTCGCCGATGCCCATCACCGAGTTCATATCGTGGGTATTGATGATGGTGGTCATGTTGTAATCCTTGGTGATGCCCGAGAGAAGTTCGTCGATGACGAGCGAGGTCTTTGGGTCGAGACCTGAGTTTGGCTCATCGCAGAAGAGATACTTCGGGTTCATCACGATGGCACGGGCTATCGCCACACGCTTCTGCATACCTCCCGAAATCTCACCAGGGAATTTCTGCTGTGCCTCTATCAGATTCACACGGTCGAGACATTCCTGTGCGCGCTTCACGCGTTCCTTATAATTAAGGTTGGAAAACATATCGAGCGGAAACATCACGTTCTCCAGTACATTGAGCGAGTCGAAAAGGGCGGCGCTCTGGAAAATCATTCCCATCTCACGGCGCATCATCACCTTCTCATTCTTGTTCATGTGAACAAAGTCACGACCGTCGTAGAGCACCTGACCGCTGGTAGGTTCCAGGAGTCCGACGAGATTCTTCACCAAAACCGTCTTTCCCGAACCACTCTGACCGATGATCAGATTGGTCTTGCCGGTTTCGAATTGCACGCTGATATTATCGAGTACGGTCTTATCGCCGAATTTTTTCGTAAGATTTTTAACTTCTATCATAGTTCACTTCTTTAACTGAGAATTTTAGAAAGAATTGTAGAGAGAGTTTAAGAGAGTATCTGGGTAAGGAACACATCAGAGAAGAGGATGAGTACGCTGGAGCATACCACGGCGTCGGTGGAAGATTTACCCACCTCTACCGAACCGCCTTCTACGGTGTATCCGAAATACGATGCCACACTCGAGATGATGAATGCGAAGAAGAGACTCTTGATGATACTCATCCACACAAACCACTGGTTGAAGTTGTGCTGCAATCCCAGGGTCAGGTCGTCGGGCGGCAGGATGTGCCCGATATATGCCGTGGCGTAAGCGCCCACCGTGCCCAGCAGGGATGAGAAGATAACGAGGAACGGCATGATGGTAACCAATCCCAGAATCTTAGGAAGAATCAGGTAGCACGCCGAGTTGACACCCATGATGTCGAGGGCATCAATCTGCTGGGTTACTCGCATGGTGCCCAGCTCGGAGGCGATATTGGAACCTACCTTACCCGCCAGAATCAGACACATGATGCTGGAAGAGAACTCCAGCAGCATGATTTCTCGGGTGGTATAGCCCGAAACCCATCTCGGCATCCAAGGACTCTGGATGTTGAGTTTCATCTGGATGCAGATAACTGCACCGATGAAGAACGAGATAAGGAGCACGATGCCGATGGAGTCGACACCCAGCTGCGACATCTCCTTGATATACTGTTTCAGGAACATGCGCATACGTTCAGGGCGTGAGAAAGCACGCCCCATCAATATGAGATATTTACCGAAGGTGGTAAGCCATTTTTCTATTATCATGCTGTATAATCTATAAAATATGGTGCAAAATTAACCAAAATCCTCTAAAAAACTGCAATATTATGAATAGTTTTTGATTTTTAAAGCGATATTTCCACCTTTTTTAGTATTTTTGCAACCAAATTAGCTAATTATGGACGAAATAATGAATGAAGTACAACCTTCTTCCGAGGAAAAACTGGTTCTCAGAACGGAAGGGTTGGTAAAGCGCTATGGCAAGCGTACCGTTGCCAACGGCGTGACGATAAATGTAAAGCAAGGTGAGATTGTGGGTTTGCTGGGACCTAACGGTGCCGGCAAGACCACCTCTTTCTATATGACCACGGGCCTGGTGGTTCCTAACGAGGGTCATGTGTATCTGGGTGACCAGGAGATTACGAAGTTTCCGGTGTACAAGCGTGCACGTGCCGGCATCGGATATCTGCCTCAGGAGGCGAGCGTGTTCCGCAAGATGAGTGTGGAAGACAACATCATGTCGGTATTGGAGATGACTGGCAAGCCTAAGGAGTATCAGAAGGAGAAGCTGGAGAGCCTGATCAACGACTTCGACCTTCAGAAGGTGCGCAAGAACCTGGGCGACCAGCTTTCGGGAGGTGAGCGCCGCCGTGTGGAGATAGCCCGCTGCCTTGCCAACGACCCTAAGTTCATCATGCTCGATGAGCCTTTTGCCGGAGTAGACCCAATCCAGGTGGAGGAAATCCAGCACATCGTGTGGAAACTGAAGTACCGCAACATCGGTATTCTCATCACCGACCACAATGTGGATGAGACGCTTACCATCACCGACAGAGCCTATC
>OGOB01000801.1_pt1 | contig 13554 bp, 13 predicted proteins | sample 1573611 | NCBI WGS metagenome assembly OGOB01 (sample SAMEA2582016, study PRJEB24529) | metagenome | biome: Human gut stool | place: China | collected 2011 | reverse complement strand
CGGGTGGCAGTGAGCACTCCTTCGGTATTCATGTGGCAGAGATTGCCGGAATGCCGCGCAGCATCGTGAACCGTGCCAACGATATTCTGAAGCAGTTGGAACAGGATAATGCCGGGGTAGGCGGTGCCGGCAAGCCGAACGTGCAGCATCTGGATGAGCCTAAGGATGGAGTTCAGCTGAGTTTCTTCCAGTTAGACGACCCAGTGTTGAGCCAGATTCGTGATGAGATTCTGGGCCTGGATATCAACAACCTCACCCCGGTAGAGGCATTGAACAAGCTCAACGACATCAAGAAAATCCTGCTGGGCCGATAGGTCTTCATAGATGGCTGGCGCCTGCCATCATTTAAGACCAGCGCCTGCCATCATTTAAGACCAGCGCTTGCCTTCATTTAACCATTAGTATAGGTTAATAATCACAAAAAGTTACCCTAAGGTAAGTTACCTTTGGGTAACTTTTTGTATATTTGCAGGTGGTAAGAATTAAATAAAGCTGGTAAAACGAATTTAATTAGAAGAATATGGCAGTATTTCAATCTCCTTTTCAGTTTGGTACTTTGGCTACCGAAGAGAATTTTATTGATAGAACGGAAGATAGGGCTTTGCTCAAGCAACTCCTGGCTTCCCATATCAACGTGATGCTCATTTCTCCACGTCGATGGGGAAAATCGTCGCTTGTAAAGAAGGCGATGACGGAACTGAGTGAAGAAGATAAGGAGGTGAGAATCTGCTATATAGATGCTTTCAGTATCGGCTCGGAAGCTGAATTCTATCGCACTTTTGCCAGTCAAGTCATAGCCTGCGCTTCTTCCAAGATAGAACGTTGGATAGAGGACGCCAAGAAGTTCTTGACGGGTGTGGTTCCACAGATAGTGGTTAACGATCAGATTACGGATTTTGTGGCTTTCGACCTGAAGTTTGTGCCGCAAGAAAGAGATAAGATGGCGATTCTCCAATTGCCGGAGTTGCTGGCGAAGGAAAAGGGAATCAGGATTATTGTGTGCATAGATGAATTCCAGCAGTTGGCTAATCTCCCGGAATATAAGGATATGGAGGGCAAGATGCGCTCAGTATGGCAACAGCAGCAGTTGACCTCTTATTGCCTTTATGGCAGTAAGCGCAATATGATGCTCAACATCTTCAATAATTCCAACAGTCCGTTCTATCGTTTCGGACAGGTTATCTTCATGCAAAAGATAGCCAAGGAGCATTGGATTCCTTTTATCTTATCATCTTTTGAGAAGACTGGTAAGCGTATTTCTGAATCTTTTGCCAGCAGAATTTGCGATGTGGTGGAGTGTCATTCCTGGTATTTGCAGCAGTTGTGCTATTTTATTTGGAGCTTTACGGTTTCTGAGGTGACGGAAGAAGTGTTCTCTCTCGGTCTCAAGCAGGTATTGAACATCAATACCCCGATGTTTCAGAACGATACGGAAAATCTCAGTTCTACCCAGATAGAGATGCTCAAGGCGATAGCTGATGGTGAGCAGCATTTCTCGTCACAAGCTGTGAAGCAGGTGTATAACCTGGGTAATCCCAATACGATAGTTAAGAACAAGAAGATTCTTCAGAACAAGGATATCATAGAGAAGCAGAAGGCTGATTTCGTATTTGTTGATCCGATTTATCGTCTGTGGTTTAAGAAAGAGTATTGTTAATTTGTGTATTTTTGTTGCTAATTAAAAATAAGATAAATATGAAAACAAGATTATTGATAGCTTTTATAATGCTTTTTTGTGTGAATCATGCATTTTCACGAATCATTATTTCTAACAATAATGGGAAAATGGAATGTTTGGATGGAATTCCAGTTCTAAAAAATGAGAGTTATAGCTGTATTTACACCTATGGTCATGTTGGTTTATGGCGTATTGCCGTAACTCAACGAGATGGGAGTGAGAGCAGAACAAAAACTCCTATAGAAGGTTTGGGTTTTTCCTTTGCGGTCTCTGAGATTCCTAAAAGGCTCTTCACGCATGCAAAGAGAATAAATATCGGTGTGAAAACCTATTTTAAGGGATGGGTATTATGCAAGGATGGTGGCACTCAAGATTCTTTGGAAGTATATTTTGATTTATTGCCATCTAAACCTATAATAAAAAAGGCTTCTTTAGAATATTCTTCTTTTGATAAGCAATACTTGGATTTTGTTGATAATTATTTGGATTGTGTTATTCATTCGGAGAATTGTGATTATCTTGAGATGTATGTTGATGGTGACAGGAGTTGGATGTGGCCTGATTGGAATAGTAATTTTACAATTAGTTATTCTTACAAAATGAAGGCTGATAGCCTTGGGGAAGATTTATATCATATAAAGGAAGAATTAGGGTATGACTGGGATTTTCCGATGCTTATATGGGCATATAATGCTTATGGTTCATCACAACCTAGTGATACATTGACTATAGAGCCATATATTCCAGAAGACATACTTAAATATATAAAAGAATTTAAATTTGAAGATACTGGAGTAAAAGTACCCCAGCAGGCTGACAGAGAAGTGATTGTGGCTGGAAATACAATTCGGAGCCCTTTGGAATGGAAACAACTTCAGGTGTTTGGAATGGATGGTAAATGTTATTATCACTCCGCAAAGTATCAGCCAACAGTAAAGCTTCCTATTTCATTGAATGGAGTTTATATAATGAGAATATTACTTTCTGATAATAATAAAATAGTAAAGAAAATAAAATTATGATTTGCAAAAAGTTACCCAGAGGCAATTTACCTTTGGGTAACTTTTTGTATTTTATCATGCTTTATTCTTCATCATCCTTATTGTCTGCCACAACCTGCGGACCTCTTACCTTGTCCTTCAGACTCAGACCTTTCTTGATTTCGATATTCACACCATCGCTTAAGCCGGTGGTTACCTGCTTGCGCTCGTAGGTCTTCTTTTCGCCGCTGCCCTTTACAATATAGACAAAGGTGCTGTCGCCGCTGAACTCGATAGCACTCTCGGGCACGGTAATCACGTGGTTAGCCTTTGCCAATACTATCTCAGCATTGGCGCTGTAGCCAGAACGGATCTTGCCGCCCTTTACTGAGCGGACGGCTGCCTTTACCTCAAACTGGTTGGCTCCATTGTTCTCTACAGCCTTTGGAGAAATGTACTCCAGGTCGGCATCAAACTTCAGATCCTGCATCGCTCCGATGGTAATCTTCATCGGCATTCCTACTACTAGGTTGCCCACCTCGGTCTCGTCGATGTTGCCACGGAAGATGAGGTCGTTCATGTTTGCCACGCTGGCGATGGTGGTTCCATCATTGAAGGTGTTGGCAAGAATCACGGAGTTACCCACCTTGACAGGAATATCGAGGATAATTCCCGAAATGGTAGAACGGATGAGAGTGGAAGAGGCGCTGGCGTTGCTCTTGGAAACACCATCACGAACCACTTCGAGTGCATCCAGGGCGGCAACTTTCTCCTCCTTTGCCTGTTGCAACGACTGTTTCACTTTGTCAAACTCATCGGCGCTGACCAGCTGCTTCTTGTAGAGCTGTTCCTCGCGACCATAGTTTACCTGTGCCTGCTTCAGGTTAATTTCGGCAAGGCGCACACGAGCCTGCGCCGAACTGAGCTGTCCCATGTCCGGAATCACCTTTACCTTGGCGATTACCTCGCCTGCCTGCACGAAATCACCTGCCTGCTTGCAGATTTCGGTGATGATACCGCTAATCTGAGGCTTAACGTTCACCTCGTTGCGAGGCTCTATCTTACCCGTAATCACCGTGGTTTTCAACACATCGCCCATCTTTGGGGTAAACTCGGTATATTCCACAGGCTTAGGCTGTGATTTCTCATAAAGGAACACGAAGGTTCCGATGAAAATCAAGGCGACTATCGCCGCAACTATCAACTTTGAATACTTTTTCATATCTTTTATATCTTATTTTTCTTTTATTCGTCTCTCATTGCATCTACTGGCTTGATGCTCATGGCTCGCCACGCTGGGGCAAGTCCGGCAAGTCCGCCAAGGATGCAGATGAGGATGGCTGAAGAGATGGCTGTCCAGAAATCTACCTGGAAGTGGGCGGTGAGAATGCCATCTGTGGTGTTCGCCATCTCCAGCATCTGCAGGATGGCTACTCCGAAGATGATGCCGCTCATGCCTGCCACCAGGGTAAGGAGAATACTTTCTGAGATGATTTGCGAGAGAATCATCTTCGGCGTGGCTCCGATGGCTCGGCGAATGCCTATCTCGGTGGTTCGCTCCTTCACCGTTACCATCATGATGTTGGAAACTCCGATGGCACCGGCGAGAAGGGTGCCGATACCTACCAGCCAGATGAGGAAGTTGACGCCCTTAAACAGGTTGTCGAGCATCTGGAAGAGCACCTCCGTATTGAACACCATGATTCCTTTTTCATCTGAAGGGTCGATGTTGTGAGCCCTGGCTATGGTTTCACGCATTCGCTGGGCGATGCTGCTCATCACCACACCCGGTTTACCGGTGGTGGCAATGATGTCGATGGCGGTTCCGCGATTGTAGGCGGTGCGGAGCACGGTTTGCGGAATGGTGATGGTTTCGTCGGCTCTACCGCCGAAATTCACGCCATTTCCCGAGCGGTAATCTACACCCACCACCGTGTAATAGGTGGAATCCACTCGCACGCTCTTGCCGCATGGGTCACCGCCGCCGGGGAAGAGGGTCTTGTAAATCTGTTTGCCGATGACGCAAACCTTGCGCTGGCGGCGCACATCCATCTCGTTGATGTATCTGCCGTAAAACATTTTAGGCACGGAAACCTGGGCGTAGTCGGGATTCACGCCCTGCGTGCTGCCGCTGAATTTCTTGTCGCCAAACACCACCGACTTGTTGCCTCCGAAAAGCAGCGGGGTGATGACATCGAGTTCGGGCACCCTGTGGCGCAGTCGCTCCAGGTCTTTCTCTTCCATCTGCCAGGAACGCCCCTTGTTGAATCCCTTGTAGGGTTTGGTGGTGTTCTGCGCCCAAATGATGGCGGTGTTGGTGGCGAAGCCTGCAAAATTGTTCTGCAGCATCTCCTTCAGTCCCTGTCCGCCACCCATCAGGGCGATGAGCATAAACACGCCCCAGAACACGCCGAAGCCCGTGAGCAGACTGCGGCTCTTGTTCCTCGTGATGGTATCGAGAATCTCTTTATATGTATCTAAATCTAATCGCATAATAATAATTTATAGTTTATTCCGCTCTCAGCGCCTCTATCGGTCGGATTCTTGCAGCCTTGATGGCTGGGATGAGTCCGGCGATGGTGCCTGCGATGACGATGGCGATGGTAGCACCGATGCAGGTGCCGAGGCCCACCGTAGGGTTCACAAACATGGCGGCTTTAAACAGTCCGGTATCTACGGTGGTGTGACCGATGGTTGCGTCCATGATTTCGTTTGCCGCCACGCCACAGACCATTCCGATGTAGCCGAAGAACGAGGTAATGATGATGCTCTCGGTGATGATGAGCTTCAGTATCGACCAAGGTTTGGCTCCGATGGCTTTTCTTACACCAAACTCTCGGGTTCGCTCCTTCACGGTGATGAGCATGATGTTGCTTACGCCCACGATGCCGCTCAGCAGGGTGAACAGACCCACTATCCAGAGTGCCGTCTGCATGATGGCGATTCCCTGGTTCATCTGGATATTGTCCATGTATCGGTTCCAGAGCCAGATGGTGCGGTCGTCATCAGGGGCAGCCTGGTGGTTGTTGTTGATGCTGGCACGATAGTTCTTCTCAAACTGCTCGTTATCCTCCTGGGTCTTCAGGTTCTTGATGGTGAACTCCAGACTTCCTGCATCATCGCCCTTGGCATAGATGGTCTTTATGGTGGAGTAGGCGATGAAGGCATCGGTATTGTTGCGCGATTCATCATCCTTGTAAATTCCTACCACCTGGAAGTTGAGGTTGCTGATCTTTACGTTCTTGCCCACCAGCGAACGGTAGTCTTTGCAGAGTTCCTTGGCCTGGCTTCGGCTCAGCACCACATTCTTGCGCTGCTCCTTCATATCGATTTCGTTGATGAATCGTCCGGCTATCATCTCCGTCTTGTCGATTTTGGGATGTGTAGGAGCCACACCCACCAATGACTGGCTTGCCACATAATTATCACCATAGTTGATGTTCACGTTATACTGTTCCAGTCTTCCACCCACATCATCCACGTACTGGCCGTAGGTCTGGTTGCTGATGAGGATGTCCCTGTCGTTGAGCGTGATGCTTCTGCCTTCCTTCAGTCCCTTGTAAGCCTTGGAGGTTTCGCCCGGGAATACTCGCATGGAGTTGGCAAGGAATCGGGTGCTTTGCTGCAACTGGGCATTAATCAGTCCGTTGCCGGCGCCCAGCAGGAATATCAGCATGAAGATTCCCCAGGCAACGGCAAATCCCGTAAGCGAAGTGCGGAGCTTGTTGCGCTTCGACGTGCTCCATATTTCTTTGATTAATTCTCTCATTATTTTTAGTTAATAATTAATAGTTGATAGTTTATAGAGGGCTGGCGCCATCAGCAGTTCTGCCCTATTAACTATAAACTTTAAACTATAAACTTCTTACTTCACGTAGTCTTTTGATACGAGATGATGGTCTCTGTTGTCTTCGATGCTTCCGATGAGTCCGTCCTTGATATGGATAACCTTATCGGTCTCGTTGGCAACACCGCTTTCGTGGGTTACCACCACGATGGTCATTCCCTCCTTCTGGTGCAGTTCCTTCAGCAGGTCCATCACTTCCACGCTCGTTTTGGAGTCGAGGGCTCCGGTAGGCTCATCGGCAAGGATGATTTCGGGTTTGGTGATGAGGGCACGGGCGATGGCTACACGCTGCTTCTGTCCTCCCGACATCTCGTTGGGATAATGGTTGGCCCATTGCTTCAAGCCCAGTTTGTCGAGATATTCCATCGCCAGTTCGTGGCGCTTCTTGCGGCTCACGCCCTGGTAGAAGAGTGGAAGCTCCACGTTTTCCACCGCCGTCTTGAACGAGATGAGGTTGAACGACTGGAAGATGAAGCCAATCATCTTGTTGCGGTATTCGGCAGCACGGGTTTCCGAGAGGTCTTTGATGAGCACATCGTTGAGTAGGTATTCGCCCGTATCGTAGTTGTCGAGAATACCCAATATATTTAATAAGGTGGATTTTCCCGAGCCGGAAGCACCCATGATGCTGACGAACTCGCCACGTTCGATGTCGAGGTCGATGCCCTTCAGCACATGGAGTGGCTGAGCACCCTGATAGGTCTTGTTGACGTCTTTTAGATGAATTAATGACATATAATACGCTTGTTTATTGATATGAATTTTAAACGTTAGACGCTTGCAACCTTCTGAAAGTTGCAAGCGTAGCTATAAAAAATCATATTTTCACTTTTTTGAGATTCTTCTCCAACTCTTCCTTCACTTCGTCGATGGAGATGTCGAGAAGCTGCATCTGTCGGGCGAGTTCCGGGAGTCTTTCTTTCATAAACTCCTTTTTGCGGGTTTTCTTAATCTGCTTCTTGGCTCCTGCGGAAACAAAGTAGCCCAAGCCTCGCTTGTTGTAGATGATCTCGTCGGTGGCAAGCAGGTCGTATGCCTTCACGGTTGTGTTGGCATTTACCTCCAGCAGTACGGCGTATTCCCTGACGCTCGGTATTCGCTCGTCTTCCTTGTACTTGCCCGCCAGGATTTCATCGTTCAATCGTTCGGCTATCTGTACGTATATCGCTTTATCATTACTGAAAATCATAATCTTCAATTTTAATTTTTTAGATGTTGATCCACTTGTTGCAGATTACCTGCATGCGGGTGAAAATCTTGTAGGATGCCCAGAGGCTGAAGGCTGCCAAAGCAAGGAAAACGACCGACCAGAAGATGGCGATGCAGAGAGAAGTGCCCGGATTATCATGGTTAAGATGGGTGTAGAAATCGAAAGCTCCCCATTCTTCGAGCTTGCTGCCGCAATAACCTACAATCATGTAAATGATAATACCTGATATGGCTGTCAGGATGATAGGCTGTTTGCGGAAGAAGGTGCCGCCTAGCAGAGTGAAGGAGTAAATCATGATGAGAAAGCTCCATCCAACCAGAGCTGCTTCTATTTTACATTGCCCCGCTAAGATACAGATAGGATTGTCACCGGTATTGGTTGCGGCTTCGTATATTTGTCTTAGAGAACTTCCGATGATGCTTGCATGGTAACCGGGAGTCATGAAAAAGCTCAATATAAATTGCACGAAGTCGCCTATAAGCGTAGCAATCACCATGATGAGGATACTGCCTACACTCATCATCAGGAAACGTGCAGCATATTTCTCCAGATTGTTGGCTGGCAACATCAGAAAGTTCTCTCGTTGCAGCTTGGTCATCGTATTGCTAAAGATGTTGCAGGTAGATACAAAGAAAAACGCTATTAAAATAGTGGCAAGGAGTCCTGTCATGCTATCTTCGTAGTAATTACCCAAATCTCCTCCTTCTACAATGTAATGGCTATGAGGGAAAGAATAAAGCATGGAAATGGAAAGCATGATGATGCCGATAGCCAATCCTGCGATACTGCAGAAATAGCTTTTCCTGTTGGTAAGCAAATCCCAACGCAGCACCATTCCGAATCTATGTAAATCAAAAGTCTTGTTCATAATCGTTGTTATTTAAAGATGATTTTATATTTTTCCTAATTTTCCACCTATCACTGCATTGAAGAGCAATTCCAGGTTCATCTGTGTTTCCTGCTCGCCCTCCTGTCGCTTGCAGATGGCGGCATTGCCCTGCAGGGTTGGCTCGGCGTAGAGCACGGTGTCGTCCATTTCCTGTGGGTTGCGGTACTCGAAGGTGTATTTCCCGCAGATGTCTGATACCGATGCATCGAGCAGGAGCTGGCTTTGGTTCATGATGATGATGTGGTCGAGCAGTGACTCTACATCGTGCACCTGATGAGTAGAGATGATGAGGGTGCGATCTTCCGTCATGTTGTTGGCGATGACCTTACGGAACTGGCTCTTCGATGGGATGTCGAGACCATTGGTTGGCTCGTCCATCAGAAGAAAGCGGGTACCCGTGGCGAGTGCGAAACTCATGAATACCTTCTTTTTCTGTCCCATCGAAAGTTCGTTCAACTTGAGAGAGAGTGGTAAATCAAAATCCTTGAGGCAACGGTCCAGCACTTCCTGCGAGAAGTTAGGATAGAACTCCTGGTTCATCTTCACGTAGGTGGCAAGGGAAACGTTGGGCAGTTCAAACTCTTCGGGTACCATGAAGATGTCCTTCAGCATCTCGGCTTTGCGATCTTGTGCCGAAATGCCATCCACGAGAATGGTACCTTGTTGCTGGCGGAGCAATCCGCTGATGAGGTAGAGCAGGGTGCTCTTGCCTGTACCGTTCTTACCGAGCAAGCCATAAATGTTGTTCTCCTTGAGTTCCAAAGAGAAATCTCTAAATACAAGGTGCTTGCTACCTGGGTATCTGAAATCAATGTCTTTAATCTGTATCATAATCGTTAATGTTTGAGTGTACTACTTCAATAGAACACTGCAAAGGTATGCTTTTCTGCAATAAGTTCCAAACTTTTGGGCAATTATTTTCTTGCTTTAACGTAATGTTAACAATATCACCTTATTATAAAAAGCAAAGGCACCGAAAAACTTCACTTTTCGATGCCTTTATGCTTGCTTAAATGTATTTCATCAGAATGTCCCAAACGGCGATGATGTGGCAGATGCTACCTGCCAAAACAAAGAAATGGAACACGGAATGCATGTATTTCTTCTTGTTGATGCTGTAGAACACGGCTCCCGTAATGTAGCACACGCCCTCGGCGATGATCCAAGCCACCGTGGTGGCAGATACGGAATCTATCAGTGGCTTGAAAGCCACGAGCACCGACAGTCCCATGCCCACAAAGCAGGTGGTCTCCAGGTTGCTGTGGTCCTTGAGCCGGGTAAAACTCATGATGGTTCCGGCGATGGCGCACGCCCAGATAAAGATGAAGAGGCTCCAGCCCCAGTAGCCTTGGTCGCGCAAAGCAATCAGGGTGATAGGGGAGTAGGAACCCGCAATGTGCCAGTAGATGGCGGCGTGGTCCCACTTTCGCAGTCGCTCCTTCCACTTGCTCCAGGCTGAGATGGCGTGATAAACCGTGGATGCGATGTACGACATCAGCATACCGAATAAGTAGAGGATGATACCTGCCGTGGCCCATCCGTTGTGCATGGTAAAGCACCAATACAGGAAAATGGCCCCCACGACAACGCCCATCAGAATGCCTCCTGCGTGCGACCAGGAGTTCCAGAGTTCCTCTTTATGACTGAAATGTATTTTGAGTTTCATATTACTTCCTTTTAAAATTTCTGCAAAGATACGAAATGTTTTCGGCATTTTATCCCCTTTTCCGATACTTTTAGTGCTTTTAGAGTGAAAAAAGCTTAAAATATGATGAAAAATGATACAACGTATTGAATAAAGTGTTACTTTTGCACTCAACAATTAAAATATAGTAAACCAAAATGCAACAATTGGTAAACCGAGCGGCGTGATGTCGCATCTGCTAAACAAAGATTTTCAAATACATCATATTGGTCAAATGCATCATATAGGTCTCATGGATCATATTAGTCTCATAGATTACATAGATTATGTTGATCTTATAGATTGTATAGGTCTCATGAATCATATTTTTCATATTGATACGATATCTCGTATTCTAATCGTTTATACTCTAGTAATAGCACAAATTGAATTCTTATAATACTGAACTTTTGCAAGTGGTGTTCTGCCGTCCCTGCTTTAGCAAATGGTGTTCTGCCGTCCCCGAAGGGGGCGAATGTGAATAACCGCGGGTGGAATGACCGAAGGTCATGGAACCTGCGGATAGCAGAAACTCTCACTCTATCGTCCCCGAAGGGGGCGAACAAAAGCAAGACTGGGTGTTGTTCGCCCCCTTTGGGGACGCATTCTCCCTCCTGATGCTTGTCCGCAGGTTCCATGACCTTCGGTCATTCCACCAGCGGTTATTGAGAGTTGGCCCCCTTCGGGGACCGGGAGTTACTTTCGAGAGTTGAATAATACAAACCTGGGATAGAACAAGATAGAAAGTATGAGTAAACAATAATATAAACATTTTAAACCAGAAACAAATGAAACAAAATTTACTTAAGACAATGCTCGTAATGGCTGGCATCGTTGCCGGCTCTATGGGAGCGTGGGCAGACACAGTAGTGCTCAATCCAACGCAGACAACTGTGATTCATGGAAATGATGAGAAAGATAATACATTGGAATCCAAGGTGTATTATGATGTAAATGCGACAACATGGTCTTGCTCGTATGCAAAAATTAGTGGTGGTGCTTTTACTAATGGAGTAAAAAAATGGGGTGGTACACCCGTTGTTTTAACAAAGTTCGATGCTTCTTCAGATTTGAAAGGAAAGAATTTGAAGAGTGCTACTTTGACCTTTACTTCTCAGTGTACAGTTGTAGGCCAGAAATCTAATGTACAAGTAGCAGAGGTAGGTACGGGATGGGATGCAACAACTGCTACATGGGCAACAGTTAATACCAAAGATATTTTGCATCCTGTATGTCTGAATGGTGCTGGAGTAAATGTTACTACAACAGCTAAAGAGGTTACTCTTGATGTGACTACTGCTCTTTTGGACAATTCTGATAATACAATCGGTTTTGCTTTTTATACAGCTACAGGTCGCGAACAGGCAATATCTGGAATAACATTAACTGTTGAGACTGCAGAAAAGGAACTTAAGATAATATCTTATGATGTCAATTTAGTGGATGAGAATAATAAGGTTCTAAAGAACGTATACTCCAATGATAAATTGATTGCAGAAACCAAGGTTGATTATGCGTATCCTAAGTATTTGACTGACGAAAATGGTAAGGTAACTTATGTTTGTGATGCAAATACTTTTAGCGGTTCTGTTTCTCCAGTAGAAACTGGAACTACAGAAATAAAGTATTCAGCATACAAGGGAACTGCTTATTTTATTGAGGCAGAGGATGTTATAAAGAGTAATGCAAGGATGGAAAGTGCCAACTATTCTTCTGGTGCAGCAATGAGAAATTTCTATACAGATGTGAATTTGTTTACAGTTCCAGAGACTGGAGTTTATCGTTTATCTTATGCTGTTTGTAACTACAATGTGCGTAAAGATTGTCAGTTTATAGTTTCTGTTGATGATAAAGAAATTGCAACTAAAGATGTTGATTGGTCTGTAAATAAGATTGCAAGTACTACAATAACAGAAGATGCAATGGTGTTTGATAAGAATGCTGTTATCAAGGCAAAAGGTTCTAATGGTAATCTTATCTTAGATTACATCCTCTTGGAGAAAGTTACTAGCGAAGACGTTGCGGTGTCAGCCGTTAAGTTCGCAACCTACGTTCCTACCTTCAATGTTGTAGTTCCAGCTGACGCAAAGGTTTATACAGCAAAGGTAAACGAGGCTAAGAGTGCTGTGGTATTGACAGAAGTTCCTGCTGGTTCTGTAATCGCAAAGGGTACTCCTGTATTGGTAGGCGCTGAGGCTGGTTCTTATACCTTCGCTGCATCTGCTACTGAGGCAACTACTGTTGCTGATAACGATTTGAAGGCAGCTGCTGCTGATACAAAGGGTAATGGTTCTACTATCTATGCTTTGGTAGAGCAGGATGGCAAGGCTGTATTCGCTCCTTTGAAGGAAGGCGTTGTTGTAAGTTTGGGTCACGCTTATCTCGAGTTGCCAGCAGCTAGTGCTACAAGATTCTACTCAATCCAGTTTGGTGGCGAGACAACAGGCATCAACGAGGTGAATGCAGCTGCTAAGGCAGATGGCGCTTATTACACACTCCAGGGTGTGAAGACAAGCAAGGCTGCTAAGGGCATTTACATCCACAACGGTAAGAAAGTGGTTATCAAGTAATGATTCATTAATAATAAGTATTTATAATAATATCAATAAATAGAAACAAAATGAAAAAGTATATTCAGCCAGAAATTAATGTAATGGAGATGGAGTTGGATTCTCAGCTTTGCCAGTCAAGTATTGTAGTTAGCGAAACTCCGTCAGATGGCCCTACTCTTGCGCCAACACGCCCTCGCTTCAGCATCTGGGATTCTGAGGACGATGTAGAGGAGTAATCAGAAATAGATTGATTATCATCTATGAATAAGGGTGTGGTGAAAGCCACACCTCCCAAACACCCCGAACCAAGATCTCTTCTTGGTTCGGGGTTATTTGATTGATAGGAAAAATCTTGATAGATAAAATACCCCAAAATCAGCATTAAGCATGGGAAAATTTTCCCTTAAGGAAACTTGGAGTTTCAGTTAAGGAGACGTAGATTTTCCCTTAAGGAAACAAACAGTTTCACTTAAAAAAGTATCTGGAACACTTTTGGCGTGTTTTTGAGGCCATTTCTTTGCCCTTATCAGTAGCCTTAATAGTGGTGTGTGTTCGTGCACACCTCATGCTATATAATATAATAAGGTGTAACGCAGAAAATGAAGCTTTGAAGTGTTTCTGAATGTTAAAATTAAAAGGAAAATGAAAGTTTTTCCTCGAAACATTTGGCAGTTTCGGAAATAGTTAGTACTTTTGCACTCGCTTTTGAGAAAT
>OGOB01000799.1_pt1 | contig 13596 bp, 3 predicted proteins | sample 1573611 | NCBI WGS metagenome assembly OGOB01 (sample SAMEA2582016, study PRJEB24529) | metagenome | biome: Human gut stool | place: China | collected 2011 | reverse complement strand
ATGCAGACAGCTATGACCCCAAGTATGCCAAGTGGCGATATGATGACCTGCCTATTCTGCCGGAGCATTGGCAGATGGTGGTGGGAAAGGATAAGAAAAAGCAGTTTGATATTCTCAAAAAGCTGATGAACGCCCCGGATGTGACGGAGGTAGTAAATGCCTGTGATGCCGGACGCGAGGGCGAGCTGATCTTCCGCAGCGTCTATGAGCTGGCAGGCTGCCAAAAGCCGATGAAAAGGCTCTGGATTTCTTCGATGGAGGACTCCGCCATAAGGGAGGGCTTTGCAAACCTGCGCCCCGGTGCGGACTATGACGGACTTCGGGATGCTGCCCTCTGCCGTGCCAAGGCCGACTGGCTGGTGGGGATCAATGCCACAAGGCTTTTTTCCGTGCTGTACCACCGCACCCTCAACATCGGGCGCGTGATGTCCCCAACGCTGGCGCTCATTGTCCAGCGAGAAGCTGAGATCGACACCTTTAAGCCGGTTCCCTTTTATACCGTGGCGCTGGAGCTGCCCGGTCTTACCGTATCCGGGGAGCGCATGGCGGATAAGGCTGCTGCCGAGCAGCTGAAAGAAGCCTGTCAGGGTGCAGCTGTCACAATCAAAAAGGTGGAGTGCAAGGAAAAGTCCGAAAAGCCGCCTGCCCTCTATGACCTGACTACTCTGCAAAGAGACGCCAACCGCCTGCTTGGATTTACAGCCCAGCAGACCCTGGACTATCTGCAAAGCCTGTATGAAAAGAAGCTCTGCACCTATCCCCGTACTGACAGCCGCTATCTGACCGGTGATATGGCAGACAGCCTGCCGGTGCTGGTGAATCTGGTTGCCAATGCTATGCCGTTTCGCAAAGGGATCGCCATTACCTGTGATCCGCAGACGGTCATCAACGATAAGAAAGTAACCGACCACCACGCAGTAATCCCTACCAGAAATCTCAAGGATGCAGACCTTTCTGCCCTTCCTGCGGGAGAAAAAGCGGTGCTGGAGCTGGTGGCCCTGCGTCTGCTGTGCGCCGTAGCCCAGCCCCATATCTATTCGGAAACCGTTGTGATTGCAGCGTGTGCCGGTGGGGAATTTACCGCCAAAGGAAAAACGGTGAGGCACCCCGGATGGAAAGCACTGGAGGACGCTTACCGTGCCAAAACGAAGGATGCAGAGCCGAAAAAAGAGGGTGCAGAGAAAGCCCTGCCGGAGCTGACTGAAGGACAGACCCTTTCGGTTTCTGCGGCAATCGTCAAAGAAGGCAAAAGCAGTCCGCCTCAGCACTTTACGGAGGACACCCTATTGTCCGCGATGGAGACTGCCGGAAAAGAGGATATGCCGGAGGATGCCGAGCGAAAAGGTCTGGGGACACCGGCCACCCGTGCCGGTATTTTGGAAAAGCTGGTATCTGCCGGTTTTCTGGAACGAAAAAAGAGCAGGAAAACGGTGCAGCTTCTCCCTTCCCACGATGCAGTTTCCCTGATCACCGTTCTGCCGGAACAGCTGCAATCGCCGCTTTTGACTGCCGAGTGGGAGTACCGACTGGGCGAGATCGAGCGCGGGCAGCTTGCCCCGGAGGAGTTTTTGGACGGGATCAGCACCATGCTGAAAGATCTGGTGGGGACTTATCAGGTCATCAAGGGAACCGAGTACCTGTTCACTCCGCCCCGTGAGGTGGTGGGCAAATGCCCTCGCTGCGGCGGTGAAGTTGCAGAACTGCAAAAAGGCTTCTTCTGTCAGAATGATTCTTGCAAATTTGCAATCTGGAAAAATAACAAATGGTGGGCTGCCAAGAAAAAACAGCCGACCAAGGCTGTGGTGTCTGCACTGCTTAACGATGGCCGTGTCCATGTGACGGGCCTATATTCGGAGAAAACCGGAAAGACCTACGATGCCGCTGTGGTTTTGGAGGATGATGGACAGTACGCCAACTTCAAGCTGGAATTTGACCAGCGGAAAGGAGGCAGCCGATGAAGCTCTCTTTAGTGGAACGGGAAACCATTCTCCTCTATAACCAGGCAGAACCAATGGCTGAGATCTATACTCATGATCCCCGTCTGATGGAGAAGCTGGATCTGCTGGCAAAAAAGCACCCCGACCAGATCATCCGAAAGGACGCCCATAACTTTACCGTCCCCAAGCGGTGTGTATCAGTCCGGGAGCCATATAGCGCAGAACGCCGCAAAGCCGCCAGTGAGCGTGCGAAAGCCGCCGGATACCAGCCTCCTATGCGAAAGTCCGGCAGTTAAAGGCACATGGCAGAGAATGTATTTGAAGCAGTCAAGCAGTCGGTCAGCACCAGAGATGCGGCAGCGTTTTATGGGATCGAGGTCAAACGAAATGGCATGGCCTGCTGTCCCTTTCACGATGATAAGAACCCAAGCATGAAGGTAGACCAGCGGTTCCACTGCTTTGGCTGCGGTGAAGATGGGGATGTGATCGACTTTACCGCAAAGCTCTTTGACCTCTCCCCAAAAGAAGCGGCGGAGAAACTGGCACAGGACTTTGGCCTGATCTATGACAGTCAGGCCCCTCCCCGCAGGAGGTATGTCCGGCAGAAAACCGAGGCACAGCAGTTTCGTGAGGATCGGCAGCGGTGTTATCGCGTACTGTCCGATTACTACTATCTGCTGAAAAAATGGGAGGCCGACAATTCTCCCCGGACACTGGAGGAAGAACCGCACCCCCGTTTTGTGGAAGCAATCCAGAAGAAAACCTATGTAGAGTACCTGCTGGACCTTTTTCTTTATGAAAGTGAAGAAGAACAAAAGGCATGGATTGCAGAACACACAGCAGAAATCACACACTTGGAAAGGAGATTGAAAATCATGGCTGAGAACAAACCCACCAACCGAGAGCGGCTAAGGGAAATCACAGATGGCATCGAGCAGGGCATCAAAGAACTGTTTGAGAGTGAAAAGTATATGCGCTATCTGTCCGTTATGTCCCGCTTCCACCGCTATTCGGTAAACAACACCATGCTCATCTATATGCAGAAGCCGGACGCTACATTGGTAGCCGGATACAATAAGTGGAAAGACCAGTTTGAGCGTCATGTAAAAAAGGGCGAGCATGGCATTACCATCATCGCCCCCACACCGTATAAGAAGAAAATCGAGGAGCAGAAGCTGGACCCGGATACCAAGGCTCCGATTCTGGATAAAGACGGAAAGATCGTCACAGAGGAAAAAGAAATCGAGATCCCCATGTTTCGCCCGGTCAAGGTCTTTGATGTGAGCCAGACCGACGGGAAACCTTTGCCGGAGCTTGCTTCCTCCCTTTCCGGCAATGTGCCAAATTATGAGGCATTCATGGAGGCCCTGCGCCGCAGCGCACCGGTGCCGATTACTTTTGAAGCAATGGCCGCCGATACGGACGGCTATTTTTCTGCCGATCATCAGAAAATCGCCATTCGTCAGGGCATGAGTGAGGTGCAGACGGTTTCGGCCACAGTACATGAGATTGCCCACAGCAAGCTCCATGACCCTAAAAAATATGAAATGCTACCGTCATGGAAGGTTGTGCTGGAGAGTGAAGGTGGAACCAAGCATGATTTCAAGCTGGATTTTGCCACAGAAAGAGAAGCTGAACAGTTTGCTTCTGATATGGATTGGCGCTATGTGGACGAAAATCAGTTTGAATGGCGTCTTGCAGTTGAGGAAGATCCAACCGCAGAAAAACAGGCAATCAAAAATCGCCACACGGAGGAAGTGGAGGCTGAAAGCATCTCCTATGCGGTCTGCAAATATTTTGGCATTGAGACCGGAGAAAACAGCTTCGGCTATATTGCAAGCTGGAGTCAGGGCAAGGAACTGAAAGAGCTGAGAGCCAGTTTGGAGACCATCAATAAGACCTCCGGCACTTTGATCTCTGACATTGAGCGCCACTATAAGGAAATCTGCAAAGAGCGTGGGATTGATCCCCATGCAAAGGCAGAGCCGGAAACCGCCCCGATAGAGCAGCCAACCGGCAATCTGACCTACTATGTAGCAGAGTGCATGGAGTTTCCAAACCTTGGAGAATATCACGATAACCTGTCTTTGGAGGAGGCGGTCCGCATTTATCAGGAGATTCCGGCAGAGCGAATGAACGGGATCAAGGGCATTGGCTTTGAGCTGAAAGATGGAAGCGACTATGAAGGACCTTTTCCGATTTTGACCGGGCAGACCATTGACCTGGACACCATTCAGGCAATCGACTATTACCGTGATAATCCGTTGGTGCAAAAAGCGGTAAAGGAACTGGCTGCGGCCATGCCGGAAATGGAGGTGCTGGGAGCGGACGCCAACCAGCAGGAGGCTTTGTTTCTGATCGACGATGCCACTTGTCTTCATATCCAGCCCTGTGACAGTGGCTGGGACTATACCCTTTACGATGCCGCATCCATGAAAGAGCTGGATGGCGGTCAGCTGGATATGCCGGAGCTTTCCCGCAAAAATGCAGTTCTCCAGATTTGTGATGACAACAATCTGGACAGCACTTCGCTCAGACACGCTCCTATGTCCATGATTGAGACCTTGCAGGAAGCGGCCTATCAGCAAATGCAGGCAGAGACCAGTCAGATGACTGCTTCTTCCCAGCTGCCGGAAGCGCAGGAGCAGGCACTGGATGAATACCCCATGCCGGATGAGCAGGTATCCACACCGGATATGCAGGAATATGGCTACTCCTATGATGGGATGCTCCCTGTTACCAGAGAACGGGCGCTGGAACTGGATGCCGCCGGTTTGACCGTCTATGTGCTACATGAGGACAATACGGAGAGCATGGTGTTTGACCCGCAGGAAATCATGGATCATGGCGGTCTTTTCGGTGTGGACCATGAGGAATGGGAGAAAAGCCCTCAGTTCCACGAAAAGGTCATGGAGCGTCAGGAACATCAGCAGGAACGCGAACAGGCATTTCTCTCCCAGAACAGAGATTGCTTTGCCATCTATCAGGTAAGTCGTGACGATCCGCAGAATGTGCGCTTTATGAATCTGGACTGGTTAAAGTCCCATAACATTTCCATAGACCGCAGCAATTATGACCTCATTTACACAGCTCCTCTGAGGGAGTCTGGCACTGTGCCGGAGCAGCTGGAAAAACTCTATCAGCAATTCAATCTGGAAAAGCCCGTGGACTTTCACAGTCCCTCCATGAGCGTCAGCGACATCGTTGCGATCAGACAGGACGGTAAGGTATCCTGTCATTACTGTGACAGCGTTGGTTTTACCCAGATCCCCGGATTCCTGCCAGAAAACCCGCTGAAAAATGCGGAAATGATGCTGGAGGACGATTACGGCATGATCGACGGTATCATCAACAATGGCGCAAAAGAACCCACGGTGGCAGAGCTGGAACAGCAGGCCCGAAGCGGTCAGCCCATTTCCCTGATGGAGTTGGCAGCCGCCACCCATCGGGAGGAACGGGAAAAGAAAAAGTCCGTCATGGAGCAGCTGAAAGGCCAGCCCAAGACAGAACACAAAAAGACAGCACCCAAAAAGAGTGCGGAAAGGGAGATTTGATATGGGAAACTTTACTTTTGAGGAAATGAACCTGATGTGCATTTACAATACCGGCAGCCGCACCGGGCTGATTGACAGTCTGCGTGAGATGCGCGGCGAGCTTTCGCCGGAGGAAACGGAGCTGAGAGAGTTGACCGACAGCGCCCTTACGAAGCTCTGTGCGATGACCGATGAGAAGTTTGCCGAACTGGAGCTGTACCCGGATTTTGACCAGTAAACAACATAACCGCAGGGATGGGGTGGCGATCTGCCACCCCACCTTTTTACCCCAAAACTGAAAGGAGGACAGAACACTATGCCAACCAAAGCTGAACTATATGCACAGATGGCGGACAAGGTGGCAACGCAGCTCACGGGGAGCTGGCAGGAATGGGCAGGGTTTCTCACCACTGCTTCCCGCCTTTACAAGTACCCGTTCCATGAGCAGCTGATGATCTACGCCCAGCGCCCGGACGCTACCGCCTGTGCAGAGTACGATTTGTGGAATGAAAAGATGGGCCGGTATGTAAGGCGCGGTTCCAAAGGGATTGCTCTGGTGGACGATTCCGGGGACAGACCTCGCCTGCGTTATGTCTTTGACATTTCCGACACCGGAACCCGTGAACATTCCCGCACTCCCTGGCTGTGGCAGTTGGAGGAGCGCCATCTGGATTCCGTGCAGGCCATGCTGGAGCGCACCTATGATGTTTCCGGTGATGACCTTGCCGGACAGCTCACCGAGGTAGCCGGAAAACTGGCTGAGGAATACTGGACGGAGCATCAGCAGGACTTCTTCTATATCGTTGACGGTTCCTTTTTGGAGGAATATGATGAGTATAACATCGGAGTGCAGTTCAAGGCAGCCGCCACCGTCAGCATCACTTACGCTTTGATGTCCCGCTGTGGACTGGAGCCGGAACGCTACTTCGACCACGAAGATTTCATGGCGATCTTTGATTTCAACACCCCGTCCACCATCGGGGCGCTGGGAACAGCGGTCAGCCAGATCAACCAGCAGGTGCTGCGGCAGATCGGCGTTACCGTCCGAAATGCAGAGCGCGAAGCCAACCAAGAAAGGAGCAAGCAAGATGAACAATCCCATGACCTACATCCAGAACGGAGACTATCAGATTCCCGACCTGAAGCTGAGCCAGCAGCCGGAGAAACCCCTGGGCAAGTACGGCAGGATGAGGAAAACCTACCTGAAGGAACATCGTCCCATCCTCTACAACCAGATGTTGCTGAGCGAGAAGCTGTACCCGCACCTTCTGGAGATCGACGAGACCGCCCAGAGCAGACTGGAGCAGATGATGCCCCAGCTGGCGAAGGAAGCGGGAGCCACCGAGGAACTGAAAGCCAGCGATCCCATGAAGTGGGTGGGGCTGATGAACACCTGCAAAGCCCAGGCCGAGGAAATCCTGATGGCGGAGCTTATCAACAGCTGACCCTAAACCTGTTCCTCTCCGAAGCGGAACAGATCCAATCCATAGATGAAGCAGAGAATGTAGCGCATACATCCTCTGCTTTTTCTTTTGCCCAAAATGACATCGACCATGTGCTGCGTTTGGGCGGCAATACAGACCGTCAAAGGGAGCGTGTGGTTGCAGCCTTTGAAAAGCAGAAAACCACCGCTGAGATTGCCGAGATACTGAAAACGCTGTACCACGGCGGCAATGGCCTTGGCAGTGTGAGCGCATGGTATGCCGAGGATGGTATCCATCTTTCCCACGGGAAGTCTGTCCGTTATGACAGGTCTGCCCAGGTCATTTCCTGGGAGAGCGCCGCAGAGCGTATCGGGGAGCTTTTGGAGAGCGGCCAGTTTGCCTCCAATGTGGAGCTTGCAGAAGCGGCAGGCTATGAACGCTCCCTCCTTTCAGAAAAGCTCTGGTATCTGTACCACGATTTCAGCGAGGAAGCCAGAGAAGCCGGATATTTGTCCTGCCTGTCAGAGATCAAAGGCAATGGGTTCCCGGAGGAGACCCGCCGCCTGACGGAGCAGCTGAGTGACCCGGCTTTCCGCCAGACCCTCAAGGAAGAATACGCTGCCTTCTGGACTGCCTATCAGCAGGACCGTGACCTGTTGCGTTTTCACTATCATAGACCGAGGGAGATCTGGGAGAACCTGAAGGACCTTGACCTGCCCCGCAGGACCTTTTCTTCAGAGCTTTCCAAAGTACCAACCGTCCAGCACTTTATTACCGAGGATGAGATCGACGCCGCCATGACCGGCGGAAGCAGTTTTGCCGGAGGAAAAGGCCGTATCTATGCGTTCTTCATGGAAAACCATACGGATAAGGAAAAAGTGAGATTCCTTAAAGACGAGTATGGCATTGGCGGACGCTCTCATGCCCTGTCCGGCGCAACACACAGCGGCGAAGATCACGATGGGAAAGGACTGCACTATAAAAAGCAGGACTGCCCGGATGTTCACTTGAACTGGGAAAAGGTTGCCAAGCGCATTACCTCACTTGTCCAGAAAGGCCGCTATCTTACCGAACAGGAACAGGCGCAGTATGACAAAATCCAGGCTGAAAAGGAATTGGCAGAAGAAGATGCCATCCAAGCCCAGCAGCCGGAGGTGGAGGAAGAAACGCCAAAGCCTACCCTTCGGGAGCAGTTTGAGCAGTATAAGCCTGTGGTGACTGCCGCCATTTCCGAGGATGCCGCATACCGCAATGCCTGCGGGCATTCTGACCGTGAAAATGCTGTCATCGAGGGCAATGCCGCTGTGCGCCGTGCGGTCCTTGGTTCTAAGGATATGGAGCTGATCCGCCTTTATTCGGATGTGCCGGAGTTCCGCCAGCGTCTGCACCGGGAAGTGATCGACGAGACCTATCCAAAGCTCCATGAGCTTCTGCGCCCTCTTTCTCAGGAAGATATTGATACTGCCCTTTGTGCATGGAACGGCAATATCGAGAGTAAACACGCTGTCGTCCGTTATATGAAAGACCATGCAAGAGAGAAAGATACCGCTGCATGGCTGGCTCAGGAATACGGCGGCAGTAACAGCAACAGCCTGTTCGTTGTCCGTGCCGGCAGCCCGGAGGAAACGCAGCTGCCCTGGCCGAAGGTACAGCGCAGGCTTGCCCAGCTCATTCAGGAGGACCGGTTCTATACCGAAGAAGAACAGGACCGTTTTGACAACATCGACCCCATCGCCATCCGGGAAGCTCTGGAGGAAAGAGGGATCGTCAACGGCCAGGTGGCAGACCCGGAAAAACTGGACAATGACTCATTTATCCAGCAGGTAATGTCGGATGTAGAGCAGATCGCAGCTGTTGAGACAGAGCAGACTTCCAAAGTTGCTATTTCCGATGAGGAATATGACGCAGTTCGCCGCCCAATTCCGCAAAGAACCTCCTATGACCCAGCCGCCCCGGTCTATGCCGTGGGCGATACCGTGTATATCGAGGATGACGCCTATCAGATCACCGAGCTGCGGGAGGACACCGTACAGCTTCTGCCCACCGGGATGGTATATCCCATCTACCGGGCAGAGCGCAAAGAACAGTTCGAGCAGCTGCTTCGGGCAGACCGCCGCAATGCTTACTATACCGAGTTTCTTCCTATTGACCCGGACAAGGCAGATCAGGACTTGCGGGATGTATTGGCTCATGGACTGATGGATGAAGCGGATAAAAAGCAGATTTCCACGCTGCTGCAATCCGGCAGGAGCAACAGCGAGATCGCCTACTGGCTGAGCAGAGCCTATTCCGGTGAGATCGAGACACTGAATCTGGAGACCGGCGATATTGCCGATTACCGTACCACGGCACAGGGCATAGAACTGGAAGTCATGGATGCAGAGGAAAAGCGTCTGGCTATGCTGTATTTCCGCTGGGATGAGGTTGCGCCTTTGCTGCGCGGGATGTATGCCCGTCAGCTGGATGGCTTTGGACAAGAACAGCCCCAACCGTCTGCCGAATCCCCAGCCTTTCATTCCGAGACCGTGGCCGTCTATCCGGGCGATAAGAACCATCTACCTTATGATGTGGTGGTGGAACGGTTGCATATTGAGGAGCCGGAGCCGCCAGCCCCTGTAACAGAGCCGGAGAAAACCTTTGAGGAAGTGCTGGATGAACACCCGGTTTCCATTCAGGTCAACGGCCAGTGGCAGACCTTCCCCAATGCCAAAGCTGCCGAGGAAGCCTCCTATGAGGAATACAAGGCTAACCTGCGCCGCAATGCAAAAAACTTCCGCATTACCGATGAGCATTTGGGTGAAGGCGGTCCAAAAGCCAAGTTCCAGGCAAATGTTAATGCCATTCGTTTGCTGAAAGAGCTGGAATCTGCCGGACAGCAGGCAAGCCCCGAACAACAGGAGATTCTTTCCCGGTATGTGGGCTGGGGCGGTATTCCTGATGCTTTTGACCCAGAGAAACCGGCATGGGCTTCCGAGTATACCCAGCTGAAAGAGCTGCTGACCCGGTCGGAATACGCTGCCGCCAGAAGCTCTACCCTCAACGCTCATTACACCAGCCCTATGGTCATCAAAGCGATTTATGATGCTGTGGGCCGTATGGGATTTGAGACCGGAAATATTCTGGAGCCATCTATGGGTGTGGGCAATTTCTTCGGTATGCTGCCGGAGGAAATGCGAAACAGCCGTCTATACGGTGTGGAGCTGGACCCGATTTCCGGGCGCATCGCAAAGCAGCTCTATCCCAAGGCGGACATCACAGTAGGCGGCTTTGAGACCACCGACAGGCGTGACTTCTTTGACCTTGCCATTGGTAATGTGCCTTTCGGTCAGTATCAGGTTCGAGATAAAGCCTATGACAAGCTGAATTTCAGCATCCACAACTACTTTTTTGCCAAAGCACTCGACCAGGTGCGTCCCGGCGGTGTGGTAGCTTTTGTGACCTCCCGCTATACCATGGACGCCAAGGATTCCACCGTGCGCCGCTATCTTGCCCAGCGTGCCGAGCTGCTGGGAGCGATCCGTCTGCCTAATGACGCGTTCAAAAAGAATGCCGGTGCCGAGGTTGTATCGGACATCATCTTTCTCCAAAAGCGGGACCGTCCGCTGGACATTGCACCAGAGTGGACGCAGACCGGACAAACGGAGGATGGGTTTGCCATCAACCGGTATTTTATCGACCACCCGGAAATGGTGCTGGGCAGACAGGAGCCGGTAAGCACTGCTCATGGTATGGATTACACCGTGAACCCTATCGAGGGACTGGAGCTTTCCGACCAGCTGCATGATGCTGTGAAGTACATTCATGGCACTTATCAGGAGGCAGAGCTGCCGGAGCTGGGCGAAGGCGAAGCCATTGACACCTCCATTCCTGCCGACCCAAATGTGAAGAACTATTCCTATGCCATTGTAGACGGGCAGGTGTACTACCGGGAAAACAGCCGCATGGTGCGCCCTGACCTCAACGCCACCGCCGAAGCCCGCGTGAAAGGTCTTGTGGGACTGCGTGATTGTGTGCAGGAACTGATCGACCTTCAGATGGATGCAGCGGTTCCAGACAGCACCATTACCCAAAAGCAGGCGGAACTGAACAGCCTCTATGACAGCTTTTCTGCAAAATATGGCCTTATCAATGACCGTGCAAACCGACTGGCCTATGCAGATGATTCTTCCTATTACCTGCTCTGTGCGCTGGAAGTCATCGACGAGGACGGGAAACTGGAACGTAAGGCGGATATGTTCACCAAACGAACCATCAAGCCCCATCAGGCAGTGGCTACTGTGGATACGGCAAGCGAAGCACTGGCGGTGTCCATCTCGGAAAAAGCCTGCGTAGATATGAGCTATATGAGTCGGCTTACCGGAAAAACAAAAGAAGCACTGGCCGGAGAACTGCAAGGCGTGATCTTCCGTGTACCGGGACAGCTGGAACAGGACGGATCGCCCCATTATGTGACTGCTGATGAATACCTTTCCGGCAATGTACGCCGCAAACTGCGTCAGGCGCAGCGGGCGGCACAGCAGGACCCTTCTTTTGCAGTCAATGTGGAAGCTCTTACCGCCGCCCAGCCCAAAGACCTGGATGCGTCGGAGATTGAGGTGCGTCTGGGCGCTACCTGGATCGACAAAGAGTACATCCAGCAGTTTATGTACGAGACCTTCAACACCCCGTTTTATCTCCAGCGCAGCATTGAGGTCAACTATTCCTCCTTTACTGCTGAATGGCAGATCAAGGGGAAATCTTCTGTATCCTACAACGATGTGGCAGCTTACACTACCTATGGAACCAGCCGTGCCAATGCTTATAAGATTTTGGAGGACAGCCTGAACCTGCGGGATGTCCGTATCTATGACACCATAGAGGACGCAGACGGAAAAGAGCGCCGCGTACTAAACGCCAAGGAGACCACTCTGGCTGCCCAAAAACAGCAGGCTATCCGGGAAGCCTTCAGGGACTGGATCTGGAGAGACCCGGAGCGCCGCCAGACTTTGGTACGCCAGTATAACGAAGAAATGAACTCTACCCGTCCCCGCGAGTATGATGGCAGCCATATCACTTTTGGCGGCATGAACCCGGCCATTACCCTGCGGGAACACCAGAAAAGTGCCATCGCCCATGTGCTGTATGGCGGAAATACCCTGCTGGCACACGAAGTAGGCGCGGGCAAAACCTTTGAGATGGTGGCCGCTGCGATGGAAGCCAAACGCCTGGGCTTGTGCCAGAAATCTCTCTTTGTGGTTCCCAACCACCTGACTGAGCAGTGGGCATCGGAGTTTCTGCGCCTCTATCCTTCTGCCAACATCTTAGTCACAACCAAAAAGGACTTTGAGACCCATAACCGCAAGAAGTTCTGCGCCCGTATTGCGACCGGTGACTACGACGCCATCATCATGGGACACAGCCAGTTTGAGCGTATCCCCATCAGCCGGGAGCGTCAGGAACGGCTTCTCTATGAGCAGATCGACGAGATCACCGAGGGCATCGCAGAGGTGCAGGCCAGCGGCGGCGAGCGTTTTACCGTCAAGCAGCTGGAGCGTACCAGAAAGTCTCTGGAAGCCAGACTGGAAAAGCTGCAAGCCGAGGGGCGAAAAGACGATGTGGTAACCTTCGAGCAGCTGGGTGTGGACCGTTTGTTTGTGGACGAGGCCCACAACTATAAAAACCTGTTTCTATACACAAAAATGCGGAATGTGGCTGGTCTTTCCACATCGGACGCGCAGAAATCCTCCGATATGTTTGCCAAGTGCCGCTATATGGATGAGATCACCGGAAACCGTGGCGTGATTTTCGCCACCGGCACCCCGGTCAGCAACTCCATGACCGAGCTTTACACCATGCAGCGTTACCTTCAGTATGAACGCCTGCAAGAACTGAACATGACCCACTTCGACTGCTGGGCTTCCCGATTTGGGGAGACCGTCACAGCATTGGAGCTGGCACCGGAAGGCACCGGCTACCGGGCAAGAACGAGATTCAGCAAGTTCTTTAACTTGCCTGAGCTGATGAACCTGTTCAAAGAAGTGGCCGACATTAAGACTGCCGATCAGTTAAATCTCCCTACCCCGGAAGTGGAGTACCACAACATCGTGGCGCAACCCACCGAACATCAGCAGGAAATGGTCAAGGCTCTTTCGGAGCGCGCATCGCTGGTACACAGCGGAACCGTTGACCCGTCCCAGGATAATATGCTCAAGATTACCTCGGATGGCCGCAAGCTGGGGCTTGACCAGAGGATCGTCAACCAGATGCTGCCGGATGAACCCGGAACAAAGGTCAATCAGTGCGTGGACAACATCATGCAGATCTGGCGGGACGGCAAAGCTGACAAGCTGACCCAGCTGGTGTTCTGCGACATTTCTACCCCGCAGGCAAAAGCTCCTGTAAGCAAGGCGGCGAAAACGCTGGATAATCCACTGCTTCACGCACTGGAAGGCGCTGTGCCTCTGCCGGAGCAGGAACCGGTCTTTACGGTATATGACGATATTCGTCAGAAACTCATTGCCCAGGGGATGCCTGCCGACCAGATCGCTTTTATCCATGAAGCCAATACCGAAGTGCGGAAAAAGGAGCTGTTCTCTAAAGTCCGTACCGGTCAGGTTCGTGTCCTTTTGGGCAGCACCGCCAAGATGGGCGCAGGCACCAATGTGCAGGACCGTCTGGTGGCACTTCATGACCTGGACTGTCCGTGGAGACCGGGAGACCTTG
>OGOB01000796.1_pt1 | contig 13646 bp, 9 predicted proteins | sample 1573611 | NCBI WGS metagenome assembly OGOB01 (sample SAMEA2582016, study PRJEB24529) | metagenome | biome: Human gut stool | place: China | collected 2011 | reverse complement strand
AGTGCAGAACGCCAACAACAACCCGAAGGTGATAATTTCGCGCACAAGCCCTGAATTCCTCCGCCGTCTGTTTGAAATTGAGGTGCCGGAGATTCACGACGGACTCATCCTGCTTAAAGGCATCGCCCGCATCCCTGGCGAGCGCGCCAAGATAGCCGTAGAGTCGTATGACGACCGCATCGACCCGGTCGGCGCATGCGTCGGCGTGAAAGGCTCTCGTATCCACGGCATTGTGCGCGAGTTGCGCAACGAGAACATCGACGTGATCAACTACACAACGAATCCCGAACTCTACATCCGCCGCGCCCTCAGCCCCGCCAAGGTGTCGTCAATCCGCATCAACGAGGAAGAGAAGTGCGCCGAGGTGATGCTGCTTCCGGAAGAGGTGTCGCTTGCCATCGGAAAAGGCGGTTTGAACATCAAGCTTGCCACAATGTTGACCGGCTACCAGATCGACGTTTACCGCTTCACAGAGGACAGCGACGACATTTATCTTGATGAATTCAGCGACGAAATCGACAGCTGGGTTATCGAAGCCCTCAAAGGCATCGGCTGCACAACTGCAAAAGCCGTCCTCAACATGCCACGCGAGCAGATAATCGACAAAGCCGACCTTGAGGAAAGCACCGTCGACCAAGTGCTCGATATATTGAAAGCAGAATTTGAGGATTAACAACAGGAAACTTAACAAGCAATATGCCAATAAAGATAAGCAAAGTAGCAAACGATTTGAATGTGGGGATTCCTACGCTGGTGGAATTTCTGCAGAAACACAATCAGGAGGTCGGCGATCCCGGCAACCTGAACCTTCGCATCTCCGACGAGCAGCACGAAATGCTGGTGCGCGCGTTTAAAAACGACAAAGACTTGAAGTCGAAGTCGGAGCGCTATGCCTCGGAGCGTCAGAAGGACAAAGTGAAAAACAAGGCATCGCAAGAGCCTAAAAAGCCGGAGCAGATAAAGACTGTTGTGGAAACCGTGCAGAAGCCGAAGATTCTCGGCAAAATCGAACTCGACAAGCACAACAACCCTGTCGTTGAAGAGAAGAAGCCAGAGCCCAAGCCAGCACCTGCGCCCGCACCCGCACCGAAACCTACGCCGAAGCCGGAACCTAAACCAGAGGTAAAGAAAGAGGTAAAGGAAGAGGTTAAGAAGGCGGAGGTGAAAGAGGAGGCAAAGCCAGCTCCGCAGCCGGCGCCACAGCCACAGAGCGCGCCGAAAGCCGCAGCGCCTGAGGTTTCGGAATCCAACGAAATCAAGACTGTCGTGGCAACAATCGCCGCTCCTAAGATTCTCGGCAAAATCGACCTTGACGCCATCAACCAGTCGACCCGTCCGAAGAAGAAGTCGAAGGAGGAAAAGCGTAAAGAGCGCATCGCCAAGGAAAAACAAGCCAACGGAGGCGCAAACGCCGACAGCGAGAAGCGCAAGCGCAAACGCATCGGCAAGGAGAAAGTCGACATTGAGCATCCGGGCGGACAGCAAGCCGGCGGACAGAAGCAAGGTGGAGGCAACAACGACAGCCGCCGCAACAAGAACAAGAACGCCGACCGTCCGAACAACAAGGCCAAGCGCTACATAAAGGCAGAGGTCAGCGAAGAAGACGTGCAGAAGCAGGTTAAGGAAACACTTGCGCGCCTCACCAACAAGCCTCAGAAGAAGAGTGCTAAATGGAGAAAAGAGAAGCGCGAGGCTTTTGAAGAGCGCGAGCGCGAGGAAGCCGCATTGGAGGCAAAGGAAAGCAAGACGCTGCGCATCACAGAATTCGTGACAGCCAACGACTTGGCACTGATGATGGATGTGCCGGTCAACAAGGTTATCGCCACATGTATGAATATCGGCGTGATGGTTTCCATCAACCAGCGACTCGATGCTGAGACCATCAACCTTGTAGCAGAAGAATTCGGTTTCAAGACAGAATACATCAGTGCGGAAGTGTCGGAGGCAATCAACGAGGAGGCCGACTCCGAGGAAGATTTGCTGCCGCGTCCGCCGATTGTGACCGTGATGGGACACGTAGACCACGGTAAGACATCGCTGCTCGACTACATCCGCAACGCCAACGTTATCGCCGGCGAGGCTGGTGGCATCACGCAGCATATCGGAGCCTACAACGTGAAGCTTGAGGACGGCCGCCGCATCACGTTCCTCGACACCCCGGGCCACGAGGCATTTACGGCGATGCGTGCCCGCGGAGCCAAGGTGACGGATATCGCCATCATCATCGTTGCCGCCGACGACAACGTGATGCCGCAGACCATCGAGGCAATCAACCACGCCTCGGCAGCCGGTGTGCCAATCGTGTTTGCAATCAACAAGATAGACAAGCCTGCCGCCAACCCGGACAAAATCAAGGAGGAGCTCGCCAATATGAACTACCTCGTGGAAGACTGGGGTGGAAAATATCAGTCGCAGGAAATCTCCGCTAAGAAGGGTATCGGCGTTAAAGAACTGCTCGACAAGGTGCTTCTCGAGGCAGAGATGCTCGACCTTAAAGCCAACCCCAACCGCAAGGCAACAGGCTCGATTATCGAGTCGTCGCTCGACAAGGGTCGCGGCTATGTGGCAACCGTGCTTGTGAGCAACGGAACGCTGCGTGTGGGCGACATCATGGTGGCAGGAACAAGCTATGGCAAGATCCGCGCTATGTTCAACGAGCGCAACCAGCGCATCACGGAGGCAGGCCCTGCGGCACCGGCATTGGTGCTCGGTCTGAACGGTGCGCCGACCGCCGGCGACACGTTCAACATTCTGGACACCGACCGTGAGGCACGCGAGATAGCTACGCGCCGCGAGCAATTGCAGCGCGAGGTCAAGGAGCGCACCCGCCGTATGCCTGGCCTCGACGACATTGCCCGCCGCCGCGCGTTGGGCGAGTTCCACGAGTTGAACCTTATCGTCAAAGGTGACGTTGACGGCTCAATCGAGGCGTTGAGCGACTCGCTTATCAAGCTGTCGACACCGGAGGTTCAGGTCAACGTGATCCACAAGGCCGTGGGTGCGATTTCGGAGAGCGATGTTACGCTTGCCGCCGCATCCGACGCCGTTATTATCGGCTTCCAGGTGCGTCCGTCGGTAGCCGCTCGCCGTCTGGCAGAAAACGATGGCGTCGACATCCGTCTCTACTCAATCATCTACGATGCAATCGAGGAGGTTAAAGACGCAATGGCAGGAATGCTTTCGCCGGAGCTCAAAGAAGAGGTTACCGGTACGGCAGAAGTGCTTCAAACCTACAAGATATCGAAGGTCGGCACGATTGCAGGCTGTATGGTGCGCGAGGGCAAGGTGAAACGCACGAGCAAAGTGCGCCTTATCCGCGACGGCATTGTCATCTACACGGGCGAGCTCGGCTCTCTGAAGCGTTTCAAGGACGATGTCAAGGAAGTGTCGTCGGGCTACGACTGCGGTCTTAACATCGCCAACTACAACGACGTGAAGGAAGGCGACATGATTGAAGCCTACGAAGAAGTAGAGGTTTCAAAAACGCTGTAAACGCAGGCAATGCGGACAGTGAGTGTCAACATCGGAACTAATCTCGGCGACCGCGAGGCAAACTTGCGCCGCGCCGTTGACGAGATAGCCCGCAGCGTTGGCAGCACCCCGCGAGTCTCAAGCATATACGAATCTGAAGCATGGGGTTATCAGTCTGATAACCCCTTTTTCAATATCGCTGTCGAGTTTGAGAGCGACTTGCCCGTCGGGCGTCTGCTCGACATCTTCCAGCGCATCGAGCGCGAGGCGGGAAGCTCCAGCCACCGCAATGCCGACGGCAGTTATGCCGACCGTCAGCTTGATATCGACATCGTGTATGCCGGCGATGAGGTTGTCGACACCGCCACTGTCGTCCTGCCTCATCCACGGATGGACAAACGCGAGTTTGTGCTGGCACCGCTCTGCGAGTTGTCGCCCGGGTGGCGGCATCCCGTCAGCCTGCTGACGGCTGCAGAAATGCTTGCCCGTCTGCGTGCAACCGACAAAACAGAGAAAAAATAGGACATTAAGAATGAACATTTCAATTTCCGGCAATGTTGGAAAGACAGATAAAAATGCGTAACTTGCGCACACAAAACGAAAGAAGCGAATGAAGATAGGAACAATTGACTTGGGAGAGCGCCCGGTGCTGCTGGCACCGATGGAAGACGTGACTGATCCGTCGTTCCGTCTCATCTGCAAAGAGCAGGGAGCCGATATGGTCTACACGGAATTCGTGTCGGCCGACGCTCTTGTGCGCAACATCAACAGCACCACCCGCAAACTCCACACCAACGCCGCCGAGCGGCCTGTGGCGATACAAATCTACGGCAAGGAGGTGGAACCGATGGTGGAGGCTGCAAAAATCGCCGAGGCAGCCGGTCCCGACGTCATCGACATCAATTTCGGATGTCCGGTGAAGAAGGTGGCGTCGAAAGGCGCGGGGGCAGGAATGCTCCGCGACGTGCCCAAGCTGTTGCAAATCACGCGTTCGGTGGTCGACGCGGTGAAGTTGCCCGTGACGGTCAAGACCCGTCTGGGTTGGGACTGCGAAAACAAAATCATCACCACGCTCGCCGAGCAGCTTCAGGACTGCGGCATCCGTGCGCTTACAATCCACGGCCGCACTCGCAGCCAGATGTATACCGGCGACGCCGACTGGACGCTTATCGGCGAGGTGAAGCGCAATCCCCGCATCACGATACCGATTGTCGGCAACGGCGACATCACGACGCCAGAGGGCTTGAAAACGGCATTCGACCGCTACGGAGTCGATGCGGTCATGGTGGGTAGAGCCTCGATAGGCGCTCCGTGGATTTTCCGCGAGATGAAGCACTATCTGCTCCACGGCACCGCGATAGAGATACCGGCGTCGGAGAAGATGGCGCTGCTCCGCCGCCAGATTGCGGAGAGCATCGAAGGCATCGATGAGTTGAGAGGCATTCTCCACATCCGCCGTCATCTTGCCGCGTCGCCGCTCTTCAAGGGTATCCCCAATTTCAGGGAAACGCGCATCGCAATGCTTCAGGCAAAGACGTGGGCAGAGCTCGACGACGTGCTGCAACGCATAGAAACTGATTATTTACATATTTAGAAACAAGCGACGTTATGAAGAAATTCTTTTTGGCTATCATCACCCTCTGCTGCGCGGCAGCGGTAAATGCCACTCCACACACCATCAATGTGGGCGAATTCAACGAACTGGTGGTTAACGACGGCATCAACGTGGTCTATTCCAACAATGCCGACTCAGTGGGCATCGTGGCGTTTGACATCGAGAAGGAATACACATCCTACATTATGGCAGAGCGTTCGAAGGGCAGACTGAAAATACAGCTCGACCCTGCAGCAATCACTGTCAAGACACTGCCTACGGTCTATGTCTATTCGTCGTATCTGTACAAGGCAGAGAATACAAAAGACAGCACCCTGACGCTGCGCAAAGTGGCTCCGGGGGCTAAAATCGACATACAGCTTCAAGGCAACGGCACAATCATCGCCAATGGTCTTGACGCTATCAACATCAACCTTAAGCTGCTCACAGGAAAGGGCAAAATCATCACTTCTGGCAAGTGTGAGAACCTGTCGATAAAGAATGTGGGCACCGGCGAGATTCAAGCCGACGAGGTGGCGGCGAAACACGTGAAATGCACGCTGATGGGCACCGGTGCAATAGGTTGCGCCTCTAAAGAAACGCTCTCCGTGAAGGGCGTAGGCTCAGGAAAGGTGTACTATATCGGAAAACCTGTCATCACCAAGAGCAAGCTGTCGAATGTGAAAATCGTGCAGCTCGAAGGCGGCGTCGAGACAGAAGCCACCGATGTGATTGAAGACAATGAGCCGGAAACAGAGGCTGCCGAAGGCTCGGAAACCACCGACAACGGCACCGGTCTGCTCGACTTGATGGAAGTGCCGGAGCCGGCGGTCGTAAACCGAGAATAGGCGCGTGGAAGAAACCGAACTTAAACTGAAAACGGCGCGCACGCTTAAGTGGAACACCATCGACAAATTCGCGTCGCAGGTGTTCTACGGTGTCACGGGCGTCGTGCTTGCCAACCTGCTCTCGAAGGAAGACTTCGGGCTGGTCGGCGCTATGCTTGTGTTTCAGGCGTTCGCATCACTGTTTGTCGACAGCGGATTCTGCGCGGCGCTGATACAGAAAAAATCGCCTACTGAAACCGACTATTGTACGGTTTTTTATTTCAACCTCGGCATCAGCATTGCCATCTACGCCATCCTGTGGGCGTGTGCACCGTTGATTGCCGACACCTTCGGCGACCAGCGTCTGATAAGCCTGTCGAGGGTGATGTTCCTGTCGTTTATCATCAACGCCACCGCCCTTGTGCAGACCAACCGCATGATGAAGCAGATGACGATGGCGCGTGTGGCGATAGCCAATTCGCTGGGGCTTGTCGTGTCGGGAGCCGTGGGCATCTGGCTTGCCGTGGAAGGCTACGGCGCATGGGCAATCGTGTGGCAGACCATTGTGCTCGCTACCGTCAAATCGGTATTCCTGTGGACGACAACAGGCTGGCTTCCGCGCACGGGGTTCAGCATGGCATCGCTGCGGTCGGTGTTTTCCGTTGGCAGCGGAGTGATGGTGTGCTCATTTCTCAACACATTGTCGCTCAACGCCTACTCGTTTATCATCGGTGCTTACTACAACCTTGCCAAACTCGGATGCTACACGCAAGCCGACAAATGGAGCAAGATGGGCATACAGTCGATAGCGCAGATACTGACGGCGTCGTTCCTGCCCGTGCTCAGCGGTTTTCAGGATGACAGGGAACGGTTGCTGCGCGCCATGCGCAAGATGAACCGCTTCACCGCCTATCTTGTCTTTCCTCTGCTTCTGTTGCTCACGACGTGTGCCGAACCGATATTCCACATCCTTTTTGGCACGAAGTGGGATGAAGCCATAATCTTGTTTCAGATACTCGCCGTGCGCGGCATCTTCATTGTGCTTGCCACCAACATCAACAACTACATCCTCGGACTCGGACGTTCGCGCTCGCTTGTGGTCTACGAATCGGTCAAAGACGCATTGATGATAGCCGCCATCGTGGTGACCATCCCCATTGGCATAACGGCGATGATTTGGGGACAGCTTGTGGCATCGGCGCTGTTCTTTGTCTATGCCGTGATTGTGGCTGGTCGCATCGTAGGCTATCCGACGCGCAACGTGGTTGGCGACATCCTTCCGTATGCCGTCATTTCGGGCGCTGTGGCTGCAGTTCAGTGCCTTGTGCTTGTCGGCATTGCTAATCCGTGGCTAAACATCCTTGCGCAGACATCTGTGTGCTTCGCGCTCTATTATGTGGCAAACCGCTTCCTGAACTCAACAATTCAGCGCGAAGTGCTGGGCTATGCCCTTGGACGTTTCCGCAAAAAGAAGGAAGGTCGTAAGGGGTAGAAATTGGAAATTTTGTGATTTTTCACGTGTGACTCCTTGGAATTTTGTGATAAAATAGGCCACAAGGGCTGGAATTTTGTGATTTTTCGCATATATTTGCTTGGAATTTTGTGATTTAACGCTATCTTTGCAAAAGAAAAATGTGTTGATTATGAGATTAATGCGGAGAAAAATAGACGACTTTCTCAAAGAATGGAAGGAAAACGAGGATCGATTGCCTCTTATCGTCAAAGGAGCGCGGCAGATTGGCAAGACGGCATCCATCATGCAATTTGCAAATGACAACTATAGGAATGTGGTTGCCATCAATTTTGTTTTACAGCAGAAATTCAAGTCGATATTTGATGACGGCTATGATGTGGACAGTGTTGTGCGCAACATCACGCTTATCAACCCCAATATAGAATTAGAACCGGGCAACACGATTTTCTTTTTCGATGAGATGCAGGACTGCCCTGTTTGCGCCACAAGTCTTAAGGCATTCAAAATAGATGGTAGGTATGACGTGGTCTGCTCCGGCTCGCTTATGGGCATTAATTATCAGGAAATAGAGTCGAACAGTGTGGGCTACAAAGAGGATTATACAATGCATTCCATGGATTTTGAGGAGTTTCTGTGGGCAAAAGGTTATGATTCCGCGTTTGTAGAGCGACTGTTCGAAAAGATGGTGTCAGTCACACCGTTGTCGAGCTTGGAGATGGATGTGTTGGGAGGGTTGTTTCGCGACTATATGATTGTCGGCGGAATGCCGGCGGTGGTCAGTTTGTTTGTAAAGAAGGGCAATTTCAGCGGCACGCTCAAGATGCAACGGCAACTTCTTCTCGACTATGAGGAGGACATAACGAAGTATGCGCAAGGTCTTGACAAGGGTAAGATAAAGAATGTCTACAACCACATTTCTGTGTTCTTGGGGCAAGACAATAAGAAATTTCAGATCAGCAAGATTGCCCATGGTGCCAGAAGCCGGGAATATGTCGGCACGGTGGAATGGCTTAGTGATGCCGGAATAGTCAATGTGTGCCATTGTCTTGCGCATATCTCCCTGCCGCTTAAGGGCAACTACGATCCGAAATCATATAAGCTCTATTACAAGGATACGGGTTTGCTTGTTGCCTCGCTCGATGAGGAGTCGCAGGAGGATATGCGGGTGAATAAGAATTATGGCACTTACAAGGGTGCTGTTTATGAAAACGTTGTAGGTGATATGTTGGCGAAGCAAGGCTATGATTTGTATTTCTATCGTAATGAAAAATCAACGTTAGAGATGGACTTCTTCATACGCGACATTCAAACATTGATACCCATAGAGGTGAAGGCATCGGACAATGCAACCAAATCGTTGTCAAAGTTGACGGCTAATGACGGCAAATATCCGGATATCCGTTACGGCATTAAATTATGCAATAAGAATATTGGATTTAATGGCAGGTTCTATACTTTCCCATATTTTCTTGCGTTTCTGCTCAAGCGGTTTGTAAGTGAAAAATAGGGGAGGGGTGAGTCTCTTTATCAGTAATATAAGCAAAAACAACACAGCGGCACCGGATGGCGTCGCTGTGTCATTTTTGTCTGTATGGGGAAAACGCTTACAAACGGCGTTTTTCAGGCGGATAGTCGATTGAATAGTGCAATCCGCGCGACTCGTGGCGTTCCTTTGCCTGTCGCATAATCAGGTAGCCCACGTTGATGAGGTTGCGCAGCTCGCAGATTTCACGCGACGCCTTGCTCTGCTTGAACAGACGCTCGGTCTCCTCGTATAGGATGTCGAGGCGGTTCCATGCACGGTCGAGTCGCAGGTTGGAGCGCACGATGCCCACGTAGGTGCTCATGATTTGGTTCACCTCCTTGAGACTCTGAGTGATCAGCACCATCTCCTCGTTGTGCTGCGTGCCCTCGTCGTTCCATTCCGGCACGTCTTCGCGCAGCGAGTAGTGGGCAATGTTTGCCATCGAATGCTTTGCCGCCGCGTCGGCATAGACCACGGCTTCAATCAGAGAGTTGGAAGCCAGTCGGTTGCCTCCGTGCAGGCCTGTGCATGAGCATTCACCCACGGCATACAGGCGTTGGATTGAAGAGCATCCGTTGAGGTCCACCTTGATGCCACCGCACAGGTAGTGTGCAGCCGGCGCCACAGGGATATAGTCTTTCGTAATGTCGATGCCGAGGCTCAGACACTTGGCGTAAATGTTTGGGAAGTGGTGTTTCGTTTCTTCCGGGTCTTTGTGGGTCACGTCGAGCCACACATGGTCGTCGCCTCGCATCTTCATCTCGTTGTCGATGGCTCGCGCCACGATGTCGCGTGGAGCGAGCGACAGGCGTGGGTCGTATTTCTGCATGAATTCCTTGCCGTCCATTGTGCGCAGCACGGCGCCGTAGCCACGCATAGCCTCAGTGATGAGGAACGAAGGGCGGTCGCCCGGATGGTATAGTGCAGTTGGGTGGAACTGAATGAATTCCATATCCTTTACGGTACCTTTTGCGCGGTACACCATTGCGATGCCGTCGCCGGTTGCCACCATCGGGTTTGTTGTCGTGGTGTAGACCTGACCGATGCCGCCGGTTGCCATCACTGTCACTTTCGACAGGAAAGTCTCCACTTTTCCGGTTTCGGGGTTGAGGATATATGCTCCATAGCAAGTGATGTCGGGAGTGCGTCGCGTCACGATTTTACCCAAATGATGCTGGGTTATGATTTCAACGGCGAAGAAATTCTCAAACACGTCGATGTTGGGGTGACTTTTGAGGGCGCGCACGAGACTCTGCTGGATTTCGGCGCCGGTGTTGTCGGCGTGGTGCAGGATGCGGAACTCCGAGTGTCCGCCCTCGCGGTGCAGGTCGAACTCACCGTCTTCCTTGCGGTCGAAATCAACGCCCCACTTGAGCAGTTGGTTGATTTGTTCGGGAGCGCCTTTCACCACCTTCTCCACGGCAGCGCGGTCACTGAGCCAGTCGCCGGCAATCATAGTGTCTTCTATGTGCTTGTCGAAGTTGTCGACTTTGAGATTTGTCACTGAAGCCACACCGCCTTGTGCATAAAAAGTGTTGGCCTCTTCTATGTCCGATTTGCAGATTAGCGCCACACGGCCTGTCTCTGCCACTTTCAGCGCGAAACTCATTCCCGCTATTCCGGACCCGATTACGAGATAGTCATATTTACGAACCATGACAAAATGATTTTTTATCAGCGCAAAAGTACGCAAAAACCGACTATACTACAAAAAAATTTCAGAGCTTTTGTCGCTATTTTATCGGCAGCTCGATGCGGAACGTGGTTCCGGCGCCGATTTCCGACCACTTGACGAAGATGCGTCCGCCGTGATATTCCTCAATTATACGCTTCGCCAGCGTCAGACCGAGTCCCCATCCGCGCTTCTTGGTGGTGAATCCGGGGCTGAACACCGTCTTGAAGTTTTTTCGGGCAATGCCTTTTCCGGTGTCGGTCACTTCGATGAATGCCGTGCGGTGGTCGTAGCCGGCGGTCACGTTGAGACTTCCCTTGCCCTGCATGGCGTCGACAGCGTTCTTGCACAGGTTTTCAATCACCCATGCGAACAGCGGACGGCAGAGCATCACGTTGCGGTCGTCGTCGGGGAGGTTGACCGAAAGCGCCACACTCGTGGAGATGCGTGCGCGCATATAGTCAAGTCCCTGCCTTACCGACTCGCACACGGGCTCCAGCTTCATTTCCGGCTTGGAGCCGATTTTCGAGAATCGGTCGGCAATCATCGACAGCCGGTTCACGTCTTTGTCCATATCCTCGACAATCTCTTTGTCAACGCCCGACGCCTCGAGCATCTGCACCCATGCCATTAGCGATGAAATCGGCGTGCCGAGCTGGTGGGCGGTTTCTTTCGACAGTCCGACCCACACTTTGTTCTGCTCAGCCTTTTTTGTCGACATCACGGCAAGGTATACGATAATCACGAAGAATATCATCACGGCAATCTGGATGCGCGGCAGGTAGGACATGCTTGTGAGTAGCGTGGAGTCCTCATAGTAGATGTGTTGCGTTGTGGCGCCGTCGATTTTGATTGGGATATGGTTGTTTGTTTTTTTCAGAGCCTTGAGCCGTTTGGCGAGAAACGCGCGGTTGGCGTCCGACAGCAGGTCGGGCGTCAGCGAGTCGACGGGTTCGGGCATCTTGAAGTTGCGCGACATCAGGATGTTGTCGTTGTCGTCGACAAGCAGCACCGGGATGTTGTTGTTGTTTTTTATGATGCTCAGATAGAAGTCGATGTCGGACGACTGAGCCGATGTCAGCGCCTTTGTGGCGTTGGCCCAAATCTCCATACGCTCGCGTTCCTGGTCGGCAAGGTCGTCGACCAAGTTGTTGGAAATGTGGAGGAAGAAAGCCACAAGCACCAGCGACACCGCCAGAAACACCGTCTTCCAGATCCGTCTGTTGTCATAGATGTTAGCCATACTGTCTGCAAACTTAGTGCATTTGTCGCTCAAAAACAAATTGTGACAGGGTTGTTATTGGATAATCGCGTCAGAAAGCGTAACTTTACGCTGAACTTTAAAACGCGAATCGACTATGAACGACAAGATACAGATTTTCTGTGAGAACACAGGCAAATATATGGATGTCAAAGGCGGAGAGACACTGCTCGACGTGTACAACCGCATAAAGGATGAAATCAGCGTGAAGCCTATTTGCGCCCACGTCAACCACAAGACCGAGGGTCTCAACTATCCGCTTTTTATGCCGAAGATGGTGAACTTCATCGATGAGGGCAATCCGTCGGGACAGCGCATGTATGTGCGTTCGCTCTGCATGGTGCTCGCCAAGGCAGTCCACGACCTGTATCCTGCCGCCAGTCTGTGCATAGAGCATTCCATCGCCGGCGGATACTATGCCACAATCGACCGTCAGACCGCCGATGCTGCCACCGTAGCGGCCGTGAAGCGTCGCATGGAGGAAATCATTGCCGCCGACATTCCGTTTGTCAGAAGCACTAAGCTTACGACCGATGTCATCAAGCTGTTTCGCAACGCCGGGATGGCTGACAAGGTGACGCTGCTTGAAACTGCCGCCGACCTCTACACCACATATTACAGCCTTGAAGGGTTTGTAGACAGTTACTATGGCGACCTTGTGCCGTCGACATCCTATGTCGGGGTGTTCGACCTTGTGCCCTACGAGAGCGGACTGCTCCTGCTGCCGCCCGACTTTGACGGCGACCGCACGAAGCCCGCGAGGATTAATCCGCAGCCTAAGCTGTTCAAGGCTTTTACCGACTATATAAAGCTCAACAAGACGGTGGGAGTGGGCAGCGTGGGCATGCTCAACAAAGCCGTCGCCGACAAGAGCAACGTGGGCATGCTGATTGCCGTGGCAGAGACCATCCACGACAAGAAAATCGGAGCCATCGCCGACCAAATCACCGAACGTTTCCGACAGGGAGGCGCGCGCGTGGTGCTGGTGGCAGGACCGTCGTCGTCGGGCAAAACGACCACAACCAAACGCCTGTCCATCCATCTGCTTGCCAATCTGGTGCGTCCGCAGATGATTTCACTCGACAATTATTTCGTAGACCGTGAGCACACGCCGCGCGACGAGAACGGCGACTATGACTATGAGTCGCTCTACGCTCTCGACATCGAGCAGTTCAACAAAGACCTGACCGACCTTATCGCCGGAAAGGAGGTGGCGATGCCGTCGTATGATTTCACAACGGGCAAGCGCACATACAAAGGCAACAAGCTCCGTCTCGACGACAACTCGATACTGCTGATGGAAGGCATCCACGGACTTAATCCAGAGCTGACGGCAAGCATCCCCGACGAGATGAAGTATAAGGTGTATGTGTCTGCGCTCACAACGCTCAACATCGACAACCATAACTGGGTGCCGACAACCGACAACCGACTGCTGCGCCGCATTGTGCGCGACTTCAAGTATCGCGGCACGTCGGCGCTCGACACCATCCGCCGTTGGCCGAGCGTGCGCCGTGGCGAAGGAAAATGGATATTCCCGTATCAGGAGAACGCCGACGCAATGTTTAACTCATCGCTGATATTCGAGCTTGGTGTCATGAAGGACTTTGCCGAGCCGATATTGAAGCAGGTGCCGCACAACGTGCCGGAATATGCCGAGGCATACCGTCTGCTCAGTTTCCTAAGCTACTTCAACGCCATCCCCAACCGTCAAATCCCAGCCACAAGCCTTTTGCGCGAGTTCCTTGGCGGCAGCAGCTTCAAGTATTAGCCTGAATAATTCATAGTCTCCACAAAAAAGAGAACGCCCTTCTTGTATATT
>OGOB01000788.1_pt1 | contig 13736 bp, 10 predicted proteins | sample 1573611 | NCBI WGS metagenome assembly OGOB01 (sample SAMEA2582016, study PRJEB24529) | metagenome | biome: Human gut stool | place: China | collected 2011 | reverse complement strand
TTACCTCCTTGATATGAGATGCCAGGAACTCGGCATCCTTCTTCTGCTTCTCATCGCCAGCAGCGTAATAAATAGTTGTCTTTGAAGTAATTTTGAACGGAGCTGCCTCCACCTCCTTCACCTGCTCTGGTAAAGGAACGATTTGCCAACTTCCCATGTTCAAATCCTTGGCAGAAAGAGAAAGGCTTGCCAAGAGAGCCACAGTTAGAATGATTCTTCGTAACATAAATTTTTGAATAATAGGTTTTAAATTAGTGCAAAATTACGATTATATCTCGAAAGAATGGCATTCATGCTACAGAAATATCGACTTATATACCAAAATTAACCTATTTTTGAATTTTAAAACCTATCTTACCGATATTTTGTTGTACCTTTGCAGAAATAATCGACTTATAATGATAAACAATTGATATGAAGAAACTGTTCCTGAGCGCTGCCCTCCTGGCAGCATCTCTGGCATCCCAGGCCCAGCAGGGTCCACTGTGGATGCGCTACCCGGCCATCTCGCCCGATGGCTCTACCATCGCCTTTGCCTACAAGGGCGACCTCTATTGCGTTCCTGCCCAGGGCGGCGAGGCACGCCAGTTGACTACCCATGCCGCTTATGACTCTCAGCCTATCTGGAGCCCCGACGGCAAGAAGATAGCCTTCACCTCTACCCGCGAAGGCAGCATGGATGTGTACGTCATCTCTGCCAAGGGCGGTGCGCCAACCCGACTCACCACCCACAGCGGCAAGGAGACACCTATCGCCTTCAAGGACAACGACCACGTGCTCTTCGCTGCCAATATCATGCCTACTGCCCAGAGCAACCTGTTTGCATCCAATGAGTTCTCGCAGGTTTACGAGGTAAGCACCCAGGGCGGTCGTCCAAAACTGTATTCCGTTCTGCCGATGGAAAACATCAGCATCAACAAGAACGGACAGGTGCTCTACCACGACAAGAAGGGTTACGAGGATGCATGGCGCAAGCACCACACCTCACCTATCACCCGAGACATCTGGATGCTCGACAACGGAAAATACCAGAAGCTCACCACCTTCAAGGGCGAAGACCGCAACCCGGTATGGGCAGCCGATAACCAGAGCTTCTATTATCTGAGCGAGCAGGATGGTTCCTTCAATGTATATCGCCGCAACATCGCCAGCGGAAAGGATACCCAGATAACCCACGAAAAGAAGAATCCTATCCGATTCCTCACCTCTTCTGATAGCGGCCTGCTCTGCTATGGCTTCGATGGCGAAATCTATACCGTAAAGGAAGGCGGACAGCCTCAGAAGGTCAGCATCTCCATCACCACCGACAATGAGGAGCCAAGCCTCATCCGCCAGGTGCAGTCGTGGGGAGCCACCGAGATAGCCCTTTCTCCTGATGCCAAGGAAGTAGCCTTCGTGATGCACGGCGATGTATATGTTACATCTACAGAATACAAGACCACCAAGCGCATCACCGATACTCCTCAGCAGGAGCGCAACCTGAGCTTTGCCCCAGATGGAAGAAGTCTGGTCTATGCCTCTGAGCGCAATGGTGTATGGCAGATTTTCCAGGCTAAGATCAAGAACGAGAAGGAAAAGAACTTTACTTACTGCACCGACATTGAAGAGGAGCAGCTTACCAAGACCAACATTACTTCGCAGTATCCAGCCTACAGTCCTGACGGCAAGGAAGTGGCTTTCTACGAAGACCGTGCCGCCCTTCGCATCATCAATCTGAAGTCGAAGGAAGTGCGCACCGTGCTCGACGGCAAATACAATTTCTCTTATGCCGATGGCGACATCTGGTTTGAATGGAGCCCAGATAGCAAGTGGATTATGTGCAGCTACATAGGCACCGGCGGCTGGAACAACACCGACATAGCCGTGGTGAAGGCCGATGGCAAGGAGGTGCATAACGTAACCGACAGCGGATATAGCGATGGCAACGGAAGATGGGTGCTCGGCGGAAAGGCGATGCTCTTCGAGAGCGACCGTGCCGGATATCGCAGTCACGGTTCATGGGGAGCAGAAAACGATGCCTATCTCATGTTCTTCGACCTCGATGCCTACGACCGCTTCCGCATGAGCAAGGAGGAACTGGAACTTGCCGAGGCTAACAAGGACCTGAAGGAGAAGAATGCCGATGAGAAGGAGGAGAAGAAGAAGGAAGAAAAGAAGAAGAAGGAGGAGAAGACTGGCAAGATAGAGGTGGATAAAGTAAAACCGCTGGAGCTAGACTTCGACAACTGCCGCGACCGCATCGTCCGTCTCACCGTCAACTCATCCAACATGGGTGACGCCATCCTCGACTCGAAGGGCGAGAAGATATATTACCAGGCAGCCTTCGAAGGAGGCTACGACCTCTGGTGCCACAACCTGAAGGAAGGCAGCACCACCCTGATGATGAAGGGCATTGGTGGCGGCGGCTTCGTTGCCGACAAGGACATCAAGAACCTCTTCCTCTGCAACGGCAGCAGCATCAAGAAGATAGACCTGGGCAGCAGGGCTACCAAGAACATCGCCTTCGAGGCTCCGTTCAACTACAAGCCAGCCGAGGAGCGCCAGTATCTCTTTGACCATATATGGCGCCAGGTGGACGACAAGTTCTACGATCCTAACATGCAGGGCGTAGACTGGGCATACTATCGCAAGGTGTATGAGAAGTTCTTACCTTATATTAATAACAACTTCGACTTTGCCGAGATGCTGAGCGAGATGCTGGGCGAGCTGAACGCCAGTCATACGGGTTGCCGCTACTATGGTGGCACGGCATCGCTTTCTACCGCAGCCCTCGGAGCCTTCTTCGACCCTAACTACGAGGGCGACGGTCTGAAGATTCAGGAAGTAATCAAGCGTGGTCCTTTCGCCGTGAAGAAGAATGAGGTTACCGCCGGCTGCATCATCGAGAAGATTGACGGCGAGGCTATCAAGGCGGGCGAGGATTACAACGCATTGCTCGATGGCAAGGTCGGCAAGAACGTACGCCTCACCATCAAGAACACCAAGGGCAAGACTTTCGATCTCACCATCAAGGCGATTTCGCAGGGCAATCAGCAGGAGCTGCTCTACAAACGCTGGGTAGATAGAAACCGTGCCATCGTGGACAGTGTATCAAAGGGCAGAATCGCCTATGTTCACGTAAAGGCGATGAACAGCGAGAGCTTCCGCACCGTATATAGCGAACTCTTGAGCGACAAGAACCGCAACAAGGATGCCGTAATCGTGGATGAGCGTCACAATGGTGGCGGCTGGCTGCACGACGACCTCTGCACCCTGCTCAGCGGCAAGCAGTATCAGGATTTTGTGCCTCACGGCAAGGTGGTGGGCAAGGACCCATTCAACAAGTGGACCAAGCCTTCCTGCGTATTGATTTGCGAGGACGACTACAGCAACGGTCATGGTTTCCCATGGGTATATAAGGAGTTGGGCATCGGCAAGCTGATTGGTACGCCGGTGGCTGGAACAATGACTGCCGTATGGTGGGAGACGCTGATGGACCGCAGTCTGGTATTCGGTATTCCTCAGGTAGGTTGCCGCGACATGCGTGGCACCTTCGGCGAGAACACCACCCTTTATCCACATGTAGAGGTGTATAACTCTCCAGAGGATTACATCACCGGTCATGACACCCAGCTCATCAGAGCCGTGGAGGAAATGATGAAAAAGTAAGGAAAAGGAATTATTCCGAAAATTGTCTTATACATGAAAAGAGCGTGATCGCCAAATGAGGCAATCACGCTCTTTCGCTATTAACATTATAATATTCCGAGGGATGAAAGAAAAAACTTAGCAAACTTTCTTCTTGCGCTCACAATAGCGTTCGCATTGGGCACAGATATCATATCCCAGCATGGCACCCAGGATGAAATCCTCTTCCGGCGTAAGCTGGCACAGCGGTTTGGTAACAATCATGCGGATAGCATCCAGACATTCCTTCTTACCAAAGAAGAGATTCAACCGGTCGTTGCCAACCGGCTGGATGATATAATCAATGTTCTGACGCTCTAATCTTGTTATGGCAAAAGACTCATATTTCTTGTTGAAGGTGTAGAGCACCAGGCGGCGCACGCCCTTCTTATATTCATATATATGATTCATCAGAACCTTCAAATCTACTGGTGTTGCGATTTCCTGCTGCATACTATCCGAATTTATTGTATTTAAATCAAGAATCAGAGAATTCCGTCATTCTCCAATTCTTGAAAAATATTTTAAAAAAAATTATAACGCTGGCTTGATGGCCTCGAGCCAGGCATCGATGCGCTCCTCAGTCTTGTCGTCCTCGTTCACCTCGTCGAGTGCGAGTCCCAGGAACTTGCCGTCCTCAACAGCCTCACTGTCATCATAGGTGTATCCATCAGTAGAAACACCAGGCAATACGGTAGCACCAGCCTCAACAGCAGCATCATAGAGTTCCTTCATGCCGCCGCAGAATGTATCAGGGTAAGACTCGCTGTCGCCACAACCAAACAGGGCCACAGTCTTGCCAGCCAAGCCGGCACTCTTCAGCGTCTTCACGCCATCATACCAGTCATCCTGCATCTCGCCCGCACCCCATGTAGAAGTACCGAGAAGAAGATTCTCATGACTTGCGACAGTAGCATCATCGATGTTAGCTACATCTACAGCTTCCACGCCCAACTTAGAGGCGATGGTTTCGGCAATCGACTGGCATGAGCCAGTGGAAGAGCCATAAATTACGATAGTTGTTTTCATTTGTCCTTAATCTCTTTTAGTTACATTTTTATTTCCGGGTGCAAAGTTACATCCTTTTTCCGGAATCTGCAATACCTAAAAATGATGGTTTCCTAGAAATACCTAGATATGGGGATAGGAGAAAAGTTCTAGGATGGTTTATCCTAAAACTTCCGGAATTTGAGGAGTTTTAGGACGATTTATCCTAAAACTTTCTTAAATTTTATACTTTTAGGATGATTTATCCTAAAAAAATAGTATCTTCGCAGCAAATATATAATCAAAGAACAATGAAATGATATGAAACGAATAGAAAGAACGGAATATCTCAATAAGCTGATTGCTTTCAAAGACAAGTCTCTTATCAAAGTGATAACCGGCATTCGCCGTTGCGGAAAATCCACCATTATGGAGATTTATCGTGACTGGCTTAAGAAGCAAGGTGTCCATGACGACCAAATCATCTATCTCAATTTCGAGGATTACGACTTCTATGAGCTTCGCAATCCACATAATTTATATGCTTATATCAAGCCATTGGTTCATCAAGACAAGATGACTTATATCTTCTTTGATGAGATACAACATGTGGAAGATTTCCCAGACATCATCAACAGTCTCAACCTGAAGCCAACAGTAGATCTCTATATTACGGGGTCGAATGCATATATGCTGTCAAGCGAAATCGCCACATTATTATCCGGAAGATATGTGGAAATCGCCATGCTTCCCCTTTCATTCAGAGAGTATGTAGAAGGCATCGGCGGAACCGACAATCTTCCAAAAGCCTATACAGACTACATCACAAGGAGCAGTTTTCCATATACCCTTGAACTGGATACTCCCGCTGAAATCGGCGACTACCTGAATGGTGTATATAACACCATTGTGGTAAAGGATATCATGAGCAGGAAGAAATTACCCGACGTCATGATGCTGGAAAGTGTTATCCGTTTTACAGCAGACAACATCGGCAACATCCTATCCACCAAGCGTATAGCCGACATCATGACTGCCGACGGAAGAAAAATAGACCAGAAAACCGTGGAACGATATCTGACTGCACTCTGCGAAACCTTCTTCGTATATGAAACCAAAAGATACAACATCAAGGGTAAGCAGCTGCTCAAGACACTGGGTAAATATTATCTTGTGGATATCGGTTTGAGAAGAATGCTCCTAGGTTCCCGCTCATTCGATGCCGGCCGCATCCTAGAGAACATCGTTTATCTGGAACTACTCCATCGCCAGCAGAAAGTATATATCGGAAAGATGGATAATCTGGAAGTAGATTTTGTAGCAATTGATGAAAACGATATCACGTATTACCAGGTAGCAGCCACCGTTAGAGATGAGGCTACCTTAAAACGTGAATTGGCATCTCTTCAGCAAATCAATGACCAATATCCTAAGTATATCCTTACACTCGATGAAGACCCTACTGCCGATTACAACGGTATCAAGAGAATCAATGCCCTAAGATGGCTGATGGGAGAAACAGAGTTGAACCAAAAGAAAGTTTGGAAGTGACCTCATAGAGGTCACTTCTTCGTTCTGTTGGGTGCTTTCAGCCAGATATTCTGAGTATATCGCATACCTCTCAGATAGTGACACCAAGAATAACTGAAAACCTTATTTCGCAACCAAGAATATTCGAAAAATACCCTGTTGACAGCTTTAACCCTGAATTGTCCAGAATATGCAGCAGGATTCTTCACTGTCCAATACCAACAGTTGTGTAGGTTGATTGTGTTACGAGACACCAATGGAGCCTCATGCATCTTAGCCTTGAACCCGTTTGATGTCACCGGAGCATCCGCCACATCATAATTCCACCGTGCTCTTCCACTTCCACCATCCAAGGATTTGTTTGTTATAGTCACATCAGAAACATTCATTGTATAGCTTTCGGATATTGAGCCTCCGGCACTAAATCCAGCACTTGGTACAATGCGGAGCGACCTTTAGCCTTGTCATGCCCTGGATACGTCGGGTAATATATGTACGTAATTGTCTGCGCCTTTGTCATGGAATGAATATCGTTTGAGCCACCGTTGATATTGGGCTCGCTTACAACAGCTTGTTTTTCTATCCATGTGGCTACGGCATCTGCAAATAAACCATATGTATAAGGCGTGTGCTCTTGGGAAAGATTGGCTTCTGCAAGCTCTGTCCTTGTGGTATCACCGTCCTCTGTGATTACCACTGACGATATTTGAGCCTCATCTGAGTCGTTCAGATCTTCGAGATGCATTTCTCCTCCCTTCTTATTGAAAGCATAAATATCATTGAAGTGCCCATTGCCATCATCGTCGTCATAGTCGTGCATAAGCGCATCTCCCAGTTTATATTTTTTTAGTCGTTCCATTGTGGCCTTCGACGGTTCAGTTATGGCTATTACGCCTCCTTTGTCATAAACCTGTTTCACTTTCTCCAACATATCGCCATCAATGGTCAAGGCGGTTTCGTTGTCGAGAACCACCACCCTCACGCTATTGTCATTTATTGACACGTTCTTTGTCAGGCGGTTTACAAGAGCAGAACCTGCTTCCTTAAAATTGTTACCCAACACTGCCGTTGGCAAATTGAGCTTAACGGAAAGTTGATCGGTCTTTGGCAGGACTTCTCCTGTTGGTGCGTCAAGTTCTTCCCAAGATTCGCTATCATCAGAACATGAGCAACATAACGAAGTCAACATTACCAAACACAACACGGACTTTACAAAAAACTTCATTTTCATTCTTATATTATAGTTCATATTTTAAAGAATTAAATGGTTAAAGAATTCACTGGCAGCCTTATCAAGATTTTCTGCCTATTTTAAGTTGAACGTAAATTTATTCTTATAGTCTCGATTCACACAGACCGTAGCCTTGCGCTGAGAAAGATTATACACCACCGACCACTGGGTATGGCTCGTAGGATTGCCCGGAGTTTCTGCCTGACTCACACCATTGAGCAGATTCATGGCTCCTTCCTCTGACAACTGGTTACTGTTCTGCTTGATGACGAATTCCATCATGTCATAGCGGGTCTTGCCGTGGTTCGAGAGCTTCGGACCTTTATCAGAACATGCCATGGTTTCAGATACATAGAAGTTGCTGGCATAGCGCTTTTCTATCACCTCGCGGGTGTTTGGTAAAATGTCAGGATATTTAAAATAAGTCTTGCCATCCTCACCCGTATATTCATCGTCTATGTAAATCTTGCTCTGATGCTCCTTATCATACACGAATTCTACGATGGCATAACGGCCCGTGGCATCTGCCATGTAGAAATGATAGTTGCCGTCGTTATCCGGTATCCAGAGATCATATCCGTCCAGAATCTTGAGAGCTTCATCCACAGTTCTGGCATGATCCAACATCATGCGCAAGGCAACGGTTGTAGTCAATTTCTTTCCCGTACTAGCCTGCTGGGTCGGTTTGCCGTCGAGATGGAGCACGGAAACGGCAAAGCCAGCCTCGTTCATACCGTCCATCAGGAGATATGGGAATGCCATGATATAGGATAGGTCTTGCGTCTTATTCTTCTCAAACTCAGCCTTGTTATATAGAATGTAATGCCAGAGATCCTGTCGGTAACCTATCCAGTAGGCATCCACCATACTGATGGATTTCAATCCGCCTTCGGGTGCCGTACGAACCAGGGCAGCTGCTATCGGTTCGTTATCATGGGAATAATCAAAGTTGCGCCCCATCAGATAATCGCCCGTATCGGGTGTCGTCACGGCAAAGGCACTGCAGCCTGCATCCAGCTTGACTCTTGCCTTGAGCCAGGATGGCGTCTTGTCGCAGAGGGTTTTCAATACGGCACCAATCAGATGGGTGTTGTCGGTGAGATTGAATCCTGATATGGTAGGGAGTTTGTAATCCTCCGTATAGTCAAGATAGAAGAATCTTCCGTCTTTCAAGTCCTGGATAGACCTTACCATCTCCAGTTTCTTGGCATCGGTCAGCAAACTGGCCGGTACGTCCTGATAGTGAGCCTGGTTGTATACTTCTTCTGGGTCATCATCGCTGCACGAAGACACCATAACCATGAAGAAGGTAAAGCAGAAAGTTAAGCATGCAAATATTAGCCACTGAATGCGCTTGCTGTTGAAAGTATTGTTTCTTTTCATAATTAGTGATATTTAAAAGATGAATGATTCATTTTATTTTTCGATGCAAAAGTAATGGAAAATAAGGTTCGATATGGGAAAAAATACCCTGAAAAATACTGATTTTTTAGGAAAACGGGAAAAAAGAACCTCAAAAGCCGTCAAAATCCCGGTTTTTTATTATCTTTGCATGGTAATGCTAAGCAAAGCTAAGCAATGCAAAGCAATTCATCTATCAATAATGAATATATCCCTACGGAGTATGAAAGAAAAGAACTCAATAAGAACCAAGTTACGCAGGTTAGGATTCTCCTTGCTGAAGAGGGAATCCAATTACCTCGATCGCCAGCGCCAATGGCTTCTGGTATGTTTTGCCGTGATGCTTTCTCTAGGCATCCTGTCTAATATCCTGGGGGTGTCGGGAGCCTTCGATCCATTTTTTACAGCATCCAACATCGTCTTTCTGGTAGTTGTGGTGTCCTCGTTCGCTGCCTATCTCTTGGGTAAGATAGGGGTGGTGAAAGGGATAACCTTCCTTGCAGTAGCAACCCAGGTTTTCATAGGCATGGATATTCTGTATAGTGCCTTCGTGCCTACATTGAAAGATAATACGATGGTAATTCTCATCAACATGCTCATTCTTGCCGGCAACATGTTTTTCTCGCTGGCAGCTTATCAGGCTCGTCTTACCCGCTGGCTGGTAGGCATAGCCTTGGGAGTTTATCTAGTCTGTGTGATAGTTACGGGCAATGAATCGTTGCGTAATTATTTCTTTATGATGCTGTTGATACTGCTGTTTATCAGTGTGCTGAGTCTGGGCATTGCCCGAAATGGCGAGTATCTGGTAAATGCCAATAAAATATTGCAGCGAGAAGAGGAGGAACTGCTCCAGGTGTTGAGAATCAACAAGAAGCAGATTAAGGCATACGTGGCATTGGCCAAGGAGCGGCATGATGTGAAGCTGACCGAGCATTTGCTGGATTTGCTGGGTGAGGCATCGCAGAAGAATGTGATAGATAATGTATTGCAGTATATTCAGACCCGGGAATTGAGCAAGCAGAATCTGGAGCGTGTTTTTCCGGAATTGAGTTCATCTGAGAGGGAAATCTGTTATCTCATCCTGCAGAATAAGAAGTTGAGTGAAATCGGTATCCTGCTCAATAAGACAGAATCCAATATCACCACCCAGCGTGGCAATATCCGAAAGAAGCTGGGGATGAATCCTTCTGATAATCTGCAGAAGGTGTTGGAAAAGAGAATAAGGGAATGAAAGATTTTGCAGCGATAGATTTCGAAACGGCCAACCAGCAGCGTACAAGCGTCTGCTCGGTGGGCATCGTGATAGTGAGGGATGGTGAGATAGCAGACAGCTACTACAGCCTCATCAAGCCCGAGCCGGAGTATTACTCTTATTGGAACACCCGGGTTCACGGTCTAACCCTGGAAGACACGATGAATGCGGATGTCTTCCCGAAAGTCTGGGCAGAAATAGCGCCCAAGATAGAAGGTCTGCCCCTGGTTGCCCACAACGCCCCCTTCGACGAAGGCTGCCTGAAGGCCGTATTCCAGATGTATCAGATGGAATATCCCGACTACGAATTCCACTGCACCTGCCGTGCCTCCCGAAGAAAGCTGGGCACTCTCCTCCCCAACCATCAGCTCCAGACCGTAGCCGCCTATTGCGGTTACGACCTCACCCGGCACCACAATGCCCTGGCTGATGCCGAAGCCTGTGCCTGGATAGCAAGAGAGCTGCTATAAATAACAGTCTATATCTTGCCGATAAAGTATAAAAAAGCATAATTTCGGCAGAATATAATATACTATATTTTGCCGCAATCTTCAACAATCCGGAAGATAGCAAAAAGGTAGTACGTTTATTGGCAACCCGCCATTCCGGTTTCACTCGTGAAGAAATCAGCCAAGCCACAGGTCTCCCTCTGGGAGGAGGTTTGTCTAACACCCTTGCAGCTTTGGCTGAAAGTGATTTCATCACAAGCTATTCGCCATACGGGATGCCCAAAAGTACAACATACTATAAACTGATAGACAACTTCTGTCTCTTTTGGCAGAAATACGTAGAACCCCATGGAAAGGAAACCGGTTTTGTAAGCGACAACATGACTTCTGATGTATTAAAAGCATGGCATGGAGTGGCCTTCGAAGAAGTTTGCTGGCAACATTTCCAGCAAATCAAGCAGGCTCTTGGAATTGCTGGCGTAAAAACCTCGATCTCTGCATGGAACGTGAAAGGAACAGAGGAGAAAGAAGGCACCCAAATTGACCTGCTGATCATCAGAAACGACAATGTAGTAAACTTATGCGAGATGAAATTTGCCAGCGCTCCTTATACCATCAGCAAGGAAGAGGAACAGCGCTTGCGCCATCGCATAGAATGCCTAAAAGCAACGCTTTCTCCCAAGCAGTCCATTCATCTCACGATGATTACAACCTATGGGGTGGCGTATGGCAAGCATAGCGGAATAGTTCAAAAGGAAGTTAAAATGGAGGATTTGTTTAAATAAAACAGACGCAGAGTCCTACTGGCATCATTGCCAGCAGGGCTCTACGCTTTTAAAATTATCGAAAATATCCATAAAAGAATGCTACAATCAACACACCACTTCCTCCATTCTCACCAACTTGCCAGCGACAAACTGCATGATGATTTTATGGAGCGTTGTACCTTGGCGCAGAGCCTCAACCCTTGGAGCCATGGCATATCGCTTGATCTGTTCCTCTGCCTCTTGCCATTGTACTTCTGCCTTGGAAAGTTTGCCATTCTCAGGCTTTGCCTCATAATCTTTCTTTGGCAACACCTTCAGTTCCAATATATAACTATGTTTGGTTGCATAATGTGTAAGAAAAAATTATTGCTCCAACAAACAATCATAATACTGCTTACGAACATTATTGTTTGGAATACCCAATATCAGCATATCACCGAAAGTATCCTTTATAGTAAGCATACCATAATAGAACAGCAGACTGGTGAATGTTTGAGGATTAGTCAACCTACTGGCAGGGAATGTCTCTTCCAGGGTTGTCACAATCTGCCCCGTCTCAGCTATCGTACGGATGACACCCTTGCGGTCGCCATCCAACTTATCCAACTGAAGAAGTTTCTTCATTTTATTATAATCAGTCCTCGTGTTTGGATCTATCATCAGGTCAGGTGCCTGTCCATAGTCCATATAATTTCGGAGATAATAAATGACCATATCACAATTGAACACCTTGCTTTGAGTTTCCAGAGCTTTCTTGGAGAAACAATAGTTATCATACCAAGGCTTCATCTCGTCTATCATCACCTCGATATCACTTGTTGCAGGAATGCCCCCTACCTCTTTATAATAAGCAAACATCTTGCGCACTTCCTCCATGGAGAAGCCTAACATCTGATTGAATTCCGGCTTGGTAGAGATATGCCAGCCAATATTGAAACCACTCGTCACATCGTCCAAGGTAACAGGACTGACACCTGTGATGAAAATACGTTCAAACATGCCCTTGAACTTCTTGAAGACATCACGATAGAAGCCGTCGGCATGGGTGATTGCCCAATATACATTCTCCCCCTGCTCATTGAGCACGGTATTGGTGAAATTGTCGTATTCATCGATTATCAGATAGAGAGGAATGCTCTTGGCTGCTGTCTCATCTTGAAGCAAAGCCAGTTTCTCCGTAGCAGAATCAGACTTAAAGAACTTCTCCTTTATATCTGCTGGATAAAACTCTTGGTAAACACGCATGAAGCCATCCAATTTGACACGCATATATATATCGAAGTTTTCCTCCAACTCGTCAATACTACCGCCTATATACGAGAAATCAAGGTGAAGAACCTGATACCTTCCCTGTAAGGGAGTAGGATGCTTACCTACCCATAAATCACCGAAAAGAGTTTGGAATTTCTCTTTTTTGCTACAGTCATAGTAAGCATGGAGCATACTCAGGAATATGCTCTTACCGAACCGACGTGGACGAATAAAGATGATGTTGCTTGGCTGGTTTTCCAACAAAGGCAAATACATCGTCTTATCCACATAATATTGATTTTGTTCCATAACAGCCTCAAAGTCATTGATACCGTAAGGCAAACGTTTCACATTCTGCTTCATAATTGCTCCTTTTCTAGTTGAGTAAGTGGTTACGACAGAAATCTATCAGATATAGCCAATATCCTACTTCATTCTGTCTCAGACACACTATTTTTTGCAAAGATAGACAAAAAGTACGAACCTCGCAAGAGATTTCGTACTTTTTATAAGTTTTTGGGTACCATTTATGAGTAAGCAACGTTTTTGCATCAGCTAATCCTGCTGGCATCACTGCCAGCAGGATTCTACGCTTTTTGATACAGAAGCATACACATGGATTTCTATAAAGCAAGCCAAAAGTTTAATTTTATTAAACATTCCCAGTTTTTGACATTTGTGTCATTTTTCGGGAATGAACACACGAAAAGCCATTGACATCTTACTTTCTGGGGCTTACGTTACGAGATTTTGAATGCAAAAGCCCACAAAGGAGCCGATTTATTCCCGATTTTTGTCATTAATGACACTTTTCGGGAATAAAATTCTTTTTTTCCCGATAAATAGCGTACCTTTGCATTCCCGAAAGTTGACACTAATGACACTTTTCGGGAACGACTATGATTATAAAAAGAGATTATTATTTACAGCAACTCATATCGAGCAAGTCTAACAATCCATGGAAAACGTCATATACAACGAGCTTCGTTTACGAGGCTTTTGCGTTGATGTGGGTATGGTAGAGGCAAGGACTGCAAAAGAACGCAAACAACTGGAAGTGGATTTCGTTGCAAATATGGCAGACCGTAGATATTATATCCAATCAGCATTTGCAATGCCTGATGATGCAAAAAGAGAGCAAGAATGCGCTTCATTAAAAAGAATCGACGATTCCTTTAAGAAGATAATCATAATGCGCGATG